>OBRN01000041.1_pt1 | contig 41181 bp, 77 predicted proteins | sample 1475621 | NCBI WGS metagenome assembly OBRN01 (sample SAMEA3360684, study PRJEB22359) | human gut metagenome | biome: ENVO:urban biome; feature: ENVO:human-associated habitat; material: ENVO:feces | place: Bangladesh | collected 2011 | reverse complement strand
ATACAGTATATAGTATATTATCATCTATTATGTCTATAAATCATCTAGTCGCTCTCTATGATGCGTTTAGCTCATTCGTCGATTAAGTTGTCATGAGGATAAAAACGTGAGCAAATTGTGGTAACAAATTTATATACCATATACAGTAGTTAGTAACAATTAGTCTAGCAATATATTGTATATACAGAATATAGCTACATGATAACAGTAGAGATACAATATATAGTATGTTTCGAAAGTTAGCTCATGATCCTGCTACGTTATCCCGTCGAAATATAGCAATTTGTTGTTCAATTTGTTCAAAATACATGAAATGCATGTAAAATGCATGTAAAATGCATACAAACTATTCAGTCCCCATCTATGTTCATTGCACTTTTTCGGTGTTCATGCGTTTATGTGCACATTTTTCTGCTTCCCATCCCCTATATCTATATATACTCTATATATCTTATATATTAAATAAGTATCTAAGTGTATGCATGAATGCATGAAAGTTAATACTGCAGACTATTACTGACTTCGTTGGCATTTCATTTCATGCGTTTTCGATGATTTCATGCGCTGACTTTGTGCATGAATTTTGTTTATAATCTGTTTATAATTACATTTACTAAAAACGAGGAACATCAATTCGCTGATATTCCCCATTTTATTATTTTTCTTTCACTTTATATACGACTTTTTGAATACCATTTTTTGTATTTGTTGTACGATATATTTTTAACATTTCACTTTGCTTATTAAATGTGTTCATAAATGTTTTGAATGACATTTGTGATCCATAATCATTTACGATATTTTTAAACCATTGCTTTATGTCGTTGTATTCTTCCCAGTCATCAATTGTCATATTTAACGCATCATACATTAATGGTGCATTATTTTCCAAGAAGTCATTAAATTGTTTAGTATCGTTGTAACAAAATCCCCCATTAATAATCGCATCATGAATTGCTTTAGTACTTTGTTGCAACAACCATTCAATCGCTTCTTGAGTTTTTAAATTTTGTTTTTCCCACTCATCATACATAGGATTCTTTTCAAACTTATGTTTAAAGTGAATGATATTAAAACGTGATTGCCAAGCAGTAACATCACTATCCATTTTGATTTTAGGGAATTCATTCATACTCATAATGAGCTTTGCATAAAATGGTGATTTATATCCATCTTTACCTTTATTTTCAACTTGCATTGATGTGATCCCTGAAATTAGGCGTTTCAAGAAATTTGGTTTTTCAATATATCCTGCATCAATATCATCTGAATAGTTGAACAACTTTCCACATATTTGTGCTTTATTAAATCGCTTATTAATTTCTTCAATATCAAACGTACCATAATTTTCTGGCCCGTAAACATACTCCATATATTCTACAAATTTAGTCTTACCACCTTGAGCTGAACCATGCAGCAAGAACATTGTACGCAAATTACAATTGACAAGCATTGGATAACCAATTAATTGATACAATAATTTCTCAGTGTTCTCATCATAATCAGCCCACTTTTTAATTTGTTCGCGTACCTGAGGTTGTTCTTCAGGATCCGGATTATAATTCCATGGGATTTTATTACATACTGCAAATTGTTGCAACAACTCTGTTTCGAATTTCATTGTACTTAAATCGAGTACACCATTCTCAAATGCAATTTTATATTTGTCAACCTCTGCAAACTTTCTAAACGTTGACTTAAAACCAGTGATCGTATTATACACTTCTGTACGATTTGTTTTTGTTGTTGTAGGATCAAGCATAATCCCAATTAAGTTAACTTTATCTTGTACATCAGGTGTGTACTTACCATCCCACCAAATATATATTGTATCGTTGATCGTACAAAAGTCATACTCATTAATAATATCGCTTGCCATTTCATAATGCAAAAATATATTGCCTTTGCCTCTGTATCGGCTCATACACGTTTCCCCCATTCCTCAATAAACTCAAATTTTTTCATAGGATCATAACCAAATAACTCACACCAAATTTTATAGCATGTATATACTTCCTCAGGTTTTAATCCTTCTATTATTTTACCATAAAACGCCCAATTAATAAACTCCTGCATAATATCATACCTCCTTCATATCGTAATTAGCACGTATGAATTGTTTAACCTTGCGTAAATCTTTTACGTTGTAATGTTGCAACATCTCATCGATGCTCATATCATTTTCTTTACCACATACATCATCAATCCAATCTTGAACATCACGCACTTTCCAATTTACCGACTCACGAGGAACAGCAAACACGTTATAATTTACCCACTTAACAAAGTCGATAATCTCTTTCGCGTTTGTTGTATATGCACATGCACGTGATATTAATTGTCTATGAATACCATGACGACCATCACCATCACCAACACTTTTCAAATCAAGCTCATTTGTGAATGGCATTAATTGCCAAGGTAATATTTGAGGATCACAACATTGTTGCAACAATTCCCTACATTTCCCATGCTTAATGACACATTCATAATCGCTACTCTTAAAATCTCGTCTACCAATCTTAAAATCGGCCCTAATACCGCACATAAGTTCGCGACCTACAACAGATGATAGTACAATATCTGGTTTTTTAAATATAGCATGAATTCCGCTATCTGTTGCAACAACATGGCATTTCCATTTATAATCATCTACAAGCTGCATAAATAAATCGCTATCCTCATATGTATCAATATCGACGAGTACATACTCATTTTTCAGGATCCCGCCAACTGTTGGCCAGTCATTAATCATATGTCGATGCATGCGTTTATTGTCATATGGTGTTTTGTCTTCCTTTAGCTTAATATATCCACGATAAAAATTACTCATGATCAATCATCTCCTTAAACAACTTTGCATATTCTTGCCAACCATTTTCATGTACTTCATGATGACATGCGCGACATAACCCGATGCAGTTACTTGCTTCAAATACGTGATCATCATCTGTTGCAACATCTCTCGGAATAATATGATGTACTTCTTCAATTGGATTGTAAACCCCTTTGTGCCAACAAAGTTTACAACTTAAATCACGTTCTTTAACTTCTTGCCTGATCTTGCGCCAACGACTATCTACACTAATATTTTTCTTTCTTGTGTCTTTACGTTTTGGTTTATTTGGACATTCGTGATCGTATTCAACGATACGACCACACCATTTACAAATTTTTTTGCTCATATTATTCACCTTTCACATGTAATATAATTCCTTTAAAATCTTTATCACTTTCGTATATATTATCACAGATTAAAACAGCATGCTCACTTGATAACTCAAATGCTTTTTTAATTGCTTCATCTTTCGTTGCAACAACTATTACATTATCATAATTCATATTATTTACCTCCTACTTCAAAAACGTATCGCGTAATCGTTTAATATCTTCAATTGTCAATTTTTTGTTATCTGCAGCTTTTGCCAATACTGCTTCGGCAACTTTAAATGCGGTTTTTTTACTAACACCTTTATTCAATAAATCATTACGTACTGCTAAGAATAAATCTTCAAGTGCTTGTCTTCTGTTCATTTTAATTTCTCCTTATTATCATATATCTAAGAGGTATCCCCCTTACATTTATTATTATACGCTATATCATACTGTTTGTAAAATACAAAAGACGCATATCAACTATGCGCCTTTGTAATAAGATATATTGTGCTGTATGTTTGGTTATGTGCATTGTGATGGCAATGATCACACAACGTAATCAAATTAGAATTTTCTAGCTTTAATTCTGGATTAGTGTCTAGCGAATATATATGATGTACTTGTAGATCTTTTTTGCTACCACAAATTTTACATTGTTTATGATCTCGTCTCAATATCTCAGCACGTTTTTTCTTCCACTGAGACGAGCTTCTAAATTTTGCTTTATCCACATGGATATTATACTACAATTTCAACTTTTTGTAAAGCTGAGAAAATAATGTGTATTCTGGAATATAACGCAGTTTTCTGCGTGTATATTTATCGTTACTTACATTCATCACGTTTACATAATGCATTTGTTGGTTTTTGATCATTCCGCTTTCTTTATCAATCCACACATATGTCGGATCCTTGAAGTTATCATTTTTGACAACATCAAAATCAATAGGATCAATACCAATATACCGCAATTGTAAACGATGAGGTACGATGATACTACCTAGATCGCGCGTGTGAATGTTCTGCTTAGTGTAACGTATCTGCTGCAATTTTTCGTATTGTTCTGTTGCAACAGTTTTCATATATTCACTATCAAATTTAATCACAGGTGTAACAATGATCACACGTGAGCTACATTGCATCCACTTAATAATGTCATCACATTCTTTTCGATACTCTACTTCTTTAGCTTGATTAAAACGATTCCCGCAAACTGTCATGTTATGTGTATCGGGGAATATGATAGCTAGCTCATCTGTGTTCCACTTTAACGATGGTTGAGTAACATATGTACACCAGACCCCACGATCACGCATATAATTATATAAATCAGGATTATTTGTTATCATATAACCAATCCTCCATAGCGTACAAAATTCCCTCATATAAGTCTTTATATTTTCTATCATCTTCATCGGTATAGCAAACTGCACACCCTAACATGTTATAACAAGTGTTAATAAAATTAATGTCATTTCTGTTGCCATCATACCAAATATTATATAAGTCGCTAATCATCATATTTCCAAACCTCGTCTTGTAATTCATCAATTTGAATTTGTAGCTCATATGGTATTCTTTCGCTACAGAAAAATATAATATCAGATTTTAACTGTTTCAACAAAATATCAATCACATGTGGATCATGCTCACGATTCCAAAGCTTTTTAATAATCTTCAATCGTTCATCAATACAATTAATAGTCATTATTATTCTACCTCGATCACAATAATATCTTTACCACCACAGTAAATAGTATATATTTGATAATTATTATCTTTAATGAATTTGCTTGCTACTTCCATGTATGAACATATATTCACAAATTCACCTTGCTTATAAACTTTAATCATTTAACCACTCCGTTACTCTATTCTTTATTGCTTTATGTGTTCCTCTTTCATATATAAGTTCGTCACTAACTTCAATCACAATATGTCTATTAAGTAGATTATACGTGAAAATAACTCTATCATTATCCTCTGTAATAACTGGTGCCAATCCATAAAATGTATATGCGTTTGTTAATGCTTTCATTAGTCATTTACCTCCCCATGATCATCTACTACTTTCATATCTTTTACAACTTTAACTGTGTAATGTGTCAAATGACCAGATTCGTCACGTTCAACTTTTGTTACTTCACCTAAAGCAACTTGCTTGAATTCACCATCAATAGTGATTTTTTGATTGTCTTTATCTTTCGCATTAATGATACATTTTTGACCTTCATATACATGCACACTTGCATTTGCAGCTTGGTAAACATTACCTTTATATTCGACTGCTTCACCAATATATTGGATATTTGCAATTGCTAAGAATTTATTATTTTCAACATATTTTTTCAAGTCATCTACTGTTGCAACATTTTCTGCATCTTTACCAATAATACGAACCATTTTATAATTTGTTACTTGATCATCAGAATAGCCTTTCAAATAAACAACACCATAATCGTCACCAGTAGACATTGTATATTGACCATTATCTAATTGTACCAATTTTGGTTGAGTTGTATTATTACCACAACCACCTACTAATAAACCCATACCTAATAAAATTGCCGCTGTTAATGTTTTTACATTTTTCATTGTTGTTTCCTCCATATATTATTTATCTAATTCTAATGCTTTAATAATAGGCCAGTGAGATTTATGTATTCTGTTAACTACGGTATTATACCTTAATCCTAAGATCTCACACCATTCAATTAAGCAATGTGTTTCACCTGCATATGTGAAATTTACGTTATTTCGTCTATTACGTTGTTGTGTTTTACGATCTACCCATCTACAATTATCTGGTGTATAATTTCCGTTAACATCAATCCTGTCGATAGTCAAACCTTCACGATAACCATTATCCATAGCCCAATTATAAAATGTTTCAAATTCAGCTAGCCACTCATCACATACTCGAATACCTCGTCCACCATAATCTTGATATTGACTAGCATTTTTATTATAGCAACGTCGCTTCATTTCATGATAATTTTTATATATTTTAGTGTTAGCTTTTTTATGTTTTATATTCACTATATCACCTCTTTTAATTAGATGCTTGTATAAAAATTACCAAAGTCTGCGAAAATTTCTTCACTTACGAATAATTTTGTTTTAGTGTTTTGTACTAAGCTCAAATTACGTTTGATCATTTCGCGGAAGCATTCTTTTGCAGTACCTTCGAAAATTACTTTGTTGTTTAAAATCATTTGTTGTTTCATTGTTGTTTCCTCCGTTTAATATATCCTTAAGGGTTATCCCCCTTACATTTATTATTATACCAGATGGAACAATATTGTACAATGCTTGTTATGCATTCATTCGTTGACTTCCTCGCATTCTTGAACATCAAAAAGCAGGATGTGAAATGCATCTTCAAATGCAGCATCTGCGTATCGTGTATCGTCAATATAAATACACCATAGATTTTGCAGTTCATCAAGAATGTATCGAATAAATTTGATGTTTTCGTGATCACCTTTCATCCAAATATTATGTGTTTGTTGTAACAACTTCATATAATCAATCATACTTCAATAACCTCCCGTCTAAACCATAAACCTGTTGATCCCATAAAACGTTTATTAAATGGTAAATCCTTTCGTACTTGCCATGATATTTGTTGCCAGTTAACTCCAGTATTTTCATTTGCATCATGCAGATTTTTATATCTACCTAATTCGTAACGAGTTTCGTTATCATAACATACAATAATCCAACGTTTTTTTGGTTTATACCCAAAATAATAATCACGTCGTGGATATTTCAATACATCTTGTTGCAACTGCTTCATAACTGCAACATATGTCAAGTTATTATCTTTGGCGGCTTCAGTTATTGAGCTATATTGTTGCAACAATTTACCACTCATATAATCATACTTATTTATAATAGACTTCATTCATGATCACCTCAATTTGTTCATCTGTAAATTTTGCACGTTCTTGATGGTATTTATCCATTACCTCATCTAACGTGATCCCCCATTTATTAGCAACTTCACGTAATGTCATTTTTCTTGATAAACAATCTTTAATAAATTCCATTTTATTCACCTCGTTTATACCATACATTATTGGATTTAAAAGCCATACGATATTCTTTTACTAATTCAACCGCATCATATGTGTTTGCAGCTGTGTCAATAACTTCACCATTGTAAATAATCTCATACATAATAATTACCTCCTAGTAATATAATCACCTTACATTTATTATAATACACCTGTTGCAACAATTTGTACAATGCTTAATTCACATTTATGAATTGCTTTTTTGGAATATCCATTTTACTCTATATCTATTACAATTCCATGTATCATAGACATTACCATCTTTAGTGAATGTTGCATGTCCATTCACAAGTAATATACTTGGTTCAAGATGTTCTTGTGAATATTTTTTTACTGTAAAGTTTTTCTTTGGATATTTAGGTTTCCAACCTATACTATATAAATAATTCCACATTGTTGATACATCATCAATATCCCAACCATGTTCATCGGCTATGTAAATTAAATCGTCCATAACATCAAAATAATCGTTGCCAGTCGCTAATGTTATAGCTCTAATGACACAATCATCAATATGTTTATTATATGGATTTGCGTTAGTTTCAATAAACATTATTTCATCAACCCCCAAACAATTGCTTTAGTAGCAAGATCCTCGATAGTTCTAGCTGCGATAATTGTATCACCAATTTTATTTTCGATTGTTGTACCTACTACGATATATTGATTTTTTAAAGCTGCTTGTAATTGTTGTTTAGTCATTTTTGTATCTCCTTATTAATCACACTTAAGAGGTATATCCCCCTTACATTTATTATAATACCATAAGTATATAACGAAGTAAAATGCTTCTTACGCATTGATTGTGTATGCATTATGACTTTATGTAACAATACGTCAACCATCGCACTTTTCAAAATTTTGCTGTGCGTGATCATACATGCGTCCCTCTCAAATTTTAATATATACTATATACTGTATCTAAATAAAAACGCCCAGCTACATATAGTATAATACCATATCTAGCTGGACGTTAACGTCTCACATACAATATATTGTATATTATTTATCTTCACTTTCATCATGCAACCATATTGCCACAAGATAAATTACATATAGCGATAAATACCATTTAACTAATTGAGGTGCAGATGAGATACATATATTTGTACATATCAAACCTATCGTAATAAGCACATTTTTAATGTCGCTTGTTTTTATCAATATCACTCAACTCCTTTACTTGCTGTAAACTATTTTCAAGTATTTTAGGTAATTTAATACCAGCTTTACCACAATTTTCTAAAACACTAAATCCTTCATTAACAATAAAAAAATATGTTGTTGTCATACAAATAATTTCTGTATGCATTAATTGATCTAGTTGATGAGAAAAAGCAACCATACTAAATAACACAATTTTCTTAGTAATACCTTTAAACATTCTACGAGAATTAAAGCATAATTTAGGATTTATAAAACTAGCTAAAATTCCAATTACGAGATCTAAAACCACACACCAAACTAAAAACTCTAATGCAGGATTTACCCCAAAGCAATAACTCAAAAATGATAACATAACTGTGATCCCCACTTGACAATGTTCTACGTTATTCATGGATTTTTCACCTCCAATCCTAACGCTTTTTCAATTGATAGATGTTGTTTGTGTCTTCTTCGTTGTACTGTGCTATATTTTAAATCTAAAATCTCGCACCATTCTGTCAAGCAATGTGTTTCACCGTTGTGCGTAAAATTTATATTGTTTCGTCTGTTTCTTTGCTGATCCTCAATTGTCAACCATCTGCAGTTGTTTGGTTCATAATTACCATTAGGATCAATTCTATCAATGGTTAGATTTTCTTTGTAACCATTATCCATAGCCCAATTATAGAAGTTCATAAAATCGTGTTTCCATTCATCGCAAACAACAATTCCATGTGATCCATAATTTTTATATGAATCTTTATTTTTGTTGTAACAACGATCTTTCATATTTTGCCAAGTTTTATATAACCTTGTATAACATTTACTAGGTTTACTGTGTAACTCTTTTGTTTTTTCTTTTCGATAACATCCACACGACTTTGTTTTATTATTTCGCAAGTGATCATAATTAGCTTCTTTCAAATTACCACATTCGCAAATACAAAGCCATTTTGTATGTTTTTTATCATGATAATTATTTAATTTATATAATGCTGTTAACCTACCAAATTTTTGACCTGATATATCTTTAAATTTGCTCATCGTCAATCTCCTTTTTAATTACATTATACCACACATTATGATAAATGTAAACAAAAAAATGAGGGTAGTTTACATACTACCCTCAATGTTATCTAACCATGATAACCGGAGATAATGGATCACCTAGCCTTATTTAATTAGCTGTTCAAAAGAGTGAATCGCAATCTTAATATATTGTTTATCTTTACTATCAAGATAGTTTTTAATAGACACAATACCGGTTGCAATGTTTTTGCTGTCGACATCATTCAATTTAAACAATGCACAAATTGTGCGAATTGTGTTCTCAGTCAAAAACACATTCCAGAAAAACAATTTAATTGTGTTCATCATTATATATCACCTCCTTTACTATATTATTATATCACATGTCAGCAGATACGTAAAGCCCCTCAATTGCTAGGTATCCATTCATACAATCGACAAGTTTAAACATATAAACAGGATCCTCAATTAATGTAATACCTGTTACGACACTACTATTCATCAAGTAATGTTTTAAACAATCACCTACGCATAATGTATCAGCACGCTTCCAAATACCTCTATTTGTTGCAACAAGTGTATCCCCGGATACTACAATTTTACCATATTGTGTAGTGATCTCAATTGCATTGTCGCAAATATCATCACGTAACAATATATCATATCGATTGTCGCAGTCGTATGCATATTCTCCAACTGAATTGATGAATGAACATTTATCAAACATGTTATTTCTCCTTCTTATAAATCAAAGTTCTAAATCCAATCGTATTATACATAATTGTATTTTCATCTACAAGTTTAATATCCTTGCGATTATGAGGATTAGAATATAAATTATTATGCAGATATGAATTTTCGGCTTTATAAGGTCGTTCTTTCACATCAAAATAATCAAGTGTATCGAAGTCAATTTGCTCATCAATATCAACATCGTATTGTACAATTTCCTTTGCATATTCACGATAGTCAATATTGCGATAATTTTCTTGATGTTCGTAATAATCTGTATCTTTAAATCTGATCCCGGCAAATTGGTTAGACGTATATGATACATCTAATTTCGGGATCATGCTATCATACACATGTGCGTCAATAATTTCAAATGTAACATTGCTAACGTGTGAATTAATATTTTGTTGTTGCAACAATTTATATCCAAATGCTTGTAATGCAATCATATCAAATGGCAAACCATAAATCAGATCAATACTACGCGCTAATGAGTACATATGCAAACCATCATTCTTGAGCTCAGCAACTACGAAATTATTACAAGGTACATCATAGATGCTCACACTATTTTCATAGTTGATAATATTATAATATACCGGTTTATTGAGTTCGAGCTTACGTGTCAGATCATTATTAGTATATAATTGATAACCATAATTACTATTAACTAATCCGTCAGGATCCTTCATGTCATTCCAAATTGGCCCATATTTACTAATCCAGTTTACGCAACGAGATCGCGACATATACCAAGCAGCTTCTGCCAGTGCATATGATGTATATGTTTTAAGACCAAGCCGAGTTTTAGGGAACACCAATAATCCAGCATACTTCTTTGGAATTTTAAATGTAAACATTTGATTGCCTAATGATTTTGTACCAGCACGATTTACACCATATTGAATTGCAGCTCGTACCATTTTTGTGTAATTACTGAATATCTTCATTATTTTCCTCCACTTCTTTAATCCAAAAATCTAAATATGTACGTGCTTTCTTTAGATCACCCACGCTTTGTCTTCTATATAAATATTTGATGATATTGCCTAACCAGAACGTTTGCATTGCTTTATCACCAATCATATAACGTTGAAGTGCAGTACATTCGATCCCTCTGAAATTATAACGTGTTGGTTTTTCTAATTCTTGTTGCAACAACTTTTCAGCTTGATCGTCATAGATCCATTCACCATCTTGATCGTAATGTACTTCGATTTGATACTCATTACATAAATTTAAAATAGTAGATGTAGGTTTATTAAGTTGATTAGCAATCGTTGTTATGAATGTCATGTTTGTCCTCCAGTTCTAAAGCTGTTTCAATGCTCCAATTATATCTATTAATTCTAGCCCACACATTATCATAATTGAGATTTAGGATCTCACACCATTCTTTCAAGCAATGTGTTTCACCATTGATAGTGTATGTTTTGTTGTTTCTTTTATGTCTTTGCTGTGTTTTCATATCAACCCATTCACAATTGTCAGGTTTATAATTTCCGTTATTATCAATCCTATTAATCGTTAAACCGTCTTGATAACCATTATCGTTTGCCCAATCATAGAAGTTAATAAAGTTTGTGAGCCATTCATCACATACTTTAATACCTCGAGCACCATAATTTTTGTAATAACTAGTCTTTTTATTATAACACCTTGCTTTCATATTTGTATATATTTTATACAATCTCGTACTAGTTTTACCATGTGTTATAGCCTGTGTATCATGTAAACACCCACATGATTTTACCTTTCCATTTCTTAAATTACCTAAATAAACCTCTTTTAAATTACCACAATCACAAACACATAACCAATAAGTCTGTTTTTTGTGATAATCATGTAGCCTATATAACGCAGTTAACCTACAAAACTTTTGACCAGTTATATCGATCGTCTCCATTTTCCACCTCCTAAAAATGTGCTACTTCAACGATTGTTTCAAATTCTCGTTTTTGCTCAAGTTTAATAACTGTGAGTTTATTACGTGCTAATAAACAATTTACATCTTCAATACTGTTATATATACCAATACACATATTATTAAGTACTACATAATACAACATAATTACCTCCTAGCGTGTAGCTAATTCATTTAAAATTATTTGTTTAATTTCTTCATTGTTTGTCATTTTTAATGCTTCGTATAATGCTTCAGTTGTTAATGCTTTTGCTCTTTGTTCGTTAGTCATTTTTTAGTACCTCACTTTTTATAATCACTCTGTAGGGTTATCCCCCTTACATTTATTATTATACCAGATCTAACAACAATGTAAAATGCTTCTTACGCATTGATTGTGTATGCATTATGACTTTATGTAACAATGTGTCAACCATCGCACTTTTCAAAATTTTGCTGTGTGATGTCTTAAGTATGTCCTCATGAAATTTTAATATATACAGTATGTTGTATCTCGACAAAATTAGTCCAGCTATATATTGTATATACTATATACTGCTGGACTAAAAACTCTAATATACTATATATTGTATTTACTTGCCAGTGCTACCAAATGCACCAGCACCGCGCTCTGTATTTTCTAATTCGTCAACAAACTCTAATTCAGGTGTTAAACATGGAACAACAACAAGCTGACAAATACGTTCACCTTCTTTAATGCGTACAGGTTTAAAACCATGATTTGTCAATGGTTGATGTACTTCTCCAGTATAACCACTATCGATAACACCTACAACAATACTAGGTCGCAACATTGTTTTAACACCCATTGAGGATCTTGGACAAATTAATCCAACATATCCCTTAGGAATTTCAACACATACACCCAAACCAATTTGCTTATTTTGTCCCGGCCAGATTGTTACGTCTTTATTTGCTTTTAAATCAAGACCTGCGTCATATTCATGTGCACGATATGGGATACAATTGTTATTTAATACTTTAATTTTCATATATACCTCCTATTGTATACGTTAACTGTTGCAACAGCTATATATTGTATGTACCATATATAGCTCTATAAAATTTCTCAGTATACTATATACTGTATTTACTCACCTTTAAAAGAGTTTATGCGTTTCCACGCCTCGGCTACATACCAAATTTTATCTAGCCATTTTGGTGTTTTCATGTTTTGAATGTTACCATTTACGATCCTACAATGATCTGGGCAAGATGCAAATTTTTCTGGGTTTTTATCCTGCTTGCATTTATATAGAATCCCGTCTTTGCGACTTCTTGATGCGAATACTCGATATACTTTATCTGTTAGTACTTCATCATTATATAATGCATGATCATATTTGCCTGAAAGCTTGTACGTTTTCATGAATCGCATCATATCTGATTCTTTAGATATATACTCAGCAGGATCAACACCATTTACAAAATATTCAACAACTGCATCAGATACTATTGGAAGATCATTATCGATGACCTTTGCTTCTTTAACTGATCCACCTTTACGCTCGATTTTACCATCATCAAATATTGCGATGTAATTATTTACATCACGTTGATAAATAGCATTTGTATAATCATATTCCATATTAAGTCGAGTACGCTTTTCCCACGTTTTTACGATTTTGTCAAATTGATCCCAATCGTTGTTATGTACTTTAAATACAACGCCATCAGTATTTGACTGCACAAGTTGTGTCCTAGGTAACATTTCGCAGACATCTTCAATCAACTGCAAAATCATTAATTGACCATTAATGCATACTTCACGCATACGTCGAGGATCATACAAGTCAGATAATACTTTATATTTACCGTCAACACATTTGCCTGCACCACTTTGACCATATACAGAATTGAGAACAAGCTTCAATGGTAACTGTCTAGGATCTTTTGCCTTTTTAAATTGTAATCGTTTTTCACGAACATCAATATACAATTTAGGATCTGGAACACCACGTGATAACAAATCCCACTCAATCATAATTGATGGATACATTGAGCCAACGTCAGCATGTACCATTTTTGAATCATTATCGTTCGACCATAAATAATTTGGTATCGCACCATGTAAACCACCTAGTGCAAAAATATGTGGTGTTCCATATAAGTCAATTTCATAACTTGCTGTCGGATCTTTCGATTCGCGAATGCTGTCAAAAAACTTAACTACATCATCGTGTTTATATGAATAGTCTTTCACACATTGTACATATTCAAATTCGAATTCCTGATCCCATTCGTCTGATGTCAATCGTTTAGCTTTTAGGATTTTCGCACCTAATTGTGCTTTCGTTTTTGACATGCTTGATAATGGTTCACCTGCAAGTTGACATAATCCATAATGTGCTTCAAAATCTTGTTTCGTTTGTTGGAACACCAAAGCAGTGTTATACACATCATCATGACAATACTCACGATTCAATCGACGTTCATCATCAGTTAGTGATCGAGTCAAGTCGAAGTCAACATCTGTTTCATGAATGTTAACACCCATATATGATTCGAGTTGCTTTAGTGATTTACCAAATACCATGCAATCGTATATATTCAAATTTATAGATTTAAACTTATTTGTAAATGACCAACCCGGATGACCACCTTTAATAATATAATCATTGACAATTTTTGGATTAATCCCCAACAAAATTGCTTTAATAATATACTGGTCGTATCCTTTGCAGTTGTAGCCGATCCATAAATCATGCTTGTGTTTGTTATAATATTGTTGCAACAATTCCCTATCATTCTCAATGTACGTAAATGTTTTACCGTCGAATGTTACAAGTAACCAATCTTGCGCAAACACCTCTGTATCGAAAAAGATCATTGTTCAATAACCTCAACATCATTATTCAAATGCAAACTTAATTCTTCGAATTCTCTAAAATCAGCGCAACCTTTTTCATCGATTAATTGACCGATTAAATTTGTATATGTACCAGTTTTATTTGTTTCGATATTTGTCACTTTCATAATGATATAGTCTTCACCATAATTCTTTTTAATAACCATTATTCGTTACCTCCAATCATTTTAGCAAGCTGTTCATCACCATTTTCACGAGCAAGATATACGAGCCATTCATCAAGCTCCTTGGAATCACTTTCCAAATAAATGTTATATAAGAAATCACTCACATATGTTTGTTGTTTAGTTAAATTCAAGATCATCAACCCCCTTAATTTTTTTATCATTTTTGCCTTGAAAAATATTGCGTACATTATCACTACCAAATTTAATTTTTTTGATATGTCGCTTATGCAGCATATCAATCGGCATTGGTACATAATATAAATAGTCAATATCATGTGAATAATACTTCACACATAACCATTTGTCTTTTGGCTTGATCAACAAGCAATCTCCTTTTTTAAACATGTTACATCCTTTCTGTAATTATTACAACAACCATGAATAACGTCATTAATACAATTGCTAGTAATCCTACAAACATTAGCAATCCAAAGTCTTTCATTTTAGATCATACCTCCTATACCTTTACCAATTGCGATTATTAGCATGAGCCAAAATCCAAACAATAGGCTCATAAGCATAAACAATATAATTTTATCTATCATTCTTACCTCCTACAAGCAACTTAAAAATACAATTAAAAGTACGATCCACCAGTATGCAATTACAACTAACACAGTACATAGTAAACACATCATCAAAATATCTAGCCATTTGTTCATGATCATCTCACCTCACTAATTATGCTACTACAACGTTAATTTGTTCATATTTACCGTAACGACTTGTCAATTTTAATACGTTACCATCTTTAGTCATATCTTTTACTAATTGTTTAAGAGTAAAAGCACCAATATAGAATTTGTTACCATTTACATGTAATTGGTAACTAGTATGTTTACCAGTGATACGACCGGATGTTGTTACTTTTTTAACTTCAATTTTTAAGCCTTCGTTTAATTGTTGTAATTTGTTTGTTAGTTGTTTGCAAGTCATTGTTGTTTCCTCCGTTTAATATATCCTTAAGGGTTATCCCCCTTACATTTATTATTATACCAGATCTAGCAACAATGTACAATGCTTGTTTGTCATTGGTAGTGTATATATTATGCATTTAGATCATATATACAGTATACTGTAGTTAGATAAAAATAGCGCAGCAACATATTGTATTATACCATATATCGCTACGCTATATCTTACCATATACTATATATGGTATTTATTAGTTATCGTATACATCGTTGATGTATAGGTTCTTGAAGTCATTTTGTGTTTTTTGTTCAACTACAAATGTGCAGTTTTTCACATCACAGAACACCAATTCGATTTGAGTCGCGAAGTCATCAAAATCACCTGTGAATTCTACTTCTTGAGCAGCACCAAAACTATTCAAAAATGCTACACACGCACGAACACATCCAGCATCATTGCGTGTACCTGTTAATACTTTATTAATCCACAAACGTTGATTTTTAAATTCACCATCAAGGATCTTAAACGCACCTTTTAACATTAATTTATCACCAGCTTTATTTGTACCAAGTTCTAAATTAAGTAATGCACATTCATATTCACCATCAGTAGGATCCTTAAATTCGCGTTGTTTTGGTTCTTCTTTGTTTGCATCTAAAGTAGACAATTGTTGATTATAGTCTTCCATGTTCATGTTAAAATCTTTAAAGCTCATAATTACCTCCTATTAAAATGGCACTTGTTCTAATTCTTCTTTAGTAATACGTTGTCGACGACTACGACGTTTTTTAGGTTGTTCTTCATCTTTGGTATTATCACGATTATCAGGATCGTCAGTACTGTCATCAATTGCAAGCAAACCACTTAATGCGTACTTGCGTGCATAACTACTTGAACCACCTGTAATTTGTGCGGGCGTTTGACCTTTTAACGATTCAGGCTCGCGTGCAGATGCTTCATTGAATATCATTTGATTATTATCTTCACAATCAATAATAGTTGCTGTTGCTGTAACATAATTATCTTCACCAATACAATTAATTTTGTCAGATAATAAGATTAAGCAATTATATTTTTTTAATAGTGGTTTTACTGCTTCTAAAATGTCGGAACAATTTCGAAAGTTATAACCACCAAATGTGTTACGCTGAGTTTTACCAACTTTTAACTCTTGTTGGATCTTAGCTAGTTTTTCGTATATACTCATACTGGCAAATTATTCTCCTTTCTTAATTGTATAGCATCATCTAATTTCCTAAATCTATATTGTTTACCATTTATCCTAGTAGTATATCGCGCTAGTAATTTAGGTGAATTATGATCATAACTTATACCTATACAATTTGTATCTTTATTTTTTATATGCATGTTTCGACAATTTTCAACTTGATCAACATCACGTAAATTGTTGTAACAATTATTTAATTTATTACCATCAATATGATCTATAACTTTTTCTTGTCGTTTACCATGACTATCAAATATAAAATACTTTAGTAAATATTGTTTGAAAGTATCCGACCAATAATTACGTTGCATCACAATTCTATCTTTTCACCACCTTTATAATCTTTTACAGGTTCCATAAAGCGAGCTGCATATAAGTCAGCACTATGTACAATATATAAAAGTTCATCAAGGCTTAACATATATTCACGATTCGAATTTTCAAAAAATCCGTCATGACATAAAATGCATATACGTTCGCTTTCAGTTAGTTCTAAAAATTTAGATACAATCATAAGCGATCTAAACGCATGATTTTTAATACGCAACTCCGGATCAATTTTCATAGGTTTTGATCCTGATGTTTTACCTGACTTTAATAAGTTAGGTACGTAGTAATTACATTTACCCGCATCATGTAGCAACGCGCATAACACAATACTTTCACGTGATACTTGACTTCCAAGAACGTCAGCCAACTTTAATGCATTTGTAATTACGTTGAACGTATGTTCTGCTAAACCGCCTTTATAATTGCAATGAAAACTTGTTGACGCCCACGCGTCATAAAAACCATTATCATCGTACCACTTCAACATATCATCAATACCTTTACGTTTTACATATTGATGTACGATGTCATGAATTTTCTGTTTCATTAATTACCTCCAATAATCGATTTTCAATTGTTGGCCAATCTTTTGGATATACTAAATATCCCTCACAACCCCAATTATTTATATTTTCCAATATCTTAATTTGTGCAGCACTTGGCTTTCCTCGAACGTCTTTCAACTCAAGATCGATTGAATGGCCGTTTATGCATATATGCATATCAGGTAAACCATTAATCGAAAATTGAGATCCAAAACGTTTTTCATAATAGCCAATTGGCTTAGCACGTATCTTTTGTTTTGGTGTGTTTGGTGGATATATACCATGATCAACCAACCAACGTTTTATACGGTTTTCGAAATTCTTTTCACCCGCGATAATATCACCTCCGATATATGTATTATACCATAGGTGCTGCTTCTTGTAAACGATCGAAATATGCGAGATTGTCATACATGTATACACAAAACTCCTGCCATTCACTGAGTTTATGATGTCGTCTTTGTCGATACATATTCATAACATTTTCATAATTCATCGTAACCGTACGCGTTTGATTATACGAGCATGGTAACAACTGGATAATCGTTCTCCATAAGCTTTTATTTTGTTTCATACCTTCTTTGTAATCCTTGATCCTAGTATTCAAATTATCAAGAACAACATTTACAATGAATTCATTTTCATGCATATCTTCAAAACTAAAATCATGAATTGTTAGAGGTCGACTGCATAATTTGTGCATTGTACTTTGTGAGTTTGTTGTAACACCTACTTTATATGTATCGAATTCCTTCCACCAATATAATGGTGCAGTTATATCGCAACTAATCATCATTTGACGCAGTACTTTTCTATGATCAGATCCTGCTCGTGTTAATTGTTGCAACAACTTCAAATCATTCTCACCAATCACATCTCCATGCGTATCATTTTTATCCCATGAGTTCATTGGTGAGCGCATACCATGCATCGCACTTTCGAACCCATAAGTTTGTAAGTTATCAATTCTTATCATTCGCAATCTCCTTTTCGAATAATTGATCAGTATAATCTTTTTTCTGATCCAGTACATTATATATTTTTTGCTCAATACTATTTGTTGTGATGAGCTTCCAATAACAGCATTTACTTTCCTGCCCGATACGATGAATACGTTTTTTACTTTGCTCGTAAAAGTCTGATTTAATTGGCGGAGAATAGTATATCATTTTATTAGCAAGTTGTAAATTTACACCAGCTGATCCTGATTGGTATTGTACAAGTGTGATACTATCATCATTATTGTTGTAACAATCCAGATTTTTCTCATGACCATTGATAAATGACATAGGTCTTTTTAGTTTTGATATGTATTGTTGCAACAGTTTTAACTCAATATCGAAGTTATAAAATATGATCACCCTATCATTTGTACTTTCAAGCAGCGTTTTCAACATGTCGAGCTTTTCTTTGCTGTTACAAAGTTGTCGCATATATAACATATCTTGCGCAGGTCCATTTGATATATACTCAACTTCACCACAATCAACGTACCCGTCTTTTTCAAATGCTTTATAATATTTTGACTTCGTAATATGAACATCAATAAAACGTTGTTGAGGTAAGTCAAGTACTTCATCTGTTTTCATGAATATACATCCAAGATCTTTCATCACAGTTTTTAGCTCATCCACATTTTTATATGGATTGCGTTTTGATAATACTCTGAATTTAATACCTGAATTTTCCATTTCAAAGAAATTACAATATCGATCTTCATATGAACGTTTGTTCATATGCAAACCTAACATTTTAAGCTGTGTATACAATTTATCATAACGTGCGTTTGATGCAGGTGTACCTGATAATAAGATCACGTTATCATGATGTAATTTCAAAATACCTTTCGTTTGTTTTGATGTTGTATTTGCGATTGCTTGCGATTCATCAAGCATCAACGTTAGGCCAGTTAGCTTTTGCAGTTCTGGCCTACGCCAACATGATTCATAATTAATAACGCCTACTCTGGTGTAACATTCAGCATCAATAAAATTCTCAAGTTGTTTCTTCTTTGTCAAATCATATCGTACCCATTCTGGATGTGTACTTTCAAAATGATCCAGCCATTGAGGTACTAGTGATTTTGGACAAACGATTAATATTGGTACTTTAAACGATACTGCTTTACATGATCCGCAATATGTTTTACCAAGGCCCATATCAAGATAGTATGCAACTTTGTTAAAGTCCTTCGTTTGTTGCAACACTTCTTTTTGATGTTCATATAACTTAATGGACATAAGACAAAGCACCACAAATAACTAACATAATAACGTAACAAGTGATCGCAATAATGATAGCTGTTTTATCCATGATGTACCTCCTTATTTAAACCAACGAATAAAAGATTGTGGATCTAAAATCATAAATCCAAAAATCCAAATTAAAAAACAAATTCCAAAGCAAGCTAATGTTTCCATTATTTACATACCTCCATTAAAATTTGACATACACAAGCACTAATAACTCCAACCATAAAATACATCAAAAACTCACTCATAATATTATACCCCATGTTTTAATAAAATATAAGCACTAATAAAAATGACGACTAATGCGAGTAACGTTTCCATGTTATTCACCTCCTTAAATAATTGCAAATGAAATTGTACTAAGATAATTTAGTAGTAACACAAAACCACTTAATGTTGTAACAAGACCAACTAAAAACATGCTAGCAATGAACCAATTCCAAAACATTTTTATACCTCCTAGTTTAAACCTTTAATTGTTATAACTTTCATACCTTGCATTGTCATATGGCTAGATACCATTTTGATCATACCTGTTGCAACTTCATTTACTAATTCTTTCAATGTATATGTGAATTCGCTTTCGTATGCACCTTGTTCAATAATGTAGTAACCACATTTTTTAACTACTTCAATATCTGTTGTATTGTTGATTTTGTTTAATTCTGTTTCTAATTGTTTGCATGTTCTAATCATTGTTGTTTCCTCCGTTTAATAACTCTGTGGGGTTATCCCCCTTACATTTATTATTATACCAGATGGAACAATATTGTACAATGCTTGTTATGCATAGCACAGGATAGCATTATGCTGTTCGTGCATAGATACTATATAATGTATATAGATAAAAATCAGGGAGCTATATACTGTACTATACAATATATTGCTCCCTGACAACTGCTTACATACTATATACAGTATTTACTATTTAGAACAGCAATCGCATCCGCATTCACATTTCTTTTTCTTTTCGAATGTTTTGAATACTTCGTTTACATCCATTTCATTTCCACATACATCACCGTGATCTGATTTTTGCCAGATATAAACGCTTTCTTTTGGATAATCACATTCGCTATTATATTGAGCAACCCATAATGGCACCCAAGGTACTTGACTATACATATATGTTTCGTCCCATAATAATGAATATCCACTATAAATACCTACGTTATTAAATCCTGCACGATTTAATGTATTCACAAATTCGCACATAATATTTGTAATATCCTGATAATTTAAATTACCATTATTAATGTGTGCACGCAAACGTGTATGATCTTCATAGTCATACCAAATACCAAGCTGCAAGTGCCAATCAGTCAAGCCAATTTCTTGTAATTTATTAATTACCCATTTTGCTTCGTTACGACATTCTTCAAGATCATATGCATGGCTAAAATAATAAACACCGACTTTCAAACCAGCTTCAAGCGCATTTAGGATCTGCGTTCTTCCGCATTCAGTTTCGTTATAACTTTCTCCTAGTTTTACAATAACACCATCATAACCTTGATTTTTTGCTTGCTTAAATTGTTCGACACTTGTAAAATAATCTTGCCAATCACTAATATCAAAACATTGCATATATTACGCCTCCCAACCAATAATAATCGCATCACAAGTACCAATATAGTTATCAGCACTTCTTGCCCAATAATTATAATAGTATGTAACATTACCAATTAATATAGTACAATAAACATCAAAACCGGTAGTACTTTTATTTAGAATACCTCTATTTACTAATTGACCATTCTCTTTTTCGGCTTTTATATTCCATAAAACATTATCACATTGAATAACACTATATTGAGTATTTGCCATTGTTACCGGTAACGTAATATGACCTTGTGTGCCTACTGTTACCTTGAACATAACACGACCATCTGGCAAATATGTTTTCCAATGTGTAGCTTCATTACCTTTTGTTGTTCCTGTTTTATTGGTAGTTTTCAATGCAACTTCTTTTCCGTTGATTGTTAACATACCACTCAAATCACCACCTGTTAAAGGCAAATAACTATTTAATTGAGATTTTAAAGCATAGTCAGATAAGTCGATTGATGGTGTATCACCTCCGCCACCGGATCCGGATTGTGCAAGATCTGAAATTGTTTTCATAGCACTATCAATAATATCCATATTAACGTTGAGTACACGAATATCAGCATAATCAGTCATATCCGGTTTTGTCAAATTATAATTTGTTGTTTTCGTTGCCATTATTTCAACTCCTTATATTGTGCTAGTAAATCAGAACGCTTATTACTTAATTCATCAAAGTAATTTTGAAATTCTGTTTCGTTCATAACTTTTAATTCACCATCAACAAATACATCATATTGATTTTCGCCATCAACAGAAATTGCGCATTCACTAATACCACGTAATTCAGATAATTTTATATTGATAGCATTAATTTCAGCTTGTAAATTTTGTTTTTTGAATTTGTTTTCTAAAGCAGTATTATCAACTTTTACTACTTCATAATAAGTTCCTTTATCTTCAATAGTGCAATTATGCTCGTTACACCAATCAGCCATATTTTTATATTCGACTTCGTTAAAATCGTGTTTGTACATTTTTTTACCTAACATTATTTATGTCTCCCAATAGCAATCCAAAATTCAGTATGTCCATAAGCAGATGGCTCAGCACATACAATGTCAAATCCGGTAGTAGTTAAATTAAACGTTGCAGATCCCCAACGCATTTCAACACTAGTCGGTTTATTGTCAACGCCAAAACTACGAGATGTTACAACCACATATTGTGGATTTAGCATCGGCGTTTTAAATGTTGCATGTTGTACATTATACGTGCTACCTTGCGGATTTACATAACCCCATTGGATGCATAATCCTGTTGATAGTTTTACATATCCGGCGTGCCATCCTATATCTGTGTATGATTCTAAAATTACATTATCACCATCGAAGTTTAATCCTGTATCATCTACTTTAAAGTGTTTATCGTTTGGTGTATTAAAAGATAATCGCTCACCCTCTAATCTTATTGTCTTTAACTCGTTTTGTATAATAAATTTTATGCAAGTGTTCGGATCATATCTCATCGCTCTTTCATTTGGTAGCATAATATCACCTTGCATTTTGCCACCGCTTAACGGAAGATATTGTTTGAATTTATCATTGTTACGTTTTAAGTTATCATCCAAAATATCCATATTATTATTAAGAATTTGAATGTCTACATCATCATCATATGATGGTTTATACAATTTGTAATTTGTAGTCTTTTCCATTATTCCTCCCAAGTAATTTCACTATCATAAACATCATCCCATGTTCGAGTAGAATTATACTCCCATAACTTACCACGCAACATATATTTCTCATCTTTCCATGTATGAGATTTAGGACTTCGCCAATTATAATACTCGTCTTTTGCATAGCCCCATGAATGTGGTTTACAATAATCAATCCACCTGTTATGCATGTGATTCCAAACGAGATTGAAATGAGCTGGGAATATGTTCATATACTCATTTAAGAATGATTGATAATAATAATTTGTAGGATCATATCGCGTTCCGACTTTTGTTGTATGTGTTACAGTCGCGTTGCCGTCATATGATACTTGACATTTATCACCAAACCATTGATTCACAATATCTTGCAATACTTGTAACGTACATCTATGATTTGCTCTCCATTTTGTAATGATAGCACTTCGACGATCTTCAATTGTTGTTTTCCGATCTAGCAATAAATCACGTTCATATAACGAGCAACCATAATCATCAAGTGTTGACATGAAAATATTGTTATAATCAATTTGAGATAGATTATCAACTTCTCTTAATTGAGATGCATTATAAATTTGATTGAGCCATTTATCTTTACGATACAAACGAGGTAACGTTTTAAGCATTTCATCCTTAGTCATTGTATGTTACCTCATTTAATACACCACATTCGTCTGGTTGTAATTGTAAACTTTCATGAGAATTATTAAGTCTAATTTCTCTATAATCTTCTACATTTTTTGTTTCCGCAACTACAAGTCCGATTTTTGCAAGTGAAATATAATCTTTATTGAAAGCACTAGTTTTAATGTATCGATCAAGATTTTCCTTAATCACATTTTTTGTTTCTTCTAATGCTCCGCTTACTTTTAATCCATAAATAGTAATGTCAACATTCTTTTGTGTAGCTGCAACAACAGTTGTTACTGCCCCAATTGTTGCAACACCAGATCCATCACCATTTTTATTTGGATCAATATAAGTTTGAACACGTGTTACAAGATCCTCACTTGCTGGCTTGAAGTCATTACCAATTAATACAACTTTTACAGTATTAATCCCATTCCAAATTGGAACACATCGAGCTTTACCTACTCCGTCAATTTCTTCTGCCCATATTACATACTGGTTAGCATTTACACCATTAACAGGTGTACGTAGTTTGATGTAATAACGTTCTCGATAATCTGTATCCGTTTCTTTATCATAACCACCTGTACATGCTTTGTTGTTCGTGATCTTGTAAATACCTTGTAATGTTACCGGCATTTCCGTAATTTCATTAATACCAGCATTTGTTACTTGACCACCCATGACTGACTCAATTTTTACAACATCACCAGCATGAACCTCTTTTGACTCTGTTGCAACAAATTGGATACCCTCAACTGTTGCGAATAAATCACCTTTTAAAATTGATCCATTACCTTGTACAATCGTGATCTCACCTTTTGATTTTGTTGCTTGTTTACGATCAAGACCAGTACGCTCAGAAATGAATGTGTCTAATTCTTCCCCATTTAAATTTTCAACGTCTAATTTTTTAGCAACATCATATGCTAAATCCCAACATGATTTTACACCATATGCAAAGCCACGTGTTAAATCCCAAGTAGGATAACCTTGACGTTTTCGATATTCATTGTCGATATTTGCTAACATTAAATTGTGAATATCATTTAGACTTTTGTCATTATACATGCAATATCACCTCTTCTCCTAAGTCAGTAATCAATGTGAATGTGAATGTACCTTTATCAAATGTAAAATCACGTACATCTGTAACGTGATCACAACCATTAATAATTGTACGTTTTAATCTGCGGATGATTTCAGATACTTGCACACTTCTAGGTAAACGATAACCAACTATATCACTAAAGTCCATACCAAAGTTGTCATCGTATATTTTGTATTTGTCTTTTTCTACTTTAATGAGTAGCTCGACCCATTGCTTTATTTGATCAACTTCACTAGGGAATTCGTCGACATTGAACGTATTAGTATCATAATTAAATTTTATAGATTTTATAATGTTCACCTCCTAACACTATTTATTATATCATACTGTTGCAACAATGTACATAATTTATTTTGCTTGACTATTGCAACCTTTTAATTGTCGAATAACATCAACCACTATAAATTGTTGTTCAGATTCTGTAGGGATCACAAGAACAAGATCACCAGTTTTCCAAACTTCTTCAAGTTGAATATCACCGGTACAACTTGCGGTATAACTACCTTGACATGGATGACAACTAATTGAAATATTTCCTGATTGAGTCATATTCGTATATGCGGATTTACGTTCCAATAGATGATATGCAACATATAATTGATCACCTTTGATTGTGTATTTTCCATCTTGAATAGTAATTACTGGCGGAGAAGTACTAACTACTTTACCAATCATCGGGCCCATTTTTGTTTTTGGATTATCTCGCATTTTAAATTGCTGAGCTAAATCATACTCCCACATCTAAATTTACCTCCTCATTTAAAATCAATGTAACATCCATTGTGTGATTTGCTTGATCATATGAATGTGAGCAATCTGTAACTAAGTATTTTCCTATCATTCCGATATTTGGTTGATTAAATTTCAGGATCCTACCAGCACGAACATAGTTATCACCAAGTAAAGTTGCTTTAATAGACTTTTTAGGATTTGCTGAGTTTTTAAGAGTTTTCTCAGCAATGTTATCAGCTTGTGCTTTTTTCTTGTCGTCTACTTTTACATATTTAACGTATAACCCATATTTTTTGATTGATTCGTCATCTTGTTTTGTTGCAACAACTTGTGTATTTTTTTCATTGCCAGATAGTATAACTATCTTATTTGCAATTTCAGCACAATCAAATTCTTGTGAAAAGTTTGATACAAGTGGCTCGCTTTCCCATTCCATAGATAAATTATCAAATGTGTTAATATACAATTTGCTGTTCGTATATTCTCGACGATAACGTTTACCTGTTTCATCTGTTGCTAACTTAAGTAAATCATCTATAATTTTAGATATAGTATCACCATTATAAATCTTAGTTACTTTCGTTGTAATATCACATGCAACGTCACATGGTATGTATTCTTGTTTGCATAGTGTTTCAATTGCTTGTTTTACACTAACATCATTAAACTGAATTCGAGCCTCTTGATGATTTAAGTAGATCGCATTATCAAATACATCATATTGATATGTAGATAAACCATTGCGAGTTGCTTTTTGGATTGTGCCAACAAATATGAGTTCATCGTCGTCATACATATAAATTGTATCGCCAAGTTTTAAATCAATCCAAACAGTATTGTGATCCAGTACTTTGTTGTTTAGATAGTCAAATGATAATTGACGACCTAGACTTTTGATGTCATCGCTCAATGTCATATTACCACAAAAGGCTGAAATGATATAAGGTAATCCATCAATATTTGCTTCAATTCTTAACATTCAAGACCTCCTGTTTGTGAGTTATATGTGCGATATTCTGTGAGTTCCATATTTAGATGAAAATCCGCTTGATTGTCCTGATAGTATGAGAATGTATCAATAAGACAACTCATGTTGAGGTAAGTCACATCACCTTTCGTAATGATAATACGAAATGGCTGACCTGTTTGACGATTGTCATTTATCCAATTAATAATATCAGATCCATTATCACCTTTAGCCCAAGAATAGTTGCTAACATCGCTCGGCAATAAGTAATCATCAAAAGACACAGTACGCAAACCAAGCAAACCCATAATTGAGACATCCCCGATAACACTATTAAATACTTCATTATTTTGTGGCGTGTTTACCGTCGGAAGTTCACCAGGTACAACTGGCAACGTAACAGAAGATCCTCCCTCAACTAATAGTGATATTTCTGCACGTACATTTTTATTACCTCTATATGCTAGGTACGTGCGATATAGATTGAGTAAAGTTGTTAAATTCAAATATTTCACCTCCTTTATATATCTTATTATACCATATATGTTACAACAAGTAAATAAAAATAAGGATGCTATATAAGCATCCTTATTATAACTTTATTACATATTAGCTATTTGCAATTGCCATACTAACACGACTAGAAATTGCATCACCGACTTGATCGATAAAATCTTGATTACCAATCACGTTGCCAGCAACATTTACGTTTACTGTAACATTATTTCCAGATCCTGCACTAGCCATTTTCTTAGATATGTCATGAGGAATAATTTGAGTACCATTAGGCAAATTCATAATTTCCCCACCTACTTCGTTGACATGTGTTAAACCGCCGGCAAAGTAATTTGTACCTGTTGCATTCTTACCAATAACAGAACTAGCAACATCACTAACCCAACCTATACCTTTTGAGATTATATCAAAAATTTTAGGTAATGGTGTATTGGCCCATAACCATTGCGCTTTTGCAGCAATTGCATCAAATACACTTGTTACCGACGCACAGAAAGAATCCCAAGCACCAACTGCATAATCGATAAATGCTGAGCAACCAGATGTGATTGTTTCCCAACAAGCAGATGCAACGGCAGAAATTTCATCCCAATATGTGTAAATCAAAACTAATACCGCGATCACAGCATATAATGCGAATACAACAGGATTTGCTGTTACTACTAACCATGCTGCACTTGCTGCTGCTTTTATTGCTGTGAACATAGCAACAAGTCCAAAGCCAGCTTGTACTACTCCATAAATAATACCTACAACTGCACCGAATTTTCCAAGTAATTCAAGCAATCGAGATGCATGCGGGAATGCTGTTTGGAATTGTTCAATCATTCCTCCAATTTCTAATTTTAAAAGATCAATAGGATTTGTTACCGATTTAAAATCATCGCGAAGTCTCACAACAAAATTATCGATACCTGCTAAACCTTCACTTAATCCTGGAGGTAAAGTCCATTTTGCTATTTCTTGAATTATATCACCTATATTATTTTTAATAGCTTCAAAATGTCCGGCCATAGTATTGCGTGCATTTGCATCAGCACCAGTAATTGCTGCTTTATTAAATCGATCCATAATTAATGTTGCACGTTCTTGTTGAGACATTGCTTTAAATTGTGCAGATGATACATCATCTAAACTGATGCCCCATTTTTTTAAACTTGGAAGTGTACCACCAACGATTGCAGTATTAATAAGTTTATTAGCTGCCAATAAATCTTCCTCAGTAGCACTAGCACCTTTCATCCTTACTGTTAAATCTCGTGTCATATCCCCGACTTTAGATAGTAAATCGGATTGTACACCCATTTGCATGTTTTGAGCCATCATGCGTTCGAGTTCTTCATCCCCAAAAATCCCTTTATCTTGTGACGCTCCTGCATAATCAAGTGTCGATTGATATAAATTATCAATTTGTTCTTGTGTATAACCTAATGCAGCACCATACGCGTATGCATTATCGTTAACACGTTTATCTGCTTTTGCTTGATCATTTAATGCATCTGTTAGTGTTTTCACAGCGCCTAATACAGCACCGACACCAAGTGTAACACCCAAACCCGCGAGACTTTTACCCAATGCAGATACTTTACTTACACTTTGCTGTATCCCAGCATTTGCTTTGTTAAGTGATCCCGTTAAATTGTCGACAAGTCCAAGTCGTACAGAATACTCCATCACTTACCTCCAATCTTTTTGAATGCATCTGGAATAGCGATCGATATACCTTTTTTCAAATCGGCTTCTAATATTCGCTTAGTACGTTCATCATATACACGTTGTTTTGCTATACGTTGTAAAACTGTATCAGCATAAAAACTACGTTTTGTACGTTTCGTTTTTGCTTTACGCTTATTATATATCATGATACGATTTACCATTACGCCATCATTTACAAATTCTGCTCGTCTTAATGGTTTACCATTTTTTGCTTGTATGATATATCGACTTGCTTTATCATATCCAGATTTTAAACTACCATTTGCAATAAATTTGTTAACAAACTTATTTCGCGACCAATTGTTGTTCACGACTTGTTTCCCTAATTTGCCTGTTTTATTTATTGCAGTCCAACAAAAACCCCTTACAATTTTGAGTTTTACAAATGAGTCAAAACGCTTACCAAATAGCTCAAGTTCTTTTGTTTCTATTTTCAATTTCTAACTCCATAACTGCACTGGCAAATCCAAGTTGAATTTTAGACCAATTAGATATTTCAGAAAGTGATTGACCTTGTAACATCCAATAAGCCATTACTTGTAATTCACTATCTGAATTTATTGCTTTTTTACGTCAACTTGTTCACCATAGCATTTACTAACTTCTGTCAATAATCCTGTTAATTCTTTAGGTTCAAAAATTTCCTCAATAATGTTATGTGGTTCACCTTTAACGTCGATCATTTCATGTAGTTTAGGATCACGAAAATCTGCGATGCTCAAATATGTTAATTCTTTTGCAAATTCAAATTGACCTGTTTTAGAATCTCCATATTCTTCTTGTAACGCAATTACGTTAGACAATGGGATTTTATTTACTGTATATGTTAAGTCGTTAACTTTAATAATGTGTGTAGCATTATGTTGTTTTTGATTATGTTTATTAATTAATGCTTCTAAATTGTTCATACTATTTTTCTCCTTTAAGTTGTTTGTAAGCAGGTTTAATCATCAAAACTATACTAATTAATAAATTAAGTATAGCAATTAGTGGATGATCCATAATTAATAGTGGGATAACTGAGATCCAAAGAATACTACAAATAACTGCCCAAGGTTCAACTTTTTGATCTTGTTGTGGCTTCTTTAATTTAAGAAAATCAAAAATGTTAGATTGATTTTGAGTATCTGCAATTTTGTTGTTCAAAGTTCTTAACGCGTATGTACTTAATTTTGTACCTTCACCAAATTCTTCAGTGATAACATAATCACCACACATAATACCTTGTTGTTGCAACAATGTTTTCAATTCATCAGGATCAACATTTAATGTTGTAGCAACTTGTTCAATTGTGAAAATACCTTTTTTGTCTTTCGCTAAAATCTTGCTTGCATTACCACCGTTTAGATAATGTGCTTTGCTTGCGATACTCATAATTTGATTGATTGTTGTTAAAGTGCTTTTTGCCATTTTAATTACCTCATTTCTATAACATAATATCTAGGAGGTTCATATCCTCCTTACATTTATTATTATATCATGTTGCAACAAAATGTACAATATATAAAACGCATAGTATAAATGAATAGGGAGCATAATTAAATACTCCCTATTGTTACAACAATTACGCAATTGTACTTAAGTAATTATAATCACCTGCACGGAATGCGACGGATTCTTCACGTACTTCACCGTTCGCAAAGGATAACAACATTGCTTCATCAAACATAACATCAGATACTTCGATCGCTTCATCACCATTTACATTTGGATCTTTAAGTTCACCCATGAATTTGATGTCAGGCATAACACCAGTTTTAATTGCGTCTTTAACAAGATTGATATTAAAAGAATTTACTTTATGTACAACGAGCGTACCGGCCAATGTTGCACCGGTATATTTATATTGTGTAATCAAGTTACCATTCACATTAATATCTTCATAATTTAAACTAGCTTTCAATTCGAAAGATTTAATTTCCGCAACACGTACATTGTTAATATATAACTTTCCGTACGTACCTAGAATTACGCTGTTTGCATTCATTGTATTAGCCATTTATCGATAACTCCTTTCAATTACGCCAAAGAAATTGTAAAGCTAAGATCTTCCATAGCATTAGAGATTTTAGCATCACCAGCTAAGAACACTGTTGTACGGAAGGACATTTCTTGCACTTTGTTGTCGTCCCAGTCTTCTGCTTCAGTTTTACCAATTTCTAACCAAGCAAGTCGTTGAGATTCAATATCAATATAGCTGTGATTGTCATAACTATCATCAAGTACTTCTTCACGCATTAATTGACGGAAGTAAGCATTTACAGAAGTAATAAACAAACGTTGGTTGCTCAAAGTATTTTTATATTTACCTACGTAATAATCTTTAAACGTAGTATAAATATCTTCGATAATCAAGTTCATTGCTTCAACTATAATGATGTAGCTCATATCTTCTGTATCTGTACTTGTAAATGTATGCAAGCTGTTAATTGCTCGACCGCATTTTACTTCATCATCATCATTGATCAATGTCAACCAGCCATCACTAATCCATTTACCAATAGGATGTTCAGTATCTAAATATGTATCGTCCCAAGATGCTAAATCCTCAAATACATAATATGTCAAACTTCTGTTCATTGGTAAATTGCATAATGTGGATGCAATTCGGATCAAATAATCTTCAGCTTTTACAGTTGTACCATCTTTAAGTGTACCGCCGGTACCTTTAAGATTGATAACATACTTACTATCGGCGGTTGTTAATTCAGATGCTACGCATACACATTTATGACCTTGATTGTCTTTGTTATATTGTACAATTTGATTTGCGAGATCTTGTTGTAACACTTTAACATTTGTACATACATAATTAAATTTGACTTTATCAAGTTCTTTAACAATATCAGTTAATTCAGATGCTTCGGAACATCTCAAAACATACACTTTATTTACAGCAACGTCAAATGCACGTTTCAATGCGTCATAGTTAGTGGTTGTATAATCTGTTTTTGTAATATCTGCTAATCGTTTGTAAACAAACTTTTTAATACCTGTTTCTTGTTGTGTATCCTTAACAATTACACATAATACACCACGTTCAGAACGTTGTACTGCAGTTACTGCTTTTTGTTTGAACACAATGTCGATATTTGGTAAGTCAATACGATAGGCCATCTAATTCCTCCTAATTTTAATATTTTGTTCTAATTCTTCCATATAATTATCCGTTTCTTTACGGTCAACTTTTTGAATAAGATCAGCACGCAAAGTAAATTCTAGTACTTTGTCAGTTTTGTATATATCACTCGTCGTTGTCAGCAAAGATACATAATAACCAATTTTATCATTTGTAACATATAATGGATCATCAAATAACATAGTAAGATTGTTTTTCATATCTAAAAGATCAAGAAATCCGTCATAACGATTTTCAGCGAAAAAAACAATTTTTAAAGTACTTGATTCTTTAAGATAATCATTAGCAACCCATTCTGTAGATACGTTTTCTGGTTCAATGAAAAAACAAGGTTTTTCAAATCCTTCAGATACGTCATAATCCACTATTTTGTACTCTGGATAATGATTATTAATTAATTCTGTTAACGAGCGAATAACATCGACAACACTTAACACTTTAATCACTCACCTTTCCATAATTTAATGCTCTTTCAAGATCCCATCCGTGTTTTAACCTAGCATATACTGTACCAGGTTTAAGATCTAAAATTTCACACCATTCTTTAAGGCAATGAGTTTCATTATTAATTGTGATATTTCTGTTATGTCGTGTGTTTCTGTTTTGAGTTTTACGATCTACCCAACGACAATTACTAGGTTCATAATTACTATTAAAATCGATCCGGTCAATAGTTAAATTTTCTTGATAGTCATTATCTATTGCCCAATCGTAGAACACTTGAAAGTCGTTTAGCCATTCATCACATACTCGAATACCTCGAGCACCATAGTCTTTATAACACTCTGCATTTTTATTGTTGCAACGAGTCTTCATATTTGTCCATATGCTATATAGTCGAGTATCACATTTTTTATGTTTAGTAATAGCTTCTTTATGTAAACATCCACACGATTGTGTAATACCGTTTCGCAAATCACGACTTTTAGCTTCCTTTAAATTGCCGCAATCACATTTGCATAACCAATATGTATTATGTTTATCACGTCTTGATATTTTTAAAACTGTTAAGCGTCCAAATTTTTGACCGGTTAGATCTAATAGTTTCAACTTGTTCACCTCCTAACAGTTATTATTATATCATATTGTTGCAACAATGTAAATACTAAATTACAACTTCGCAATAACATTCAAGTCGTTCACTATTTAAATATGGATCCATGATATATAAAATATCATATCGAACACCATCATACACGAACCAGTTTGCACTTGTAATATTTTTGTTGTAACGTAGTACAATTTTATGTGTTGTACGACATAATGTTGTGTCGGCATTTCGACCATTCAATAAAGATCCTGTTTGAGGTAAAACTGCTCCCCATACTTCGAACAATTTTTTATCTTCTTTAGGATATTGACCAAGACGATTTTTTGTTTCGCTCGTTACATTACCCCAAACCTCGATGCGATTTTTGCAAATGCTCGAAAGTCTCATATCCTTTACATATCTCATACAGGATCACCACCAAGAAAATTACTGCAATGTAAATCCAAAACACCTTGCATAATAGGGTTTAATGTAATTGTACTTGTAGTGAATTGACGTACTTCATAAGAATCCGAGATTAATGCAAGTACAACAATTGTTACATCTTCATATTTATCAAGATCGTTTTTTGTACATCCCATATAAGAAGTACAATATTGAATAGAGGATGCGAGCAACATATTAAGTAAAACGTCGTCGTCATTACCATCAACACGTAAATATTGTTTTATAGTTGGCAATGTCAATTCTGATACTTTCACATTTTCCTCCTTATGATAATAAATAGGAGAGGGAATGAACCTCCCTCCCCTTATTAATCAATAACTATTATTCTTCTACCGCTTTTTTGGAGCGTGTAGCTTTCATTTCAGAAGTATCACTAGCTGTTTTTTTAACCAATTTTGTGAATTTGTTAAGTTCGCAAAGTTTAGCATCAAGTTCAGCCCAAGCAACAAAACCGACTGCATGTTCATCAGCATATTTTTCATTCAATGGACGAATATTTACATCTTCATGAATGTTAACATACATTGCAGACCAATCACCATAGATAATTGTATCAGCAGGCATTTCATCGGAGATCATAACATGTTTACCAAGCAATTCGAAGCCAAATCCTGTGCGTAAATCCGGATTCAAAACATATTGACCATTGTTGTCTTTTAATTTACGTACTTCGTTTAATGTACTTTGATTCATCAACCATTGACAACCATCTTGTACGTTCATTTTAACTTCGCCTTGAGTTTCAATTAAATCATCAGTAGAAATAACGCCTTCTTTGAAAGTTGTAACTTTTTGAACGCCTTTACCTTCGTAAGATTTATCTGTAATACCTTTAATGTTAGTAGCACCTACGATCAATTCTTTTTCCAAGAATTCAGCGATGGATTGAGCAATTTTGTTAACGACATAAGATACAATATCGAATTGAGCATTGTTGATCAAGGATACAGATACTTTGGACAATGCACCGATGAGGTAGCCGTCAAGTTCTACATTTGTAAAACCAACATTAGAGGATGTGATTGCTTTAAATTCTTCTTGATAACCAGTAGTAATAGAACCTTTAGCAACAGGGAATTGTAATTTACCTTTTACATTGAATTTAGTTGTCAATGCATAGATAGGTGCAACTTGCTTAACAGTATCAATGATTTTGTTAGCAATTGTTTGTGGGATAACTGCACCGTTATCACCTTTTGCCATTTCACCGGTACGTTGTTCACGAATAAAGTTTTCGAATGCGCGTGCTTCAAGTTCTTCAGTAGAACGTTTTTCTTCTTTTTCGTCTGGAGTTTTTGGTGTTTCATCATCCATCATTGTCAAAGAACGAGCTTCGCGTTTAGCTTCGATAGTTTTATCAAGTGCTTTCAATTCTGCAGTTTTTGCTTCGAATGTAGATTGTTCATCTTCAGTCAATGCACGTTTTTCTGTTTCTGCACCTTTAAACAAGTTATTGATTTCTTCTACAATAGAGTTGCGTTTTTCGATTAAGAATTTCATTATTTATATTCTCCTTTTAAGAATTCAAAATGTTGTTTGTATGTATTAAGTTGTTCAAGATCGTGAGGATCGCGTTTGTCGTCAACCTCAAATGTTTGTTCGATGGAACGTTGTTCATGTAAAGTAGCATCTTCGTCGCGTGCTTCAATGCTTGTAGCAATATACGCAGGCGTTACAGATAGGATGCTCACCTCCTGCAAATCAAGCCCATCAATTGTACGTCGTCGTACTTCTTGAGTATCATCCCAAGTATCAGATTTAGCAACGAATCCAAAACTAAAACCAGTTAGTTTTTTGTGTTCTGCTAACTCAGCAATTTCAGGATCATCAATATCAATTTTAGCACGTAAGCCGATATTGTCTTCATAAAGTTCTAAGTTGGTCGGCTCTAAATTTCTTTTATGATTTAACATTAATCCGACATTAGAACGTTGTTCAAGACTTTTAGCAAATGTACCAGGTTTGATAATTTCAATGAATGGCCCATGTAAATCGCGTAACACGCGAGATTCACGACCAACAGCATTTACATATCCCTCAAGATGTACACCGTTATTTCGTAATTCAATTTTCAAACTTGTTTCACCTCCTAACAAAGATTATTATATCACATGTTGCAACAGATGTAAACACCTAATTTTCAGTATTTTCATCTTTTGTTGCAACATTATTGTTACTAGGATCAACGATCGCACCAGTATTTGGAACGAAAATTTTACCATCGGTAATATTATATAAAACATCACCAAGACCAAGTTTGAGATATTGCATGTCAAGTGCTGGCAAGTTTTCCATACGACGTACTTCATCGATGGTTAAAATCCCGCTAGATAAACCAGTTTGATATGCTGCAAAACGTTCATTTGCATTAATACGTAATAGATCACTTGTATCAATTTCAAATTTTAAATTTGATTTTTCAGATTCAAGTAACATGTAATTATTAAGTGCATTTGTAAACTGTTTTACGATTGGCAAGATTGCAATTCGTACTGCAGTCAAGTATGCATCAGAATTTACACCTTCAAAAAAGTTTGTTGGCAAACCAAAATATGCTAGAATTTGATGCATGTTTATCACTTTATTTTGAGATAACTGACTTTCAGTTGCTGTGCTGCTTGCATCTTCAAACTCAATACCAGCATTAAGTACGAGCACGTCACTTTGATTTGGTCGTGTAAGTTGTTGCCATGCACGTCGTAATTCATTCATTTTGTCAGGATCTAGTTTAGATTTTGACTTCAAAAATCCTCGACGTACACCAGATGAGATGCTTGAGTTTTCGTATTGCAAACTAGATAAAATTGTGCTTAATAAATCTTGGCAATCACTAACAAAACCGATACCACTAATACCATTTTTGCTGTTATTTACTAAGCGAAATACATTATAATCTTGTACTTGTTTTCCGTCAACCCACACGTTTACGATTTTGTCGATCGTGTCAACACTTTCGGTATATGTTAATCTGTGTGTAGGAATATAAGATAATTTTGTGATTTTATTACCTTTTTTGCTAATATATGCATAACCATTACCATCAAGAAGTAGATCAGTTAATACTTGACGTTTTAAATCATTTGCAATCATACCATTTCCACTATAATCATTTAATAATGGAAGTCTATAATCGTCATATACTTCTTGATAACCGCTATCGGTTTTTGTATACATTTTAATCGGCAATGCAGCAATAGCACTCGCGATCCATGCAACTGATTTTGTTACAACTGGAATACTCATAGCTTGCTGACGTGTGATTGTTGTTCCAGTTTGAATAAGACCCTCAGCAACGTCGGCTATAATTGTATCATCACTGCGTTTCTCTTTTTTAAACCATCCAAACATTTATTCACCTCCTTTCTCATCATAATAGTTACCAATATCATCGATCAATAAAAATGTGATGTAGTCGGTAACAGTTAACCCTTTATCGTTCGCAATTTCTTTTACATTTTCGAACAATTCTTCTGTACACCTGAACGCGATCCTATGTGTTAACTCACTCATAGTTTGTACCTCCTTTCGTTAGGTTCTGTAGTTATTATACCACGTTTGTTGCAACAAGTAAATACTTTTGTAAAAAAAAATCACGTACATTTGTACGTGACCTAAAAGACATGATTTATGCTATTGTTTCCTCGTATACTATAAGGCTGATCTCTAAAATGTTTTATCTTTTATGATTACATTATACCATAATCCCACAGCTTTGTAAATAGTAAAGAAAAGCGCATACGTATTTTGCATGCGCTCTCCCCGGAGGTACATAAATCATTATACACTATTTTCGCTATTTTGTAAATAGTAAATTAATGTTTGTTGTTTCGTCGATTATTGTTTTGAGTGGTATAATCTGCCCATCTACAATTATTAGGCTCATAGTTTCCATCATTATTGATACGATCGATTGTGAGATCATCTCGATAATTATTATTAATTGCCCAATTATAAAATGCTTCAAAATCGTCTTTCCATTCATTACAAACAACAATTCCGCGTGATCCGTAATTTTTATATTTAGCATTGTGTTTATTATAACATCTATCTTTCATTGCTTGCCAGATATTATATAAACGTGTATCAGTTTTACCATGTTTAGTACGTGCTTCGATAACACGTTCGACACGATAACATCCACATGATGTTGTACGACCTCGTCGTAATTCTGTACCTTTAACTTTTATATAATTACCGCAATCACATTTACATAACCAAATAACTGATCTTGACTTGTCAACACCTGAACGTTCAATCACTGTTAGCCTACCAAATTTTTGACTTGATATATCTTTAAACATTTATAAACTCGCCTCCTAGTATTGGCATGTCCATTGTTCATCTAAAATCTCATTTTGTTGTAACAAGCATATAGCATTTAATGTTGCAACGACCATATCAACCTTACCATTTGACTTCTTTTTATGTACGTATCGATTTAAATTTGTATCGTACGTACAAACTGCATTTACAAAATTGATCTCGTATAATGGGTTAGTAACATATCTGAAATTATGCGTTGTAATTTCCTCATATAGTAATTTAGTTGGAGATGCAAGCACGCTAGAATGTTGACGTACTTCAATGCAATCAATCCCAGCTGCTTCAAGTTTGTTAACTGTAGAAATTGCGTTGTAACGATCATAACCAACACCAAGTATATTTACATTATAATCTTGTTGCAACGTTTCAATAATATAATCTTCCACTTTGCTATAATCAATGATATTTGTACCACAATCAATACAAAGTCCAAGATCAATATATTTTATGTAGTCGCATTTTTCCTCTTTTGTCTTTTTATCAACGTTATCAGTTGGAATAAAACACATTGGATGCGATACTAAATGACCATACTCATCACGTGTAACCATGACAACTGATGTATTATCATTTGTTAAAGATAAATCAAGTCCGACATATACATCTCGACCAGACCAATCAAAATCATCAATGCGACATTGTTGCAGATCTTGAATGTCAATATATGCTTCTGTGTTACTATCAGCAGTAATAATATTACAGTGTTTTGTTAAGAAATTACTTCTTGCAGCAGGTTTTTCAATCGCGATTGCACGTTTTTTAATTAAGTTATCCCACAAAATTGGAACATCAATCGCAAGTGGATTGCCGTGAGCAAGTATATCATCATCAGTTTCCCAGGATCCTGTAGGATTATCCGGCTCATACAATAACGCAAATGTTGTTGTGTCGTCGAGTATGTTATCGAGTACTTTTTTAGCGTAGTCAACTTCATCCTCAAAAGGATTATCAATTGTAGGATATTTCGTTGACATGATAATCCCAAGTTTATTCTTTAACAAGATCGCACCTGAGCGCATTGCTTCAAGTGGGTATGATACAGGTAATGCACCAACTTCATCACCAAGCCATGCATTTGGTAATTTACCATCTAATGTTGATGTACTATAATTTAGTGGTACGTACTCGCTTGACGTTAATGTACAAATAATATTATCACGACGTAATTTAAAATGTTTTTCTAGTGCTGGGCTGACTAATACAAATTCCTTAATTTGCTTGAATGTTTCACGTGCGAGTGCACCTGTTGGTGCAACTGTGAAAAATCGTGAGAATTTTGGTTCAAGGATCATAAGTACTAAACATATAAGTGCAGACACATATGATTTTGCATTCTTACGACAAATCTCAAGCACGATGTTTTCATAACGTCGTTTTTCAGGATCATCTTTCATCATTACACAAAATGGTGCAACCAATAATAACCATTGAAAACCTGTTAGTGTGTTTACAACAGGTTTACCTACACCTTCACCTTTTGGAACGTTTACAAGCGTCAACATTTTTTCGATCTTAATTGCTTTATCGTGATCAAAAAATGATAGCTCATCATTGTCATCCCAAATATCAAGGAATAGTTTACATTGACGTTTTACATATTTCGGCACTTTGTTGTTCTGTTCGTCAATTGCCCAAACACAATAATCTTTTGCCTTAGTATAATTCATTACATATCACCTAGCAACTCAGTTAATGGATCAACTGTTTTTGCAGTTTCAATCTTTGCTTTATTACGTGCTTGTGGTGTAATGTCGAGCATCTTCATTCCGTTCTCAACTTGTTTCACAAATTTATCACGATTAGCCATAAACTGACGAGATTCTAACAAAGATTTAACATCGTTGATCTGAGCATCCATAAATTCTAGTTGATCAATCGCGAATGTTAATGCATCGACGAGTGGCTCGTCAATTTCTTTGTAATTATCCCCCATTTGTTCGATGATCCATTGTTTTCGTTTTATTTGTTCTTCTGTTAATCTGATTTTTGCCATATAACAACCTCCTATATAGTATATTTTACCAGATTTTTTCGTTTGTGTAAATATACAAAAATTTACTGTTGTAACAATTTATTACCAGGTACTAGAAATAGGTAATAGATTCTAAAAGCTGCAAATTTGGCGGTGGGCGTGGGTGGCGACGGTTGACGCATTCGTCAGCACTTTTAGCCGCGGGGGGATTTTTATTACCTGGTAATAATTTTTAATCATCTTCGCTCATCATGTCATAACAATCACACCAACCACTGTGCTCACCTACATCGTAACCATCATTAAAACCTAGATCATATTTGTCCATGGCTAATTGATTAATAATAGTTAGCAGATCATGTAAGTTGTTTTGATTGTTAGCAATCTCAATAATAATATCATTGTCTAATGCATCGTAGTTATTCATCATTGTTCCTCCTCATTATCTCTTCTACATTGTACATAGCCATCAATATAACCATCGTCATATGCATCGTCTCTATTTTCTTCTATCATATCATCGATAATCATTAGTAATAAATCTATATCATTAATACTATCTTTAATATGTTGAATATCCCAATTATCTAAGTGTTTATATATCATATATATTACCTCCTAATATAAAACATCTCGACCGATATCGTAACCTCGTTCATAACCTTTGTCATAACTATCGTCCATTAAGTCATCAACATATTTTAGTGTAGCTTTCAGATCATAATCGCCACATAGTATGTTAATTAATTCCTTTTCTTGTTGTTCTGTTAAGTGTTTGTAATTCATATATCATACCTCCTATAATTATAATACACTATGTTGTTACTGATGTACAATGCTTGTTAATCATCAATCAGGATATAATATTACTTTAGGTAATAGATACAGTATATAGTATATTATCATCTATTATGTCTATAAATCATCTAGTCGCTCT
>OBRN01000040.1_pt1 | contig 41412 bp, 33 predicted proteins | sample 1475621 | NCBI WGS metagenome assembly OBRN01 (sample SAMEA3360684, study PRJEB22359) | human gut metagenome | biome: ENVO:urban biome; feature: ENVO:human-associated habitat; material: ENVO:feces | place: Bangladesh | collected 2011 | reverse complement strand
CCGCCACCGCCATCATGGTAACGGGCTGGCTGATAGCGATGTTCCTGCCTTACTACTGCGCACGACTGTTTACAACTGATAAGCAGCTGATAGACCTGGGCATCAAGGCAATTAGAGTGGTGATGTTCTGCTTCCCGATCATCGGATTCCAGATGGTCATCACCAACTTCTTCCAGTGCATCGGAAAGGTAAAGATCAGCATCTTCCTCTCGCTCTCGAGACAGTTGCTCATCCTCCTGCCGCTCCTGGCTTTCCTGCCGATGATATGGGGCATTGACGGTGTATGGTGCAGCATGCCTATCTCCGATTTCTCGGCCGCAGTCATCGCTGCAATCGTAATGTCATGGTACATGAACAAGTTGAAGAAACAACACCAAGAACAGCTAAAAGTTAAAAGTTAATAGTTAATAGCAGCTTCGCAGTTTAGCAAGATTGCCCTATAAATTATAAACTATAAATTATGAATTATGAATAAGATTATCATAAACGTGGGTCGCCAGATAGGAAGCGGCGGCCATATCATCGCCGAGAAGTTGGCTGAAGATTTCGGTTGCAAATGTTACGACCGTGAGCTGCTGAACCTTGCCGCCAAGGAGAGTGGATTCTCAGAGAAATTCTTCGAGCAGAACGATGAGCAGAAGGGATTCTTCAAGTCTCTCTTCCATACCCATCTGCCCTTCCTGAGCGACAGCAATTTCTATCACAACGACTTCTCGCAGGAAGGTCTGTACAAGTTCCAGAGCGACGCCATCAGAAAGGCTGCCGACCAGGGCAACTGCGTGTTCGTGGGCAGAACCGCCGACTATGTGCTGCGTGATTACAAGAACGTAATCAACATCTTCATCACCGCCAACATCAACGACCGCATCAAGGCTGTGTGCAAGCGAAAAGACATCGACAGAGCCAGCGCCCGCAAGTTTATCGAAAGCCATGAGGAGCAGCGCGCCTCTTACTACGATTACTATACAGGCAAGAAGTGGGGCCACAGCGAAAGCTACGACCTCTGCATTAACAGCAGCCATCTGGGAATCGAAGAAACAGAGAAGTTTATCGCAGAATTTATCAGAAAGAAGTTCGGACTTAGTGATTAATTATTAGTGATTAATTTTAGGGACATAAAATATTAAACATCATATAAATGAAGAAGATTATGCTTTTGGGCTCAGGCGAACTGGGCAAAGAATTTACCATCGCCGCAAAGCGAGCAGGACAGTACGTCATCGCTTGCGACAAGTATGACAATGCACCAGCCATGCAGATAGCCGACGAGCGGGAAGTATTCTCGATGCTCGATGGCGACGCATTGACCGCAGTGGTAGAGAAACATCACCCAGACATCATCGTGCCTGAGATTGAAGCTATCCGCACCGAGCGACTCTTCGACTTCGAGAAGGAGGGCATCCAGATTGTGCCTTCTGCACGTGCCGTGAACTACACCATGAACCGCCGTGCCATCCGCGATCTGGCTGCCAAGGAGCTGGGTCTGCGCACTGCCAAGTACTTCTATGCCAAGACTTTCGAGGAATTTAAGAACGCAGCCGATGAGATTGGTTTCCCATGCGTAGTGAAGCCTCTGATGAGTTCAAGCGGTCATGGACAGAGCTATGTTCACAACGACGATGAACTGAAGGAGGCTTACAAGGAAGCAATGGAAGAAGGTCGTGGCGACGTGAAGGAAGTAATCATCGAGGAATTCATCGACTTCGATTCAGAGTTCACTCTCCTCACCGTCACCCAGAAAGACGGTCCTACCCTCTTCTGTCCACCTATCGGCCATGTACAGAAGGGCGGCGACTACCGCGAGAGCTGGCAGCCATTCCAGATTCCTGAGGAGGCTTTGAAGAAGGCAGAGCACATAGCCGGCGAAGTAACCAAGGCATTGACTGGTGCCGGTCTCTGGGGCGTTGAGTTCTTCCTGAGCAAGCAGGGCGAAGTCATCTTTTCAGAGCTGAGTCCTCGTCCACACGATACAGGTATGGTAACCCTCGGTCACACCACCAACCTGAGCGAGTTTGAGCTCCATTTCCGTGCCGTGATGGGCTTACCTATCGCCGGAATCCATCTGGAGCACATCGGCTGTTCAGCCGTTATCCTCTCTCCTGAGGAAAGTAACGAGCCATTGAACTACAACATGCTCGATGCCTTGAAGGAAGACCACACCCGCATCCGTATCTTCGGCAAGCCAGAGGCTCACGTGGGCAGAAGAATGGGTGTAGTGCTCTGCTACGGCGAGAAGGGCGATGACCTCAATCAGCTCCGCGACAAGGCAAAGCGTCTGGCAAAGACTGTATTGGGAACCGACCCTTATATGAAAAAATAAATATGAAAGAATTAGGAAGAATTATCACATTACCCAAGATATTCGACCCTAGAGGCAACCTGACAGTGGCAGAGGGAGAGACGCATATTCCCTTTGCCATTGCCCGTACCTACTGGACCTATGATGTTCCGGGCGGAGAAAGTCGCGGGGGCCATGCTCACAAGGAATGCCAGGAATTCATCATAGCAGCCAGTGGTTCCTTTTCGGTGACGCTGGATAATGGAGAGCAGAAGAAGACCTATCATCTCAACCATCCTTGGGAGGGACTGTTCGTGGATGTCAATATCTGGCGAACACTGGATGATTTCTCTTCCGGCTCACTGTGTCTGGTCCTGGCTTCCCAAAAGTTTAAGGAAGAAGACTACATACGCGAATATGACGAATACCTCAGATATGCAAGACATCATGTTTGAAATCATCAAATACACCCCCGAATATCGCCAGCAATGGGATGAGTATGTGGCAAAAGCCCGAAACGCTACGTTTCTCTTTTACCGCAACTATATGGATTACCATTCCGATAGGTTCAAGGACTATTCTCTCCTATTCTTCAAGAAGGGGAAGCTCCACTCCATCCTGCCAGCCCATCAGATAGGCAAGACCCTCTGCTCACATTTCGGACTCACCTATGGCGGACTGATCATGAACATCCACGTCACGATTTCAGATGTCTGCCAACTCTTTGAAGAACTGAATGTGTATCTGCGTCTTCAGGGTTTCGAGAAGGTACAGTATCGTCCTATTCCCTGGATCTATCATCTCCATCCTTCAGAAGAAGATCTCTATGCCATCTTCTGGAAATGCAAGGCCTATCTTTCGCTCCGCAATATCGGCACAACCATCTTCATGCAGCAGAAATTGCGCTGGCGTAAAGACCATCTGCGCCGTCTGAAGAAGGCTCATCAGAATGGGGTTACCGTTGTAAGAGATGCCAGTTTGTCGGAATTCTGGGAGGTTTTGGATGAGAATCTGAAAAAGCGATTTGGTGCCAAACCGGTACACACGCTTCAGGAAATGGAACTTCTGAAAAGCCGATTCCCCGAGAATATCATCCAATACAATGCTTATCGCAACGGGCACATTATAGGAGGCCTCACCTTTTATATTACCCAGCAAGTGGTACACGGACAATATAGTTCTACCAACGATGAGGGAAAGGAATTCGGAGCCATGGAGGCTATCTACGAACAGATTATGTATCATGATTACCCCGATTATCCCTATCTGGACTTCGGCAGTTCTACGGAACAGCAGGGAGCCTGGATCAACGAAGGCCTCATCGCCCACAAGGAAGGTTACGGAGGAAGAGGCGTGGTTTACGACACCTATGAATGGACAGTATAAAGAGAAATCCCGAAGTTCACACGATAGTGAGCTTCGGGATTTCTGCCTTTTACAAGAGTATAACTGTCACACCACGAGCGGCTTGCGCACCCATCACCAGAGCCTGCTCAATATCGGCAGTCTTGGAAGGACCACTGATGAAAATACCGAAATTGTACTTCGGATCCATCTCAATACGGGCATAAGCCTCATGCATATTGTTCACAATCTTCTCTTTTTCGAGGAAAATCACAAGGTATTCCGAGATGAAAAGCACCGCTTTCTCCTTCATGGTCTGAGGAATCCAGATGCAGCCATTCTCAGCAACACCCACTTCACCACGGACAATACCCACATCAGTACCATTCAGGTCGTTAGCCTCAGCCACCGTATCAGGATTCTTCTGGGCAATCGTGATTTCTGGCAGATGAGAAGCAAAGACCTTGGCTTCCGGATAAGCCTTCTTCACCAGCTCATCCAGACTCTCACCCTTCTTCGCCTCTATCACATGGCCACCTACCGATTCCGTCATCTCAATAAACTGCTTCAAGGTATCCTCATACTGAATACCCTTCACATCAACGGCAGGCATATCGAATTGAACATGCGTATTCTTACGCAACTTGTTCAGGAAATCTTCTTTCTTCATTTTACTTTTCCCTCCTTCCATAATTGATGAAAACTCTTCTTTGCAAACTCAGGCATGGCGTGACCGATGCCCCAGGCATTCCAATTGCTGAAGTGCGTACAGCATTCAGGAACCAGATTGACAAGCGGAGCAAACTTCAGGGCAGTGGTGTAGAGCGCAGGACGGTCGAAGAGATACTTCATACCATTCGACATCGCCTTCTTGACAGGATCTGCCTTACCCAACTTCTCCAGACTCTGGCGCCAGACATAAATCTGAGAACCCGGTCCTACCTTGGAAGGACAGACATTATCGCATGACAAGCACAAAGTACATGCCGAAACATTATCGCTGTACTTCTGAGGATTCTTCAGCATACCCAGGTTCACACCGATAGGACCCGGAATAAAATAGGTGTAGCTGTATCCGCCCGAACGGCGATAAACCGGACAGGTATTCATGCAGGCACCGCAGCGCATACACTTCAACGTCTGCCAGTGGTCCTTATCAGCAAGAATGTCGCTTCTGCCGTTATCCACCAATACCACATGCATCTCGGCACCCGGACGAGCCTGGCGGAAATGAGAAGTGAAGGCGGTGGTAGGCTGACCGGTTCCGCAGCGGCAAAGCAGACGCTGGAACACAGCCAATGACTTATAATCAGGAACCAGTTTCTCAATACCCATCGCTACGATATGGAGCTTAGGCATGGAAGTGGTCATATCCGCATTACCCTCGTTGGTGCAAACCACGCAATCGCCGGTAGCAGCCACACCGAAGTTACAGCCAGTCATACCTGCTCCGGCTTCCATAAACTGGTCGCGGAGATGATGACGGGCACAGCGGGTCAGATAAGTAGGATCATAGTTGCCGATTTCCTTGGAGATTCCCTTCTCCTCGAACATCTTTCCTACCTCCTCACGCTTCAGGTGGATGGCAGGCATCACGATATGGCTAGGCTTCTGATGCAAGAGCTGGATGATGCGCTCACCCAGGTCGGTCTCCACCACGTCAATGCCGTGCTGCTCCAGATAAGGATTCATCTCGCACTCCTCGGTGAGCATCGACTTCGACTTCACCATCTTCTTCACGTTATGGTCTTTCAGAATACCGAGCACAATCTCATTAAATTCCTGTGCATCCTTTGCCCAGTGTACCTTTACTCCGCGGCTCTCCAGATTCTTGGAAAACATATCGAGATAATCGGCGAGATGGGTAATCGTATGCATCTTGATTTCAGACGCATGCTCACGGAGGTCTTCCCATTCAGGAAGTTCCTGCGCCATCTTATCTCTCTTCTGACGAACAGACCAGAAGGTAGCGTCGTGCCAGGTGGTCTTCTCTACGTTCTGCGTAAACTTCGCAGCTCTCTTGGAATGTTCTGTACTCATAGTCCTGCAGCTAATATTTGAACAACATGAATAAACTTGATTGGCATATTCTCTTTCTTGGCGATTCCAGCCATGTGCATCAGACAGGAAGAATCCGGACCCGTTACATACTCGGCACCTGTAGCCATGTGGCGCTTGATCTTTTCTTCGCCCATACGGGTAGAAACGGCAGGCTCCTCAATAGAGAACATACCGCCGAATCCGCAGCACTCATCCTTGCGCTCCGGTTCGTGGATGGTAATGCCTTCCACCATATTTAATAAGTCAATGATTTTGTTGAAAGGCTTGATGTGGCGCTCAGATGGAGACGACAAGCCCAGTTCGCGCACACCGTGACAACTGTTGTGTACACTCACCACATGCGGGAACTTGCCCGGGACATGATCCACCTTCAGCACATCGTGAAGGAACTCCACAACATCCATGATTTTCTTTGAGGAAATACACTCGTGCTTACCCTCAAGGATTTTAGGATAATACACCTTTACGTAAGCAGCACATGAGGCAGAAGGAGCTACGATATAATCGTAATCCTTGAACAGCTCATCAAATGTCTCTATGACCTTCTCCGACTTGTACTGAAAACCGGCATTAGCCATTGGCTGGCCGCAGCAAGTCTGTTTTTCGGGATAACCCACGTCTAGTCCGTAATGCTTAAGCAACTTGTATGTAGCCACACCCGCTTCAGGGTAAAGGGCATCCACATAACAAGGGACGAATAATCCGACTTTCATTGTTGTTATATTTATCTTGTTTGCTATTTTTATTCTTTTTCTACATGACTAAAAGCCGCTGCAAAAGTAACAAAATAATTGCAAAAATACGACATTCTAGAGAAGAAATAATAATAATTGATGTTATTTAACTGTAAAGATTTGCAGAAAATTTGGAATAATCAAATAAATAGCGTAACTTTGCATCTAGAAATAGTGTGTCTACCATTTGTGAACTAACGCAAATACAGTTTAGTTGCTAAAAACATAAATAACAAGACATATAAAAAACAAACTTATAGTTATATAAATGATGAAGAAACAGCTTAAGAAAGTCCTCGTTCTGGGTTCCGGTGCTTTGAAGATCGGCCAGGCAGGTGAGTTTGACTATTCCGGTTCGCAGGCTCTCAAGGCTTTGCGCGAGGAGGGTATTAGTTCCGTCCTCATTAATCCAAACGTTGCTACAATTCAGACAAGTGAAGGTATTGCTGACAAGGTTTATTTCTTGCCGGTGACACCTTTTTTTGTAACTGAAATTATCAAGAAGGAGCGCCCAGACGGCATTATGCTGGCTTGGGGTGGACAGACGGGTTTGAACGTCGGTACAGAACTTTACCTCAACGGTGTGCTCAAGGAGTATGGTGTGGATGTGTTGGGTACCTCGGTAGAGGCTATCATGAACACAGAAGACCGCGACCTTTTCGTAAAGGAGCTCAACAAGGTTGACCTCAAGGTTCCAGTAAGCCACGCTTGCGAGAACATGGAGGAGGCTGTGGCTGCGGCACGCAACATCGGCTACCCTATTATGATCCGTTCTGCCTATGCGCTGGGTGGTCTCGGTTCTGGTGTCTGCAAGACCGAAGAGGAGTTCAAGGAGATTGCTGAATCTGCCTTCACTTTCGCACCTCAGGTGCTTGTTGAGGAGAGCCTGAAGGGATGGAAGGAGATTGAGTTTGAGTGCATCCGTGATGCGAACGACCGCTGCTTCACCGTTGCCTCTATGGAAAACTTCGACCCACTGGGTATTCACACAGGTGAATCTATCGTTGTGGCTCCTACCTGTTCTCTCACCGACGAGCAGGTGAAGATGTTGCAGGACATCGCCGTGAAGTGTGTGCGTCACCTCAACATCGTGGGTGAGTGCAACATCCAGTATGCTTTCAATGCTGAGACCAACGACTACCGTATCATCGAGATCAATGCTCGCTTGAGCCGTTCTTCTGCCCTCGCTTCTAAGGCTACCGGTTATCCTTTGGCTTTCGTTGCAGCTAAGATTGCCCTCGGTTATACGCTCGACCAGATTGGCGAGATGGGTACTCCTAACTCTGCTTATGTAGCTCCATCACTCGACTATATGATCTGCAAGATTCCTCGTTGGGATCTTACCAAGTTTGCCGGTGTAAGCCGCAAGATTGGTTCTTCCATGAAGTCTGTAGGCGAAATCATGTCTATCGGCCGTTCATTCGAGGAGATGCTCCAGAAGGGTCTCCGTATGATTGGTCAGGGAATGCACGGTTTCGTAGGCAACGACCATACCAAGTTCGAAAACCTGGATGAGGAGCTTTCTAACCCTACCGACCTCCGTATCTTCGCCATCGCCCAGGCTCTGGAGGAAGGTTACACCATCGAGCGCATCGAGGAGTTGACCAAGATTGACCCTTGGTTCATCGAGCGCATGAAGAATATCGTAGATTACAAGCACAAGCTTTCTGAATACAATACTCTGGAGGAGATTCCAGCCGAGGTATTGCGCGAGGCTAAGGTATTGGGTTTCTCTGACTTCCAGATTGGCCGCTTCGTATTGAAGACTCAGAACACAAATATGGAGAAGGAGGTGCTCGCAGTTCGTGCCCAGCGCAAGAAGCTGAACATTCTGCCTGCCGTAAAGCGCATCCCTACCGTGGCAAGCGAGCATCCTGACCTTACTAACTATCTCTACATGACATACGCTGTAGAGGGTTACGACATCAACTACTACAAGAACGAGAAGTCTGTCATCGTTCTCGGTTCGGGTGCTTACCGCATCGGTTCTTCTGTAGAGTTCGACTGGTGTTCAGTAAACGCCATCAATACAGCCCGCAAGTTGGGTTACAAGTCAATCATGATCAACTACAACCCAGAGACCGTATCTACCGACTACGATATGTGCGACCGTCTCTACTTCGATGAGCTTTCATTCGAGCGTGTACTCGATGTCATCGACCTGGAGTCACCACGTGGTGTGATTGTTTCAGTAGGTGGTCAGATTCCAAACAACCTGGCAATGAAGCTTCATCGCCAGTCTGTGCCAATCCTGGGTACATCTCCTGTCAACATCGACCGTGCCGAGAACCGCGGTAAGTTCTCTGCCATGCTTGATAAGCTCGGCATCGACCAGCCTAAGTGGAGCGCCCTCACATCTATGGAGGATGTTCAGAAGTTCATCGACGAGGTAGGCTATCCTGTTCTCGTTCGTCCATCTTACGTTCTTTCCGGTGCAGCCATGAACGTTTGCCACGATGATGATGAGTTGCGTCGCTTCCTGGAGGCAGCTTCTGAGGTTTCTAAGGAGTACCCAGTGGTTATCTCCCAGTTCATGACAGAAACCAACGAGATTGAGTTCGACGGTGTTGCCCAGAACGGTGAGATTGTAGAGTATGGTATTTCAGAGCACGTAGAGTATGCAGGTGTTCACTCTGGTGACGCTACCATGACCTTCCCAGCTCAGCAGATTTCCTTCGCTACAGCCCGTCAGATCAAGAAGATTTCACGTGCCATTGCCAAGGAGCTCAACATCTCTGGTCCTTTCAATATCCAGTACTTGGCTAAGGGTCGCGATGTGAAGGTTATCGAGTGTAACCTCCGTGCATCCCGTTCGTTCCCATTCGTGAGCAAGGTATTGAAGCGCAACTTCATCGAGACTGCTACCCGCATCATGCTCGATGCTCCATATCAGAAACCGGATAAGTCTGCTTTCGATATCGACCGCATGGGTGTGAAGGCTTCACAGTTCTCATTCGCCCGTTTGCAGAACGCCGACCCAGTTTTGGGTGTGGACATGAGCTCTACCGGTGAGGTAGGTTGTATGGGTGATACTTTCGAGGAGGCATTGCTCAACTCATTGATTGCCACCGGCTACAAGATACCTTCTAAGGACAAGGGCATCATGCTTTCAAGCGGTGGTGCGAAGGAGAAGGCTTCTCTGCTCGATGCTGCCCAGGCGCTGGTGAAGAATGGTTACACCATCTACGCTACAGCCGGTACTGCGAAGTTCCTCAACGAGAACAACGTGAAGGCTACAGCCGTAGGATGGCCTGATGAGGAGCACAAGGATCTTCCTAACGTGATGCAGATGATTGCCGACCACAAGTTCGACCTCATCGTCAACATCCCTAAGAATCACACCAAGCGTGAGCTCACCAATGGTTACAGAATCCGTCGTGGCGCCATCGACCACAACATTCCTCTGATCACCAATGCCCGTCTGGCTTCCGCCTTCATCGAGGCATTCTGCACAATGAGCCAAGACCAGCTTCAGATTAAGAGCTGGCAGGAGTACGAGTAATCGCACGCAAGGATTTACCCACACGCCCTGAAAGGGCAGAAGCTCCTAGCCCAGGGCAGCGCCCTGGGTTAGATAACAATCAGCAAGGTCGCCCTGAAAGGGCAAAAGCTTTGAATGCAAGAAGCTTTTGCTCTTTCAGGGCGACCTTTTTTGTGGAATATTTTATTCCCCGCCATGAGAAAAAGGAGCTGAAATGATGGCTTTCTCATTATTTTATTGTACCTTTGCAAACAGAAAATAAGAATAAGGAATGATAGTTTGTATAGCAGAGAAACCTAGCGTAGCTAAGGATATCGCCCGAATCATCGGGGCTACCACGGCACGCGACGGTTATATGGAAGGTAATGGTTACCAAGTAACATGGACCTTCGGCCACCTTTGTGAGCTGAAGGAACCGGATGATTATACTCCGATGTGGAAACATTGGAGCCTTGCGGCGTTGCCGATGATTCCACAGCGTTTCGGTATCAAGCTCATCAACGATGAAGGCATCAAGAAGCAGTTTGCTACCATCGAGAAACTGATGCAGGCTGCCGACAGCATCATCAACTGCGGTGACGCCGGACAGGAAGGAGAGCTCATCCAGAGATGGGTGATGCAGAAGGCGCAGGCAAAATGCCCGGTCAAGAGACTGTGGATTTCATCCATGACCGATGAGGCCATCAAGCAAGGCTTCCAAGAACTGAAAGACCAGGGGGAATATCAGTCGCTCTATCTTGCCGGACTTTCCCGTGCCATCGGCGACTGGATTCTCGGTATGAACGCCACCCGACTTTATACATTGAAATATGGTCAGAACCGACAGGTACTCAGCATCGGCCGGGTGCAGACCCCTACCCTTGCCCTCATCGTAAACCGCCAGAAGGAAATCGACAACTTCGTTTCCGAACCTTACTGGGTACTCGCCACCATCTACCGCGACACCCAGTTTACGGCTACCAGCGGCAAGTTTACCAGCAAGGAGGAAGGCGAGAAAGCATTCAGTACCATCGCCGGCAAACCCTTCACGGTAACGGATGTAAGCAAGAAGAAGGGAAACGAGGCGCCCCCTCATCTCTACGACCTCACCTCGCTGCAGGTGGATTGCAACAAGAAGTTTGCCTACTCTGCCGATATTACGCTGAAGCTCATCCAGAGTCTCTACGAGAAGAAGTACACCACTTATCCTCGTGTAGATACCCAGTTCCTGACCGACGATATCTATCCGAAATGTCCGCAGATTCTGAACGGAGTGAGTCAGGCAAAGATCATGAGTCAGCAGAAATACCTCCCGCTCATCCAGCAGCTCGCAACAATCAGCAAGAAATTGCCGAAGAGCAAGAAGGTTTTCGATAATAGCAAGGTAACCGACCACCACGCCATCATCCCAACCGGTGTTCCGCCAACCGGACTCACCGATATGGAGGCAAACGTGTATGATCTCATCGCCAAGCGCTTCATCAGCGTGTTCTATCCGGACTGCAAATTCTCTACCACCACCGTATTGGGCGAGGTAATCAACGAAGATGGTCCAAAACCGGAAAAGATAGAGTTCAAGGTGAGCGGTAAGGAGATTCTCGAACCAGGCTGGCGAGTAGTCTATGCCAAGGATGCGAAGAATGCCGATGACGACGATGCAGATAACGCCAACGGAAACGATGGCGGAAATGCAGGCGATGGAAACGGAAACGGTGCCAAGAAGGAAGTGGTAGAAGAAAGAACCCTCCCCTCTTTCGTGAAAGGCGAATCGGGAGATCATCAGCCTACCCTGACGGAGAAATGGACCACGCCACCTAAGTATTATACCGAGGCAACCCTGCTGCGTGCGATGGAGACAGCCGGCAAATTCGTAGAAGACGAAGAACTTCGTGCTGCATTGAAGGAGAACGGAATCGGCCGACCATCCTCCCGTGCCGGCATCATCGAGACCCTCTTCAAGCGCCACTACATCCGTCGCCAGCGCAAGAATCTGATGGCAACCCCGACAGGCATCGAACTCATTGACACCATCCATGAGGAACTGCTGAAGAGTTGCGAACTGACCGGTATCTGGGAGAAGAAACTCCGCGACATCGAACACAAGACCTACGATCCTTCCGACTTCATCAACGGACTGAAAGAACAGATCAACAAGATAGTCATCGATGTATTGTCAGACAACAGCAACCGGAGAGTGACCATCATGACAGAGGAAGACCTCAAGAAGAAACCGGCTGCCAAGAAACCGGCTGCCCGAAAGACTCCTGCCAAGAAAGCCGATAAGGCTGCGGCACAGAATACAGATTCTCAGAATGCTCCTGCTCAGCCAACTCCTGCGACCGACCCAATGGTTGGCAAACCATGTCCGCTTTGCGGCAAGGGCGTCATCATCAAGGGCAAGACCGCCTATGGATGCAGCAACTGGAAATCAGGCTGTCAATATCGCCAGCCATTCTCGCAGATGTAAATCAATATGAAACAAATTAGACTTTATCAAATCATAACAGCAATCAGCTGCCTCTTTCTGATAAGTTGCGGCATTGACCAGAACCTGAAGAAAGCAGACAAGCATCTTTCTTTAGGCGAATACTACGATGCGGCAACCCAATATAAAAAGGTGTACACCAAAACACCTACGAAAGAGCGAGCAGCCCGAGGCAAGGTGGCTCTGAAGATGGCACGCTGCTATGATAAAATCAACAGTACGCCAAAGGCACTGGCTGCCTACAGCAATGCCATCCGATACAAGCAGGCAGACCTCAACGACCGCCTGGCTTACGCCCGGCTTCTCCTGAAGAACGGAAGTTACAGACAGGCAGCTAAGGAATTCGAATTCCTGCTCGATTCCATGCCCGGCAACGTGCTGGTAAAGAACGGACTCGAATCGGCACGAAAAGCCCCAGTCTGGAAGAAGGAAGGAAGCCGGTACAAGGTAAAGCGGATGGATGTTTTCAATTCCCGAAGAGACGACTATTCGCCTATGTTCCTCAACGATGACAACAGTCAGCTCTATTTCACCTCAACCCGTAACGAAGCCCAGGGCAGCGATATGAACGGAGTGACGGGAACGAAATCTGCCGACATCTTCTTCTCTGAAAAGGACGATAAAGGCAAATGGAGCAAGCCGGAAGCCATCGGAACCGGTCTCAATACCGACTACGAAGAGGGCGCATGCTGCTTTACCCCAGACGGCAAGCAGATGTACCTCACCCAGTGTACCACCGATCCCACTTCGCCCCGCTTAGCCCAGATAGTAACCTCCAACCGCTCAGATGCAGCCTGGAGCAAGCCTACAAATCTGGAAATCAGCAAAGATACACTCAGTTGTTTTGCCCATCCAGCCATCTCCCCTGATGGCGAATGGCTCTATTTCGTATCAGACATGCCGGGCGGAAAGGGCGGTCTCGACATCTGGCGAGTGCGCATCACTCCTGCCGGACTGGGCGGCGTAGAGAACCTGGGAGAACCGATCAACACCCCAGGCGATGAGATGTTCCCTACCTTCCGTCCTAACGGCGACTTCTACTTCAGCAGCAACGGTCATGTGGGAATGGGCGGACTCGACATCTATATCGCCAAAGTAAATTCCATCACCCGGAAATACGAGCTCACCCACCCCGGCTATCCGCTGAATACAGAAGCCGATGACTTCGGAATGACTTTCGAGGGTCTCCACAACCAGGGTTTCTTCTGCTCTAACAGAAAAGACGGAAGAGGCTACGATCATATCTACTCCTTCGAGAATCCGGAGATTGTTACCACAATGAAGGGATGGGTTTACGAGAAAGACGGTTATGAACTGCCTGCCGCCGAGGTGAGAATCGTAGGCAACGACGGAACGAACAGGAAACTATCCGTCAAGGGCGACGGTTCGTTTGTCCTCCCTATCAATCCGCATGTCGACTACCTGGTGATGGCATCCTGCAAAGGCTACCTCAACCACAAGGAAGAACTTCGGGTTGATTCGGCTAAAGAGAGTAAGGAATACGTGCTCCAGTTCCCGCTGGCTTCCATCACAGCCCCTGTACTCATCGACAACATCTTCTACGATTTCGACAAGGCAACCCTTACCGAAGCCAGTACAACAGCCCTCGACCAGCTGGTAACGCTGCTGAAAGAGAACCCGCACGTTACCATCGAACTCAGCGCCCATTGCGACTACAAGGGAAACAGCGAATATAACAAGCATCTGTCTCAGCGCCGCGCCCAATCGGTAGTAGACTATCTGATAAAACACGGCATAGAGAAAGAGCGCCTCACCCCTGTGGGCTACGGCAAAGAGAAGCCGAAGAATGTGCGCAAGAAACTTACCGAGAAGTATCCTTGGCTCAAGGAAGGCGATGTGCTCAGCGAAGAGTTTATCCTGAAGCAGAGCAAGGAGCATCAGGAAATCTGCAACCAGCTGAACCGCCGAACCGAGTTCAAAGTGCTCCGCACTACCTATAAATTGTTTTAGAAACCGATATCATAAGCATAGGTGCTCTACTGAAAAAGTAGCAGCACCTATTTGTTTTTCTATATTCAGCAATATTAAATCTTCGTTCAAAGCTTTTGAATGTCCGTTCAAAGTCATTGAATGTCCGTTCAAAGACACTGAACGGACATTCAAAAGCTTTGAACGGAGATTTCAAGAGCATAAAGATGATATTTATAGTAATAAAAAACTCTTTCTATTAGCACTAAAAACTATTCTGCTAATAGAAAGAGTTGATCATTCATACAATTGATATCAGGGAAGAAGCCTACTGGCGCGCATCCGCCAGTTCATTATATCCCCAAACCATGATGAGGACAACGAAGCCAGCCAGCACCATCAGGAGATTCTGAGAGTGGGCGATGGAATCAGCCACATGCGTAAGCGCACGCGAACCGGAAAGGAGGAAATCTATCTTCATAGAGAAAAGCCATCCCTGAATCTGTTCCCATCCCTGACAGACTACTGCTATGATGATGCCTGCTGCCACACAGGCTGCCGTCCATAAATGTTCCAGTCGCTGGCGCTTAACCAGCGACATCGCAGTATCAGTTTCGGGTAAAGCCGGCAAGGCCTGCATCACCCTGTCGGAGAATCCGTCATCAGGAATCTCTGACATCTGGCAATCGGAAAAGAACATCTGCAAGAGTTCTTCATCCTGAGGGTTCAACGGTTCCCCTTTCATGCTTTCCAACTTCTTATCATTTATCTTATCGGTCATAACCATTCTGTTTTAAGTAACTTGCAAGTTTCTGTTTTCCACGAGAGAGATGCGACTTGATGGTGCCTTGCACCATTCCCGTCACCTCTGCAATCTTATCTATAGAGAGTCCATCCATCAGCTGCAGCGTGATGCATGTACGTTCATTTTCATTCAATATCTGTAATGCCTTGAGCAAATCCATCTTTAATCCGGCATGGGCGCCCTGTGCATTCTTACTGGAAACGGCAGGCGTATCGATGTCCTGCGTCTCCTTATGGCTGCGGGTATAATCATACCATACATTATAGGCGATGCGGTAGAGCCAGGTGGAGAAAGAGGCTGTACCCCTGAAACCGGACAGATGGGTATATGCCTTGACAAAGGTATCCTGCGCCAAGTCGTCACTCAGCTGCGCATCCCCCAGCGTCTGCCGCAGGAAGAACCCACGAATGGGTGACTGATACTTCCTGACCAGCAGGTCGAACGACTTGCGGTCATGAAGCATCACCACCTTCGTGACGAGAGAGATATCGGATAACTTTTCCACCTTATATATATTAACTAATAATTGTTGTTCTTTTCCTTGTGACTTCCCCTCCTATTGAGAAGCCATGATATATTGAATGTCGGCTGCTAGACCGGAGTACCATTATAGCCCGTGCCCTGGTCGCCGTGACGGTTCTTCCACCAGTCCTTGATGGCAGGAAGCGAACCGATAACGGTCTGACCGATGCCATAGAAGAAGACCAGGGCTCCGATGCCAGCCAGGAAATCAACATCCCACCAGGCAAACATGGCGCATAAGCCGGCTCCCAGGAAGGCATTTCTCAATCCACGCTTCACCAGATACTCATCGCTCTGCTTGTCTATCGGCCGGTCGCTTTCCGGAACATTGATTCCCTTCTCCATCGCCATCTCTGCCAGTTTCATCCGGTCGTTGTGGCGGCGAATCAGATATCTGATAACCAGAAATACGATGATCAGCGGAGCAAAGACAAACAGCAGACCGAAGATGATACAGAAGATGATCATAACAGCCAGCGCTCCGCCACCAAATACCGAACCGATGAAATCGAACGGATCATCATAGTTGTCTAAACTGTATCTAGAATGAACAGACCTATTATCATTCTCATCATAATCATCATAGGTAGCCGAATCGGTACTGGTTGTATCAGAATAAGCCTCCAACGCCTCGTCGTCTTTATCCTTCGAAGCAGATGGCTGTGCGGCAGATGCAGGAGCAGCCTTTGGGTCTACCTGTTGGGTAGTTGGATGATAACGATGTTTTGGAGCAGAAGACGCCAAAGACACTTGGGTGGCTCCGATGCTCATAACGAGCGCTAATGCCAATATTGCTTTCTTCATATCATTATTTTTTTATTGTTTTTACCTTGTTATTTCATAAATTTCTGCTTCTTAGACGCATCTCTTCGCGATTTAGTTGCAAAGAAACGAAATTTTTCTTATTTTTGCAAACAAATTAAAGAAAAAGAGACAGAATGAAGACATTACCTGAAGATTTCAGAACATATACGCAGGCGCTGATGGGCGAAAAGCTGTATCAGCGTCTGGAGCATGCTATCCTCGAAGAGGAGGCACCAACCAGTATCCGCATCAATCCTTTTAAATGCAAGGATGCAGTAGGCGAACCGGTTCCCTGGTGTCCGGAAACCGGCCGTTATCTCTCTACACGTCCCGGATTCACCTTCGATCCGCTGCTGCATGCCGGCTTATATTATGTACAGGAAGCCTCATCTATGTTTGTAGATATGGCTATCCGACAGTACGTAAAAGAACCGGTGATGATGCTGGATCTCTGTGCTGCCCCTGGCGGAAAGTCGACTGCCGTAAGAGCAGCCTTGCCGGAAGGGAGTCTGCTCTTCAGCAACGAACCTATGCGCACCCGCTCACAGATTCTTGCCGAGAACGTACAGAAGTTCGGTCATCCGGATATGATTGTTACCAACAACTATCCCCGCGATTACAAGAAATCGAAATTGCAGTTTGATGTGATTCTTACCGATGTTCCCTGCTCCGGCGAAGGAATGTTCCGCAAAGATGAAGGGGCTATCGGCGAATGGAGTACCCAGAATGTGAACAACTGCTGGCAGCTGCAGCGCGAAATCGTATCGGATATCTGGAACTGTCTGAAGCCAGGCGGTATCCTAATTTACTCTACCTGCACCTTCAATGCGCACGAAGATGAGGAGAACGTTGCCTGGATATGCGAAGAACTTGGTGCAGAAGTGATGGCACTGGAGGGTGTAGAAGATGCATGGAACATCACCCGCAACCTCACGGGCACCGACTTCCCTGTTTACCGGTTCATTCCTGGCGTTTCGCGAGGCGAAGGTCTGTTTATGGCAATTCTGAAGAAAGAGGGCGAATGGGAAGCAGACTCTTCAGCCAAGGAGAACAGGAAGGATAAGAAAAAGAAAGACAAGAAGGTGGCGAAAGGAAAGGGACTGGAGATTCCGGGCGGTTGGCTGAAGACTGATACGGAATGGATGCCTGCAGAAAGCAACGAGACGATTTACGCCATTCCGGGCAGATGGAAAGACATCTACGACCAGGCAGAAAAGAACCTGAAGGTGCTGCATGCCGGTGTGAAACTGGGAACAGACAAGGGAAAAGGACTTATCCCCGACCAGGCTCTCGCTCTCTCTACGATGCTCAACAAAGAACACTTCCCACAGGTGGAGTTATCCTACGAAGATGCCATCCGCTACCTTCGCAAAGAGGCTGTGAATCTACCTGCCGATACGCCTAAGGGTTATGTACTGGTAACCTACAGACAGGTTCCGATAGGATGGGAAAAGAACATTGGCAACCGTGCCAACAACCTATATCCGCAGGAGTGGAAAATTAAGAGCAGCCATGTTCCGGAAGAACAGTTTACAGTTAACAGTTTATAGTTTATGCTTAGCATCATCGCCTGTATATCAAAAGTGCATAGAGCTATCGGGTACAAGAACCGGTTGCTCTACGCCATCCCATCGGACATGACCCGATTTCGTATGCTCACAACTGGACATACGATCATCATGGGCAGGAAGACATTTGAGTCGCTGCCGAACGGAGCCTTGCCCAACCGCCGCAATATTGTTATCTCGAAGACAAGAGAGCAGATAACAGGGTGCGAAGTATGCAGCTCTCTGGAAGAAGCGCTGGCAGCAAGGAAAGAAGCGGTTGGAAACAAAGAAGCGGTTGGAAGCAAAGAAGAGGTTGGAAACAAAAAAACGGTTGGAAGCAAAGAAGTATCAGATGAATGTTTCATCATCGGAGGAGCCAGCATATATGAACAGGCTTTGCCTTTTGCAGACAAGCTTTATCTCACAATCGTTGAAAAGGAACCTGAACATGCCGATACCTTCTTTCCGGAAATCAATCCGGCAGAATGGGAAGTGAAAGAAAAAGAAATGAGGAATGAAAACGGCTTACCGTTCACATTCCTCACCCTTTATAGAAAGCAGTAATCCCGCAGGGAGCTACTGCTTTTTTTCTTTTTATATCTTATTTCTCTGCTGCAGCCTCCTCATCAGTTTCCTCTTCATCATCGTTGAAACTCTTGAGATCCTGCATAGAAAGCTGACGGTTGATAGATGCATTGAAAGAGATGATGGTCTCGCTGCGAGACAATCCCAATGGCTGCAACTTATCATGGATGATTTCCAGGAGATGATGGTTGTTGAGCGCGTAAATCTTGATAAACATATCAAAGCTGCCTGTAGTATAGTGGCACTCTACAACCTCAGGAATCTTCTTCAACTCCTCTACAACCAGGTCAAACTTCTCAGGCTCCCTCAAATAGAGTCCCATATAGGCACAAGTTTCGTAACCTATCTTTTCTGGGTCAATGATAAATTGTGAACCCTTGATGATACCAAGATTTGTAAGTTTAGCTACACGCTGATGAATGGCAGCACCGCTAACATTGCAAGCGCGTGCCACTTCCAAAAATGGAATACGGGCATCCTGAGAAATCAGCTTCAGAATCTGCCTATCTAATGAATCTAAAATTTGTTTTGACATAATACTAATAATTTGCTTGCAAAGATAATACAAAAAATTAATAAAAGCAATTTTTTAAGAGAAAAAAATGATAAATTAATATTATTTTCCTTTTTCTGTGGCAGAATAACTGATTTTTAATGCTTTTGCCTGGCGCAAAGCCTGCTTTACATCGGTTATCACACCCATCTTGGTTTCCTGATCCGCTTTGATTGATACGGTCATCAGCTTCTGGTCTTCCGGCGACATACGCTTCTTTTCTGCCGAAATGTAATCCATCACTTCGGGAGCCGAAGCAAACTTGTCATTCAACTGGATCTGGGTACCGGTACCATACTTAGCCTGCATCTCTTTGGTTGGTTTACCTATATAGATATGGCTCACAGCCGATTTCTTGGTCAGGCGGGTGAGTTCCTTACCTTGTGGCAAACGGCAGTCTACCTTCAAGGTAACCTGGCGCATGTGGGTAACAATCATAAAGAAGAACAGTACGGAGAAAATCAGGTCTGGCAGAGAAGATGTATTCAACCCTGGCACTTCATGCGATTTCTTATGAAAATTCATCATTGTTTACCTCCTTTCTGCTGTTCAGTAGCTGTTTCTGTAGAATTTTCTTCCCCTTGTTTTTCTTCAGCATTGGCATCAACACGCTGGTCGGCATGAGTCATCGCATTGGCATACGACTCTGTGATGCGCTGCGGACAGATGTTGCGCACCTGTTCTTTCTGGTCATTGTTCAAGAGGGCATAATCCCTATGATATTTCTTCTGGGCAGTTTCGTTGCGAAGCTGGCTGTATGCCTCCATCAGCTGGTTTTGCATCTGGAAATAGAGATTGTAGTCGGCATCGCGGTCACTCTCGATAGAGATGAGATGTTTCTTGCCCAAACGGTGAACAAAGCGGATGGTTTCTTCCTTGAGCTGGCTTACCTTCATCGGCTTGTCGTTAACTAAAAGCGTATCGCCAGCTGTCAGGCGCAGCGCCATCAGGTTAGCCTTGTCTACCATCGTCTGTTGCTGCTCCTTCTTCTGCGGTTCAGGTGAAGGGAGTTGGCGCAACAGTCCCTTATCCACATCCATTGATGTGGTGACAAGGAAGAATATCAACAGCATGAACGAGATGTCGGCTGTAGATGTGGTATTCAGTCCCGGGGTTTCGTGTTGCTTCCTTCTAATCAGCATATTTAATCCTTATTTATAGAATAGAGAGCCCAGAGAGCTCTCCTTATTTTTTCTTCCGAATATAACGTGTGGCACCGAAACAGACGGCACCAATTCCTGCCACCAGCATCAGGAGCGATGTGATGACAAACATATCTGAAAGCTTGAGCCAGAGCCAGTCGGCATAATTCTCGCCATTGATGAGCATCGGAGCAGAACCGCCCAAAAGGAAGGTAAGCAGCAAAACTGCCAAAGTTCCGATCCATGTGATGCGGAAGATGCGACGCACGGAAATGCCATTCACTACAGCCTCCGACTTGCTGCTGCGATAATCTCTGATCATCGAAAAGACTGCCAGACCTGTACCTCCTATCAGGAAGAGCCACATCAGCAGGATGAGCACATCGGTAAAGAGAGGCGCATTAAAGTCGGGGTTCTCTTCGAAAGGCAAATCGTAGCCTACCAGAAAGAACAGACCGAAAACCAGCACAGCCAATCCTATCATGATATAGAACACCTGCTGCGATATCTTTTCGGCCGATTTCGTCTTCTGCTTTGAAAATTGAAATTTAACCATTTCTCTCTTCGTTTATTTATTCTTGGCAATAATATCCATTAAAGTAACCGCCGACTCCTCCATCTGGCTTGTCAGGTGCTCCACCTTAGAAAGGATGTAGTTATAGAAAACCTGAAGGATGAGGGCTACGATGATACCGAAGATGGTAGTGATGAGCGCCACTTTCATACCCGAAGCAACGATAGTAGGACTGATATCGCCCGCCTGCTGAATCTGGTCGAACGACATGACCATACCGATCACGGTTCCGAGGAATCCGAGCGATGGAGCCATTGCGATAAAGAGTTTGATCCAGGAACATCCCTTCTCCAGGTTAGCCGCCTGAACGGTACCATATCCGCTTACCGAGCGCTCGATGTCATCAAGACTCTCGCTGATATGCATCAAACCCTGGTAGCAGATAGAAGCCACCGGTCCGCGGGTATTCCGGCAGAGCGTCTTAGCCCCTTCCACATCTCCAGCCGCCACTTTCTGGTCGATATCCTGCATCAACTTCTTGGCGTTGATTTCAGAAAGACTCAGATAGATGATGCGCTCGATACAGAAAGCCATACCCACGATGAGGGCGATGGCAACGAGAGACATAAATCCCGCATTACCCTCTATAAACTTTATCTTAAGAGCTTGATGAAATCCCATGTTCTCTTCTTGAGCCATCATAGGCAGAGAACACATCCAAGTGAAAACCAATATTGCAAAACGTGCAATAGCTGTATTTTTCTTCATATACCTTATTATATATATAAAAGCGGAAAGAGGGGGATTCGAACCCCCGAACCGGTTTTGCCGGTTACACGCTTTCCAGGCGTGCCTCTTCAGCCACTCGAGCACCTTTCCATATTCCGAAGAACTCTTCATTAATCGCCGCAACATGCTGCTGCAACAATTTCGAAGTGCAAAATTATTGCTTTTCCTCCGAAATACCATAACTTTCATTGTTTTTTTATGTTTATTTAAGGAGTTTTGAACGCTTACTGCCTATACTGGGGATACGGATAGCGGAAAAACACGCTCTGCATTGAGATTGGTCTGCCGGGCAAACTCCTCTTCGCTTACGCCATAAGCCTTGGCGAGCGTCTTCATCACTTCTATTACAAAAGCGCTCTCATTACGCTTGCCGCGATAAGGAACAGGCGCCATATACGGACTGTCGGTCTCCAATACGATGCGATCCATAGGAACCACAGCCGGTAAATCTTCTCTGAGATGACTGCTCTTGAAAGTAGATACGCCACCGATGCCCAAAACAAACTTATCGAAGGAGAGCAGTTCTTCGGCTTCCTTCTGGTTGCCCGTAAAGCAATGGAAGACGCCACCCGGCAGTTCTTTCTCATACTTTCTGAGCAGATGTACCATCTCGTTCTGTGCCTTGCGACAATGAATCATCAACGGGAGTTGGGTTTCTACCGACCATTTTACCTGTTCCTCGAAAGCCTCCAACTGCTCATGCTCGAACTCACGGCTCCAGTAATAATCAAGTCCTACCTCTCCGATAGCAATCACGTCTGAAAACTGAGGAGAACCACCCACCTGACAGGCATTACCGGTCATGCGATGTTCCTCCAGAATCTTCCGGAGTTCAGCCAGCTGCTCCTTCCAGTCAGCCTTCACCTCTTCAGGATGCAGACCAATCATCGGATAAGCATAGCCGGGATATTCCTTAGCCAATGCCAGTACCGCGTGTGTGGTCTTCACATCGATGGCAGGCAAGAACACCTTGCCTACCCCCGCTTCCTTGGCACGAGCGAAAGCCTCCGCCCTATCCTCGTCAAACTCCTCCGCATCGAAATGCGTATGTGTATCTATTACTTTGAACATTGCCCTATCAACTGTCAACTATAAACTATTAACTATCAACTAGTACTGTCGCTTCATCATTTTCTGAGCATACTTTGCCAGTTCTTCCTTGCGTTCAGCAGGCACGCTGACAGCATCGAGATACTTCTTGCTCTGCTCGAAATAATAAGCAATCTTATCCTGCGCCAGTTTGTCGATACCTATTTCATTATAGAGACGAGTAACGGCAGCCACCTTCTCCTTGCGGTCGAACTCCTTGGCATCAACCCACTTCTGCAGTTCTGCACGCTGAGCGTCGTTGGCATGGTTGAAGGCATTGATGAGCATATACGTCTTTTTGTTAGATGTGATATCGCCACCAATCTCCTTACCGAACACCTTGGTATCGCCGTAAACATCAAGGTAATCATCCTGCAACTGGAACGCCAAGCCAATCTGCTCGCCAAACTTATACAGGTTCTCAGCATCCTCATCAGAAGCATCGGCAAGGATTGCACCCATCTTCAAGGCACAAGCAAGGAGTACGCTGGTCTTGAGGCGAATCATCTCGATATATTCCTCCTCCTTCACATCGTTACGGTTTTCAAACTCCATATCAAACTGCTGACCTTCACCAATTTCCAGGGCAGTGGTTGTAAAGAGTTTCAGCACCTTGGCAAGATGCTTTTCATCACACTGTGCCATACGCTCATAAGCCAGAACGAGCATGCTGTCGCCCGAAAGGATTGCCGTATTGGCATCCCATTTCTTATGAACCGTTTCATGACCGCGACGCAAATCAGCATTGTCCATCAGGTCATCATGCAGCAAAGTATAGTTATGATAAGTTTCCAGGGCAACAGCATTCATCAGAATCTTCTCCGGATTGTCCTTGAAAAGATTGTAGCCCAAAAGCATGAGCGTAGGACGAATACGCTTACCACCCATAGAAAGTACGTATCTGATAGGCTCATAAAGAGACATCGGCTTTCTTTCGTAAGGCAAATTAGCCAGAAACTCATTTACCATACTTAAAATTTCTTCTGCAGTCTTCATAATAATGTATAATTTATAATGTATAATTTACAATGAACAATTTATAACTGGAACACTACCGGGATGGCAATCATCGTGCGACAGACCTTGCCTTTATCGATGCCCGGCTTCCACTTCGGCATCATCTTCATCACTCTCAAAGCCTCGTTGTCGAGCAATGGATCTACCGAAGTGCTTACCTTGATATTTGCCACACTACCATCCTTGTTCACGATGAAGGAAACCACTACGGTACCCTGAATCTTGCTCTTCTGGGCAGCTACAGGGTACTTCAGGTTCTTGGTAAGCCACTGCATGAAGGCAGACCAGCCACCAGGAAACTGCGGTATCTTCTGCACGACCGTCAGTTTGATAGGAGCCTCAGCTCCCGGATTCTCGATAGGAGTTTCAGGAACCGCTTCCTTCACCTCAGCTCCATCCACAACACCCGAGCCGTCGCCGATAACCAGTTCGCTGGTTGTAGAACTGATTTTCGCCGGAGCCTGCTTAGGCTGCTGTTCGGCAGCCTTCACTTCCTGGGTAATCGACTTAGAAGCAGGAGCCGAAACGGCCTCCGCACTCACCATATCTTTCTGGTCGGGACGAGCCGACATTTCCAGATCCTGTGAGAGATCTTCCATCGATTCAGACAAGTCATCTTCTCCCTGCGGACCTCTCTGATATTGGAGTCCTACGAAGATGAAAGTAAAAGCCAGCAGCAAACCTAGCAGGAAAAATGTAACCCGCTTATCTTCCAGTTGTGCGCTATTTGATTTCTTAATTTCCACAATAAATTCCGTTTTAATTCGTTATTTTCTACGAAAACATTGCAAATTTACTTCTTATTATTGAAAAAAGCAGTATCTTTGCCAAAGAATTAGAAAATTTAAATGAAAAAATATGTAATTTCCGCAATATTGACGCTTTTTGCGACAATTATTGATGCTCAAGAGACCCAAACGGGGTATAATTTCCTTCGCTTGCCGGTGAGTGCTCATGCAGCTGCTCTGGGTGGCGACAACATCACCTTGATAGAAGATGATGAGGCACTCATATTCCATAATCCGGCACTCCTGGCTTCGGTAAGCGACAAGACGGTCAATCTCAATTATATGAACTATATGTCGGGAGTGAATACAGCTTCGGCTAGTTTCAACCGTACTGTCAACGACAAGGCTTCGTGGGCTGTTTCGGCTCAGTTTGTTGACTACGGCAAGATGAAAGAGACGGATGAGAACAATATCCAGACGGGTGAGTTCTCTGCAAAGGATATTGCCGTTGCGGGTTACTTCTCTTATATGCTCGGTGAAAAGTTTGCGGGTGGTATTGCTGCCAAATTCGTCACCTCGTATATTGGCGATTACAATTCTATCGCTGTGGGAGTGGATCTAGGCATCAACTATTACGACCCTGAAACGGAATGGTCGGTTTCATGTGCGGCAAAGAATCTGGGTGGACAGCTGAAAGCCTACGATAATGAATACGAGAAGATGCCTATCGACCTGCAGTTGGGTGTTACGAAACGATTCGTCAACGCACCATTCAGGGTTTCAGCCACACTGGTCAATCTGAACCATTGGGACAGCGGTCTTCGCAATCATGCCGTAGTAGGTGCCGACATTCTGCTTTCAGAAAGCCTGTGGATAGGTGCCGGCTACAACTTCAGGAGAGCCAACGAGATGAAAATCAGCACCTCAGAAGATGAGGAAAGCAGTCATGGAGCCGGTTTCTCTGTGGGTGGCGGTATCAACCTGGAGCGCTTCCATCTGAACGTTGCCTACGGCAAATATCACGTCAGTAGCAGCAGCCTCATGCTGAACGTAAGTTACAGATTATAAATTCTACATTATAAATTATACATTAAAGTTAGTTCGAAATTATGAAGAAAATAACAATAGCAATAGACGGATACTCTTCTTGCGGTAAGAGTACGATGGCAAAGGATCTTGCCAAGGAAATAGGTTATGTTTATGTAGATACGGGCGCGATGTACCGCTCGGTAACTCTCTATGCGCTGCGTCATCAGCTCTTCGAAGCAGATGGAGCCGTAAAGACTGAAGAACTGCAGAAGGAGATGAAGAACATCAGCATCTCATTCAAGTTTAATGCAACAACCGGTCGCCCAGACTGCTATCTGAACGGAGAACTGGTAGAAAAGGAAATCCGTTCGTTAGAGGTTTCCAACCACGTTAGTCCGATTGCCGCCGTTCCTTTCGTCAGAGAGGCGCTGGTAGAGCAGCAGCAGAAGATGGGCGAAGACAAGGGCATCGTGATGGATGGTCGCGATATCGGTACCACCGTGTTCCCAAATGCAGAACTGAAGATTTTCGTAACAGCCAGTTCACAGGTGAGAGCACAGCGCCGTTTCGATGAACTGAAGGAGAAAGGAATGCCAGCCGACTTCGATGCGATTCTGAAGAATGTAGAGGAGCGCGACTATATCGATACCCACCGCGAGACTTCCCCACTCAGAAAGGCTGATGATGCCATCACGCTCGACAACAGCAACATGACCATTCCAGAACAAAAGGCATGGTTGATGGAACAATATCAAAAAGCAATAGCAGAATAAGCTACAGAGAAGAGACTGCCGGGTTGTTTATGCAAAAATACGTTAAAGATTGCATTTTTACCGATAAATTTATTTTATTCGATGAAAGCGATTTGGAAAAAATATTTCAATATAGTATCTTTGCAAGCATATTAACAAGGTAGTAATGATATAGATTATAAATTTTGAGTTAATTACTGTTTTTTGAAGGTGATAGGTCTTCGGGAGAAGATTTATCACCTGTTTTATTTTCAGACAGTTTATAAAAAAATGAATCCACTTGACGTCGTAAAACACGACACCAAATGGGTTAACTAATTAATAACCAGCATATTAAGCTTTTCAATCAATGATAAAACCATTCTATACCCTTGCTACCGCAAAACGCGGTAACAAGTGGGTTAACAAACTAATAGCCAACACCTTAAGCTTTACAGCAAAAGAGCCGAACTATCGTTGATAATCTTCTCCCTGCACTCTTCCATCAGCCACTTCGGCGTACTGGTAGCACCACAGATACCTACCGTTTCCACATCCTTGAACCAGTTCATATCTATCTCGTCGGCACTTTCTATCTGGTAGCTGTTGGCATTCACACTCTTGCATTCCTTGAAAAGCACCTTACCGTTCGAACTCTTTCTGCCACTCACAAAGAGGATGACATCATGCTTGCTGGCAAAGGCAGCGATGTTAGGCATGCGGTTAGCCACCTGACGGCAGATGGTATCGAAACTCTTGAAGACAGCACCCTCAACAATATGCTCCTGGCAGTATTCGATGATGCGGTGAAACTCATCGAGGCTCTTGGTAGTCTGGGAGTAAAGATAGATATCTTTCGAGAAATCCAGCTGACCGGTTTCCTTCAGCTGCTTCACATCCTCAAACTTCTCTACCACGATGGCATGACTCTCCGTCTGCCCCACCAGTCCGAGCACCTCAGCATGACCATTCTTACCGAAAATCACGATCTGTGCCTCCGGATTGTTGACATACTGCTTCTTGATGCGGCGCTGCAACTGAAGCACCACAGGACAGGTAGCATCGATGATTTCGATGTTGTTCCGTTCGGCAAGGGCATAAGTCTCAGGCGGTTCACCATGAGCACGGAGCAAGACCTTTACGCCCTGCAGTTCCTCCATCTGCTCATGGTCTATCGTGATGAGTCCCGCTTCATGCAGGCGCTCCACCTCCATACCGTTATGCACAATATCACCCAGGCAGTAAAGTTTACCGCCCTTAGCCAACTCCTCTTCAGCTTTCTTGATGGCAGTGGTTACGCCAAAGCAGAACCCACTGCCGTTATCTATTTCTATCTGCACGATATTCGTTTTTAAATCATTGTACATTAATCTTCACCACCACCTTAGCATGATCAGGATCATTCGTAATCATGAGGATACGAGGGTGTCTGACACGCGATTTCTTCAAGTCGGCAGCCACAGCCGTCACCTTCATCTTAACGGTCTCTCCTGGCTGAATTTTACTCTTCTTCAGGTTCACCTGCAAGCCCATCGTAAACATCTGCATACTGCGGATATCCAGTTCCGACTTACCCTTATTGGTAATCAGAATCTCACCCTTCAGCTTCTTCTTTCCATTGAATCTACCCAGATTGAGATCGGTGGCAGACATCTCTATCTTCGGAGCCAGTGCCTTCTTGGCTGGAGTCATGTTCTCGAAACCAGGAAGAAGAACGGCTGATACCACGATTTCCTTCTCAGGCGCAATCTTATCGCCAGGACGCTCACCGAGATAAATGGATGTCTGGTTCAAGCCCAGGTCACGCAGTTTCTTGGAATCCAGCACGAAACTGATTTCGGCTGAATGACGCGGAGCCACCTTGGAAGGCGATACGAAAGCATGAAGATAGTCTGGAAGATGCATCACTACCGGCTCCAGCACATCATCGGTAGGATTGAAGATATGAATGCGCTGAACCGGACGGTCGCCACGGTTCACGTCATCAAACTCTACCTCCTGGGCATCACTCTTGATGGCACCCAGCATCTCATCGTAAGGACCAGCGAAATCTACTACGCTGCCCACTACCTTTCCCCTCATAGAGAGGATGAACGGCTCTTCATCCGCATTGGTATAGAGACAAACCTGCTTGGTGAAAGTACCCATCTGCTTGGCATCGTATACCGCCTTGATGACGAACGATTCGCCGGCAGCAATGCTCGTCTTCGGATAATCTACCTCCGTACAGCCGCAGCTTTTCAACACATTGTTGATAACCAAAGGCTTGCGTCCATCATTCTTCAGCACAAATTCGGCAGTTACAGGCTTGCTGAACACCACCTGTCCGCAGTCTACCACCTCGTGCTGGGTTGTAATCTTCTGTGCTGATGCAGGCAGCGCCAACAGCGCTGAGAGCATCCATATATTCATCCGCTTCATACTATTCTATTTTAAATTATCAATCTATAAACTCTTAACTATCAATTGTTAACTTTCAATTCATACGCCTCTGTGCGGCCACCAAACTCCGGACTGTAGGTACACTCAGCGGTGCAAGTTCCGCTCTGATAGTCGCCCTTTCTATCCACGTAATACTCCATTTCTACGATGTGCTTACCTTTAGATAAACGATCGAAATAGAAATTTGTTGCATAATCTCTTGGAGAAACATAGCAGCCTATGCCCCACTGATAACCGCTCAACTGGTTGACCGGTTCCAGACATGCCGCACGCTTATCCGTAATCTGCACAAAGTCGTAGTCGCGGTCGGCGGTGATGATCAGCGTTACCTTCACCTTCTCACCTACCTTCGCCTGCGCCTTGCCCTTACCCTCAGATTCGGCAGGAACGATGACACGGCGCACCTTGATGCCCGACTCCATAGAACCGATTTCGCTGACAGGCTGCTTAAACTCTGCATAGACAGCACCCCAGCTGGTATAATCGCTCTTCTTCTGGATGCTCAGCTTAGATGCTTTGCCCGTCTTTTCGGTCTTCACATAGCCCAAAGTAGTGGAATCCTGCGGCATCGGCAGCAGCTTGCCATCCAGTTTCAGCACGGCATTCTCAGCCTTCCTGCTCCAGTTGCTCTCATTGCCCTTCATAAAGGCGTAAACAGCATCCACGGTGTTCACTGGCGTATCCCAAACCTGTGTGCGTTTCGACATCAGGAGCCAGCGCTGCAGTTCCTCAATGGTCTGCTTGTCGTTCGGCGTCAGCATCTGCATCGCCTCTATCACAGATACCTGGGTTGGTATCTTATAGTTTCTCCAACTGTAGAGTGCCTTGCGGGTATCGTAGTAGCGGCCCATCTCCTCGCGGTAAACGGCATATTCGTTCACGCTCTGCAGATATTCGCCAGCCTTCTCGCGGTAAGCGGCATTCTGCTTGCTGTTTCTGGCGAGCACCACGGCAGCACGCGCCTTGCCATAGATGGAGAAATCACCGGTCATCTTCGACATTTTGTCCAGGAGATAAGCTTTATCCTGCTCCAGATTCTGCTTCATCTTTCTGCCATCCATCGAAAGGATGTAGAGATAATGCAGCGCCTGTTCACTAGGACTCACCTTCTGCTTTTTCTCCTCCTGTTTCTTCATCTCTCTTACTTCCTGAGCTGTCTGCCAGGAGAGATAATCAATGGCGGAAGTCAGCATCTTGGCGGTTGATTTCTGCACACCTGCGATGGCATTCAATCGAACCATCATTTCGGCTACCGACGTTGTCATATACCGGCTGCCCTTCATGCCCTTCCACCAGGAGAAGGAACCGTTAGGGTTCTGCAACTTCTTCAGCTTCTCCTCCTGATTCTGCAGACGGATGCTCTCCTGAGAGAGATTCTTCTGAGAATGATTATCCAAAGAGAGAGTCTTCTGGATATGGGTGGTGATGGTATTGGCATAGATGGCAGACATCAGCGAGATGGCGTCCTCCTCATCCGGATTGCTGATGGCAGGCAGCGCCTTCACCATCAGCCAACTTGGGTTATTGGTGTACTCGATGGTTACCTTTGCCTCTTCAGCGCCCTTCGCCTGCTTGCCCTCCTTGTTCAGGAAGAGTTTGCTCAGGTCGAAGTTCTGCTCACCCTTCTGATGCAGGGTGATAGGCAGGGTGTTCACCACGAGTTCACGGTTGCTCAAAACCGGCAGATAGTGCTGTTCACCATCGCTGTAACCATTACCGGCAGCCACCACCTTATTAATATATACGCCCTCTTTCAGTCCCTGGACATCGAAGGCTACGCTAGCAGAGCCCTCGGCATCGATGCTGTAGTTCTGCGTCTTCTGCCAAACCACCTTGTTGATCTCCGGATCGAGAATCTGCATACGGGCGTTGCCACTCACCTTCTTGTCGGAAGTATTGAAGAGTTTCACCACGATGGTACTCTTATCGCCCTCACGCAGGAAGCGAGGCATGTTAGGCTGCACCATCACGGTCTTCTGAGCCACAGCCTCATCCACCAGCAAACCGTTGCGCATCTCCTTGTCATGAGCCAATCCCATGAACTTCCAGGTAGTCACGCTCTCTGGTAGGGTAAACCTGATGGCTACGTTGCCATTGTTGTCGCTCTCCAAGGCAGGATAGAAGAAGGCGGTCTCGTTCATATTCTCACGCACCTGTACCTTGTCGAGGAATTGTCCTGCATCTGAACCTGTACCGCCGGCAAACTGCGGCATCTCCTCTACTACATCAAAAACCTTGTTGGCAGATGGAGCAGCCGCTGCAACACGAATCATATTACTCCCACGAGTTTTCATGACTCTCCCTTCTTCCTGAACCAGCTCGTCTTTCTGTATACGAACAGACTCAACGGTTCCGCCAGAAGAACGTTCCAACTTGCACAGTTCCACCGCTTGCATATAAGCATAATAGCTAAAGAATTTTCCATCAAACTTATCTACATCCAGTTGCTTCTCGTCATAATACTTGGTAGGATAAACGCCATTCAACCAAAATGAACGGAAAGTGAGGTTGTGCTTCCAGTAGCAGTTTGGCAAACTCTGATAGAAGCCCAGGGAGAAATTCCAGGAATGCGGGGCTATCTGATCGAGCGACTTGTCATAGAGTACGCTCATCAGCTGCGCCTTGGCTGGCTTGCCGTCAGGGGTGGTAATCCTCAGCGTCCACTCCTCCTTCTGTCCAGGGGTCAGACGGTTGCGGAAGGTCTTCCAGGCGATGTTCAGTTTCTTCTCAGGCAAAGGACGGGCGATGCTCATCATTCGGGTATAGCACTTGCCTTGCTTCACGAAACTATAGTTCAGTACGATGCCCGACGCATATTCCTCCTTGTAGGTGAAAGGCAGGGTCACGATACTGTCGCCCAACTCCCAGGCACCTTTCTCCAGCAGTTTGTTGCCGGCGATGATGGAATATACGATGTGTGCTCCGTTCTCCGAAGAGCCCACCTGAATATAGACAGGCTTGCCATCACGAGGGAAGGTCTTCGCCGTCTGATAATACCATTCGGTGGTTGGCTCCACCGGATGGGTATCCTTCATGCTGAAAAGGGTGAACTTCTGCTGCAGGGTATCCTGTCCGCAGATTGCCTCCAGCTGATGAACGCCAGATTTCCAAACGAGGGAAGAAGATGCAGAAGAAGCATATTCCTTGATAGAAACCGGTGCATTCGCCTCGGCATCCTTCCATTCGCCTTCATCAATGCGATATTTCAACCTGCTCGAAATCGGCATTCCACTGGCATTGCGGTAAGCGAAGGTCACCGTCTTCAGACTGTCTGTTTCGATACGCTTAGGAAGATTCACCGTGAGGATGGTTGGCTTGGTGCCCAGAGGCAGACTCATCACGCCCTCATGGCTCTCACCACTGATGTCGGTAACGATGGCTGAGACCTCGAAGTTGAAGAAACGGGCGATGCGCATGAAATCGCTCATATCAGCCTCGTATTTTCCTGACAAGGAAGCCTCCAGCGGAATCTCTACGTCGAAGGTTCCGTCCTCACGAGTCACACAACTGTCAGTCTTCACCAACTGTCCGGCAGAGCCTGCGCCCCACCACCAGAGCTGGTTTCTGCGGGTCACCTGATACTCCACCTTGGCACCCTGTACAGGCACACCAGCATAGGTCTTGGCAGTAGCCTTCACCACTACGGTGTCGCCCCAGTTATATTTCTCGTTCACCTTCGGGAAGGTAATCTCGAAGGTTGGGCGCTTGTATTCCTCCACACGGAAGAAGCGGTTCACCTGGTCATTCACGGATACATGATACATGCCTGTCTGTCCCTCCTTCGGCAATTCGAAATCTACCGAAGCCGTACCATACTCGTCAACCTTCGCCTTCTTCATCTCCACCTCTTTCCAACTGGCATTACAGAGTTGGAAGTCCAGTTCATCTCTGCCAACAGGCACCTTTGCATCGACACCTTTCATGTCGACAAATCTGATAGCCGTAACATGCACAGTCTGACCGGGACGATAGATAGCACGGTCGGTATAAACCTGATATTTAGTCTCATTATCCTTCTTCTCATAATAGCGGGTACGGCTGAGATAGATGTATTTGGCAGGCGTAAACTTGTCGCTGTTGGTGGAAATCAAGACGTATCCATCCACATTCTTGAAGTAAGCCTCGCCATTGCTGTCAGTTGTCAAGCGGGCATGAACCGTCCGCTTACGCTTGCCCAACTTCTCGTCATAATTCTTTTCATAGAGTTCAATCTTCGCCCCGGCGATAGGCTGTCCGTCGGTAGCATTAACCACCACATAGCGATGCTTATCATCCGGCAACTGCTGGATCATCACCGCCAGATTGCTCACATAGAAAAGATGTCGCTGCGGAGCGATGCCGGTATTATCCGAAGTCACCTCCATCAGATAGGCACCCAGCGGCAGATTGCCACCGATTTCGATGGAATCCTTCACCTCTTCGTAATTCGGACGACCATAGTAGTTCCTGCTGAAATCCTTCTGATGCAGCTTCGTAGTCTTTTTCAGAAGCATCTTATAGGTAGCCTCATTCTGAACATTATACTCATTATCTGCCGTGATGTTGAGGCGGGAAATGCTGACCTTCAGGTTCTGGAGATTGCGCACGTTCAGATGCACCCACTTCCTTTCTGAAGGACGAAGCACCAATGGCATATCCTTCACCCGGAACATCGGTTCGGTGAGTCGCTTCTGCGCATTTCTCAATTCGTTCATTCTCGACCATCCCCCCCAGCGGCTCAGCGCATAGTTGATATAGTTGAGCTTATCCAGCGGTTTGGCATCGGTGGCACCTTCCATGAAGCGGAAGTGCTCCACGGCAAGTTCGCCTGCCTCCGGAATATCCTGATATACGTGGATGAGCGAGTCGATGGTATGGAGATACTTCGATTTCTTCACCTCTCTCACGTCGTCCTGACGGTATTTCTCGATGAGCTTATAGGCACAGAGACAAGCCGCACCCCGATTGCCCACCTTATTATAATAGGTGTATAGCTGCAGATACGCCTCCTTGCTGTCTGCCTCGAATCCGATGAGATGCAACAGATCGTTGTTAAAGGAACTTCCATCCACGCCCTTCAACGTCAATGGAACATACTCTGCAGATGTATGCCGAGCAAGAAGTTCAGGCTGTTCCAAGGCCTTCTTGAAGAACTCCTGGCTTTTCTTTTCGTTCATATCACAATACACCTTACCCAGCACGGCATATCTCACCGCCTTCAACGCCGGGTCCTTCACCTTCAGCACCTCTGCTTCCATCCGCATCACGTTCGGTTCCAGCGAGTCAACAGAAATCTCTTTCCAGAGTGTCATCTGCCTCATCTCAGCCGCCAGCAGCTGCCCGTAATCTTTGGCAGCCGAAGCCTTGGCGATGATTTTCTTCATCACCGCGATTTCGCTCTTAGGCTGGTCCTTCTGAGCAATGATTTCAGCTTGCTTCCACAAGTTGTCGTATGTCTGAGCCGCTACCTGCATCGTAGCAAAGAGGGCTATCAGAAGTGATAAAATGTTTCTTTTCATAAGCCAACTGTATAAAATGTTTATAGAATGATGATAATCATCAAACTTTTCATTGCAAAAATACAAAAAAAAACTGTTTTCTAACCCCGAAACTGAAACTTTTTACTATCTTTGCACCAAAATAATATATTTTACCTAGAAATAAACATTAAAAAAACAATGGCAGAAAAAAAGTATGGTCATTTTGATGACGCCAATCGCGAATACGTGATTACTGACCCAAAGACCCCATGGCCTTGGATCAATTATTTGGGTAACGAGGATTTCTTCTCGCTCATATCCAACACTGCAGGTGGTTATTCATTCTACAAGGATGCCAAGTTCCGTCGCATCACCCGTTATCGCTACAATGGTGTGCCGATGGATAACGGCGGTCGCTATTTCTATATCAAGGATGGTGATACCGTATGGAACCCGGGATGGAAACCTTGCAAGACACCGCTCGACAGCTACGAGTGCCGCCACGGCATGAACTATACCCGCATCACGGGCAGCAAGAACGGCGTAGAGGCAAGTGTGCTCTTCTTCGTACCCCTCCATACATGGGCTGAGGTGCAGAAGATGACGCTGAAGAACCAGACTGAGGAGGTGAAGACCCTCAAGGTGTTCTCCTTTGCAGAGTGGTGCCTCTGGAATGCTGCTACCGACATGGAGAACTTCCAGCGCAACTTCTCTACGGGCGAAGTAGAGGTAGAAGGCTCTACCATCTATCACAAGACCGAATATCGTGAGCGCCGCAACCACTATGCTTTCTACACAGTGAATACCGAGATTCAGGGCTACGATACCGACCGCGAGAGTTTCATCGGACTCTACAACGAGTTTTCCGAGCCGGAAGCCGTGATGGAAGGCAAGCCACGCAACAGTTTTGCCCACGGATGGAGCCCTATCGCATCTCATTACATCAAGGTTACTCTGCAGCCAGGCGAGAGCCGCGACCTCATCTTCCTGCTGGGCTATGTGGAGAACGAACAGGACAAGAAGTTCAGCGCCAAGAAGGTAATCAACAAGGAGAAGGCGCACCAGCTCATCGCCAAGTTCGATACCACCGAAAAGGTGGATGCTGCCTTCGCAGAACTCAACCAGTACTGGGATAACCTGCTGAACATCTTCACCGTGAAGAGCGGCAACGACAAGTTAGACCGCATGGTGAACATCTGGAACCAGTATCAGTGCATGATTACCTTCTGCATGTCGCGTTCGGCAAGTTTCTTCGAGAGTGGCATCGGTCGAGGCATGGGCTTCCGCGATTCCAACCAGGACCTCGTAGGTTTCGTTCATCAGATTCCTACCCGTGCCCGCCAGCGCATCATCGACATCGCCAGCACCCAGTTCCCTGACGGCGGCTGCTATCACCAGTACCAGCCACTCACCAAGCGCGGCAACAACGATATCGGCGGCGGTTTCAACGACGACCCTTGCTGGCTCATCTTCGGTACCGTGGCGTATATCAAGGAGACGGGTGACTTCTCTATCCTCGCTGAGCAGGTGCCTTTCGACAACCAGCCAGGCACAGAAGTAAGCCTCTTCGAGCACCTCAAGATTTCGATGAACCATGTTATCAACAACCTGGGTCCACACAAGTTGCCACTCATCGGAAGAGCCGACTGGAACGACTGTCTGAACCTGAACTGCTTCTCCTGGGACCCTAACGAGAGTTTCCAGACCACCGAAAACAAGGGCGAAGGAAGCAAGGCAGAGAGTCTGATGATAGCCGGTCTGTTCGTCGTAACCGGCAAGGATTATGTGGCTCTGTGCAAGCAGCTTGCCAAGGAAGCTATGGAAAGCAAGGAGGGCGAAATAGCCGGTCTTGCAGAGGAAGATTATTTGACAGAAGCCGAGCGCATGCAGCAGGCTGTAGATGAGATGAACGAGGCTGTGAAGCAGCATGGATGGGACGGTGAATGGTTCCTCCGCGCTTACGATTTCTTCGGCAACAAGATTGGTAGTGATGAGAACGAGGAAGGCAAAATCTTCATCGAGAGCCAGGGCTGGTGTACGATGGCTGGTATCGGTCTGGAAGAAGGACTCTGCGATAAAGCACTGGATAGCAGCAAAAAACGACTAGAATGCGAGCACGGACTGGTACTGAACAACCCAGCCTATACTACCTATCATGTAGAAATGGGTGAGATTTCTTCTTATCCTGAAGGCTACAAGGAGAACGCCGGTATCTTCTGCCACAACAATCCTTGGGTCATCATCGGAGAGACTGTAGCCGGTCGAGGCAACGATGCCTGGAGCCATTATACCAAGATTCTGCCTAGCTATGTAGAGGAAAAATATCAGACACTTCACAAGGTAGAACCATACGTAAACTGCCAGATGGTAGCCGGTAAGGATGCAGCCAAACCGGGCGAAGGAAAGAACTCCTGGCTCACCGGTACAGCGGCATGGATGTGGTATACAGTATCAGAATTCATCCTCGGCATCAAGCCAGATTATGAAGGTTTGCTCATCGATCCTTGTCTCCCAAGCACCGCTAAGGAGTATGAGGTAACCCGCAAGTTCCGTGGTGGCGAATACCATATCACAGTAAAGAATCCTAGCGGAAACCAGAAGGGCGTGAAGCAGATTACAGTGGATGGCGCTCCTATCTCAGGCACCGTCATTCCTTGCTCTGAAGGCAAGCATGAAGTAGTGGTTGAGATGTAAATCTGCCAAATTTTATCAAGTTACGATTTGAAAGTTCAATGTAACGAAACTCCTTTTCATACCCATACGTCGTGTTTCACAACGTATGGGTATCACAATAAACATTTGACGCCCTATTTTAGGGCGTCAAACATCTTATCTATCTGATAATCTATCACTTAACTTTTAATACAAGCACATATTCAACAGTATCAAGAGTAAGATTCTAAGTCTCTATCATTGACTCAGTTCCTCAATAACTCAGTTCCTCAGTTTTTTTCTAGGGGGTATATAGCCCTTATAGTTCAAAGTTGTTTTAAATTGTTATATATTATATATTATTATATATATATTTATATATATAATAAACTTCTAAATAAAGACAAAAGTGAAGGGTCAGAGAAAAACTGAGGAACTGAGTTATTGAGGAACTGAGTCATTGCAGTAAAAACATCATAATCCTCGTAAACACCTGATTTACTGTTTAACTATATACTTTAAGAGAGCAAAGCTATGAGTTGCGACCCATAAAACTATGAGTTGTCACCCGCAAAACTATGAGTAAGGAAGTTTAACTACTTTCAATCTGAAAGCATAGTTCAAACATTTCCTTATCACACCCCCAAATTTGGCAGTATCAGAGAAAAGTTGTATCTTTGCACGGAATTCCATCCATTCCTTCCATTCCATCCATATCTACCATACCTTCCAACACCGTCCATACCGCTCCTTCCATACCGCTCCTTCCATGCCATCCCCACAACTCCTTCCGCCCAGCTTCAGCACGCATCTCTCCATCCGAAGTATTAAAAGGAAAAAGATAAAAAAGGTATGGCTTTTCGAGTTATTTTTTGTACTTTTGCAGCCGATAACGCATTTTGCGAACAAAACAGGATTCTTTAAAGAAAAGAAAGGAAATAACAATGAAGAAAATATTATACTTTGTGGCAGCCCTGGCTGCTGCATCCTTTATCACTACGATGGGTACCAGCTGCAAGTTTGCACCCGACCAGCATGACGGCGACACGGTAGCTGCCAGCGAGTTTTACCCGATAGATACCTCTGCGGCTCATGCCAAGAAGATGGCGAAGATTGCTGCCATCAAGAACGGAAAAGACAGTGTAGGCATCTATTATGTGGGCAGCAATTCTACCAAAGACCTCATTGAGCTAGTATCCTATCCTTCACGCCGCGACACGATGATGTACAGCAAGACCCGACACATAAAGGTAAAGGGCAATGCCGACATCAACCACGTGGTTCGTGTAGACTTCTATCTGCATAACGGTAAGGATTCATTAGTGAAATATGTGGAGGAAGTGGAGCTCAAAACAAAAGAATAAAGCACCCCAAGCACACAAAAAAGGCTAGCATGCAAAAACGCACGCTAGCCTTTTTCGTATTTTATCTTACCTGAATTTCAAATCACTAATAACTAATCACTAATCATAGAATCCCGGCTGCTTATACTCAATGCCCAGTTCATCATCTACTGTTGCGATGACACCCTGAATCTGACCCATGGCAAACATACGGCCGAGGAGAGTGTAACCGGCATTGTGACCATGATTGCTCTCATCGAATACGCCACCTGGCTCATCTGTGAAGGTCATACCGTGGTCTACTCGCATTGGCAATCGACGACCGGAATTGCACTTGCCTTCCTGCTCAGCCTTCTCGAAGATGCGGCAAAGTTCAATGAGATGGCCGCGACCACCCAGGTGAGAAGCCTCTGTAAAGTTGCCGTTAGGGAAGATGTAGCAAGAGCGCAGATGAACAAAATGAGTGCGGTCAGCAAACTGCTTAGCCATTGCCACACAGTCGTTGTGCTCGCCGGCAGAGAATGAACCTGCACAGAAAGTCAAACCGTTGTGCTTGTTTGGCACAGCATCGAGCATCCACTGGATATCCTCGGCACGACCGATGATTCTTGGCAAACCGAATACAGGATAAGGAGGATCGTCTGGGTGAACACACATGTTGATGTCGTATTCATCGCAGATAGGCATGATGGCCTCCAGCCAGTACTTCATGTTCTCCTGCAACTTCTTCTTGTCGATGCCATCATAAAGCTTCAACAGGTCGCGGAACTTCTGCACAGGAGCCGAATCGCCCTCGCTGAAGTTACCCGATACGAAGCCCTGAGTCTTGATAATGATATTCTCGACCAAGGCATGATCCTGCTCTGGTGTAGAAGTCTTCTTGATTTCATCAGCCTCAGCCACGAGGTCTCTGCCCCACTTGTGCTCCTTAGAGAACTCAGCCCAATCCTCACGAGCGCCTTCACGCTGCAGGATATAGATATCAAAGTAGGCAAACTCGCCCCAGTTCATATAGAGGTTGTTGGCTCCGTTAGGATTCTCATGTGCCAAATCGGTACGAGCCCAGTCTAATACAGGCATGAAGTTATAGCAGATGCATTTGATGCCTTCCTCACCCAGGTTGCGGAGACTCTCCTTGTAAACCTCAATCTGATGATCACGGTCAGGACCACCATATTTCAGGGTTTCAACAACAGGCAAAGACTCTACCACGCTCCATTTCATACCATAAGACTCGATGTACTCCTTGAGTTCATGAATCTTCTCGCGTGTCCAAACCTCACCCAGAGGAACATCGTGCAATGCTGTTACGATACCCTCAACACCTATCTGTTTCAACTGTGCAAGAGTGATCTTATCTTTCTTGCCAAACCAGCGCCATGTTCTTTCCATATATATTATATAATGTATAAGTTTAAAAATGAATTATCTTGCAGAAACATATTTATGCAATGTCTGTCTTACGGCACCCTTGCCGGCGAAGAGTTCCTTCACCATGCCCTCAATCTGCTCGCCGAAGCCAGCCTCATAGAGATCGAGACCGAACACATCCTTGCGGGAATAGAGGTTCTTGAGGCAAGAGTAGTCCTGATCAGCCTTGCCTACCTCAAGAGGAGCTACGATGGCCTGGAGTTCTGCCAACAATGGGTCGGAAGATGGCTCGAATGGCTTCAGGTTATCATCCAATGCCTTGAGATAACGGGCATAACCTGCCAATACCAGAGGAATCAACACAAGGTTGCTCTTGTCGAGACCGCGGTCGATATACTTCTTGATAGTCTCACCGAAACGGATAGAGAGTTTCTGGCTGGTATCGGTAGCGATACGCTGAGGAGCATCTGGCATGAATGGGTTAGGCAGACGCTTGTTGATAACGGTACCGATAAACTCGTATGGGTTCAATACACCTGGATCTGTCACTACTGGCATTGCCTCGATATAACCAATCTTCTGGATGAAGGCACGCAAATCCTCATCAGCCATCTCGGCAGAAATCAAGGTATAGTCGAGCATGCAGCCATAGATTGACATCGCTGTATGGAGAGGGTTCAGACAGGTGGTTACCTTCATGGTCTCAACCTCATCTACAGTCTTGCGGGATGTATAGAGCGCACCGCCCAACTCCAATGGCGGACGACCGTTGGTATAAGTATCCTCGCAAACGAGATACTGCACTTCCTCGGCATTTACGAAAGGAGCGGTGAAAGTATGCTTCTCGGTGATAATCGTATTGTTATCCTCGAAACCATCCTCAGCGAGCATCGCCTGTACCTTCTCGTGTGGACGAGGAGTAATCTTATCAATCATAGACCAAGGATAGGTAATCTTGCTGTTGTCATTGATATAATCTACGAAACCAGCCTCTACGATACCATCCTGTGCCCAACGCTCAGCATAGGCCTTTACGCCAGCCTTAACATGGTCACCATTGTGAGAACAGTTGTCGGTAGACTGAAGAGTAAGTGGCAACTTGCCTGCCTTATAACGCTCATAGAGAAGAGCGGTAAGCTTACCCATAGCAAATACTGCATCAAGACCACGTGCCAAATCGGCATCATTGAAAGAATATCCCTTCTCTGTGATGGTGAAAGTTACCATCTGCAAAGTTGGAGCCTGGAAAATCTGAACCAGACGCGCCCAGTCGTCAGCAAACTGCTTGTCAGCCTTGATACTTTCGGTAACAGATGCGATAACCTTCTTTTCGATAGTACCATTAGACTGGAGGCTTACGAGAAGAGAGAGATTATTGTAAGGACGATAAGCCTTATCGATAATTTCGTAGTCGAAGCTTTCAGCAACAATAACACCACGATCGTACTTGCCGGTGTTAAGTGCATCGTTGAGAATAGCAGCAGGGAACGCACGGAAGATGTTACCTGCACCAAAGTGAACCCAAGTAGGTTCATCATGTGTCTTCTTAGCTACAGCAGCAATATCATACTTAGGGAGTTCATAACCTTTGGCTTCCCATTCTGCAGCTTGAAAGTTGTTAGAAAGAATGTCATTCAGTTTCATAATTAATAATTATTGATGTTGTTTTATGTAAATTTTTATCTTTTTATAAGCAATACAATGATTCCTCTTCTGTTGAGTCGGGGCAAAATTACGAATTTAATCTGAAATACCGCTCCTTTTTAGAGATTATTTTAAAATCTTGAACAATCAGAAACATAAATTGAACAAAAAGAAATGTTACGGTAACCCCCAAAAAAACTTTTCGCCCTGTTTCTATTTTAACCGGTAGTAGACTATTTGTATACACTTTACAGATTATCCAGTTCCTTGATCTGCTTTTTCGGTGTCACTCCAAGTCCCTTCAGGCTCTCTACCCTTCTCATCACATTGCCGGTGCCGTCATAGAGTTGCTTCT
>OBRN01000039.1_pt1 | contig 41671 bp, 25 predicted proteins | sample 1475621 | NCBI WGS metagenome assembly OBRN01 (sample SAMEA3360684, study PRJEB22359) | human gut metagenome | biome: ENVO:urban biome; feature: ENVO:human-associated habitat; material: ENVO:feces | place: Bangladesh | collected 2011 | reverse complement strand
ATACATTTCACTTAATGTTCGTTAACACACAAGAAATCGATGAGTTAAAGGGGCTAAAAGGCTTTAAAAAAGTAAAAACCTACATAAAATAGACATTTTAACAGCAAAAAAGCGACGAGTTTGCGAAAAAAATATGCCTTTGCACCGTATATATACATTATATTAAAGAAATTAAGAGAATTAAATATCTAAGAATGAAATAAAAAAGGGTCAATGCGTGTCCTCAATGCAATGCTACTCAAAGCTACGTTGTCACAGGCGCAAATGGCTTATTTGTAGAGTTTGACAACATAAGTTTAATAAATCTGGCTGGGACTAACAAGAACATTGCCCAGTTCATTGCTCAGCAGGCTAAAGATGTAGAGGAGCTTACTAGAAAGTTCGAAGCTATTAAGTCTTGCAGCTGTACAGATGAAAAGACTAAGCAGTTGATTGAGGATCAGATTAAGACAAACCAAAACATCATCCAGGAATTAAAGAGACAGTTGACAAACAACATTACTAATGATGTAGATGTTCAAAATGCGATTCTCAACTTAACTAAAGGCAGTATTGAGGAAGGTCAATTGAACGAGACCATCAAAAAGCTTATATTGGGTGAATACCAGGATTTTAATATCGCCATTCTCAATTCACGGGCTTATAAGGATGTCCTAGATAAAATCGCAAGTAACAATAAAGAGTTGTCTGACAGCGTAGCTAAAATCTGGGGTACTCTTTATGACAACAAAGAGACTGGTACTGTTGGCATCACCTCTAAGGTAGACCAGTTAGTAAAGGACATGACCTATACAAAGGCATTAGCTATAAACAACTCTGTACGTATTGACACTCTGAGTGATCGCTTGTACAAAGAGATTACCAATGCAACTATAGAGGTTAGCAAAAAGATTCTTGAGAAATTAAAGCACCCTAAGTCAACGAACTTGCAGCTTGGCGACATTGCATCTACTCTCAACAGTACATTCAACAACCGTTTAACCATGTATGCTGTAGAGGCATCTTGGTCACAACGTGGTACAGACGGCAAGTTGGTTAATAAGAAAGTAACTTCAAAGTATGAATTGGCAGCAACACCATTAAATCCATTGTCATTCATATTCTTGGAGAATGGCATCAATGCTGACCTCCCTACTATTCCTACATTGCAGTCTAAGATTAACTTTAATAACTACAAGTTTACTTGGACTCCTATTGAGCATATGGGAAATATCAAGACGAAAGTTACTCTCGAAGGTATTCCTGATGTAGATAACATTAAAATCAATGGTAATGTATGGATTCCAAAGCCTGAAGTTGGCGTAACAATTATTGGTAAGGATAAGATTACAGGTACACTCAGCAGGGTTAACAAGACTGTTATCTTCGACTTATCAAGCCTTGGTGCAAAAGCTGATGTAACAATCGGAAGTGTAAAGATTAACCCTGAAGATGTACAGGTAAAAGTAGGAAAGACTACAGGTACATACGATGTTACCATCCCTATGGATGAGTTCAACAAGATTATCGACAACATTAACAATCAGGTTGGTAACATGATTGGCAATGTTAATGGAATAGTTGACAAGGTTAACAAATTCTCTGGTGCTATCGATGGTCAGTTAATCAATCGCATTAACGCTTACATCAATAAGTTCGAGAACTTACTGACAAAGGCTAACTCTTTACTCCAGCCAGCAATGTTCTATACCACTAATAGTGGCAGTTGGGGTCGGTTGGCACGCGTTGAAGAGGGTGCATCTCACCTGAAGTTGAATGGTGGACAGGCTTCTACCGTATTCGTTGCATCTTCTTACTCTGCAGAATTGCTAGCTCCTGCTTACTTAAAGGAGATTTCTGTTGATGGTGGTGCAACTTTGACTGCTGCAGGACAGAGTGGAAGTAGGGTTGTATTGAAGAGTAGCCAGTATAAGGTTGGTTCCAATGCAACAAAGGCAGGAGTTTATACTATTAAATATAGTGCCGTAGACTACTTTGGTAATACAGTTACCAAGGAGTTCTTCGTTAAGGTAGTAGATTAATTTAAGAAACAATTGTTAGTGACAATTTTGATTGTCACTAACAATCTGAAAAAGAATTTTAATAAAGAATTATATTATGAAAATTAAGAGTATATTACTATCAAGTTTATTGGCATTGGGTTGCACAGCAGCTTCTGCTCAAGAAGAAGAAGAAGCTAAGACAGTAAACGTCTTCAACCCTCACGGCTTCGTGTTGTTAACTTCGGTGTATTTGGTGGTATTGGTGCCAACATCGCTTGGAACAATAACGAAGCAACAGGTGCAAAGATTGCTTTGGGCAAGACACACACCACCAAGACCATTCCAGCTCCCAAGCCAGTAGAAAAGATTATTGAGCGCGTAATTGAGAAGCAGATTGTTCCAGCTCCAGTAGAGACCAAGAAGGAAGTTGCTGCAGAAGAGTTCCGTCGTGATATCTTCTTCACCATCGGTAACTCAGTTATTACACAGTCACAGGCATCAAAGATTACAGAGATTGTTAACTACATGAAGGAGAATCCAGATGCCAAGATTACTCTTACAGGTTATGCAGACAAGGGTACCGGTTCTGACGCAATCAACGACAAGGTAGCAGCTCGCCGTGCACAGACAGTTTACAATGCACTTGCAGCTAAGGGTGTTGCTAAGAACCGCATGATTAAGAAGGCTGCCGGTTCACGCGTTCAGCCATTCTCAGAGAACGGAATGAACCGTGTTACTATCTGTATTGCAAAGTAATTTGAAATATAAGAAATAGAAAACACATCAATATTAATAAAGGATAACCGGTTTTCATACTTATCTAATTTATTGTGATAATGCATGAGAATCGGTTATTTTTATATTTATAACAGACATAATGAAAAAGATTACACTTTTTTGCTCCTTGCTTGCATGCATGTGGGTACTATGCATGCACAGTTAAAAGGCGATGGTTTCTATCGTATTCAAAATGTAAAGACGGGCAGATACATGACACTTGCTGACCGTCATAGTCGTGGAGCCAATGCACATACCACCACAGTTGATGCAGGAGCTCTCGCTACCAGAAAGAAATGGAGTGATATCGAATCTGATCCAGGTTCAATATTTTACATCAAAAATGTAAATGGTTCGGAATACAATATTATTTCACAGGGTATAGATATGTACCAACTTATTAAATACTATGTACGTATAGATACCGATAATAACGGAGCATCTTATAAATTCTGGCAAACAGATAAAGGCACAAGACTTTATTTGAGCGACGAAAATGTAAGTAACGAAGGTGCTGATACCAGTTACGTAAAAACAAGGGGTGAAGATACCCGTCAATGGAAAATTATACCGCTTAATAATTCCGGAGACAACTATATTGGCGTTACCCCTCTAGTGAAAGCAAAGAATGTCAAATACTATGCTACCTATCTGACAGGATTCCCATACAAACTTCAGTCAAGCGGCATGAAAGCATTCGCTATTTCATCCATCAACAATGAAAAGGGAGAAGCTACATATCAAGAGATTACAGGTGAAATTCCAGAAAAAACTCCAATGCTCATTGAGTGAAGTTCTGATAAAGCTAAAGACAACTTAATTACACCATTAGTGAGCACGAGCAATAGCCTTAAAGCAACAAACCGCTTAGAAGGAGTATTCTTCTGCCTTGGTGATTGGCTAAGCCAACATCTCATCTACACCGAGTTTAATGCCAACACTATGAGAGTATTAGGTATTAATGAAAGTGGCGAATTAGTTTTCAACAACTCAAATAAATACATGTCACCTGTTGAATTTTATGATGGTGAACGCGATTACTATTATATCGCCATTCCTCACAACACAGTCTATCTCCCAGTAACTGCGACAACTCCAAGCGAATTGAAACTGGTTGATTATAATACTGGTATCACACCAATTGTCATTGAATCAGATGCAAACATATCAAACGACATTTATACAATAAATGGCATAAAAATTCGTGAGAACGCCACATCAGTAGAAGGTCTTCCTGAAGGCATCTACATTTTTAAGAACAAGAAATATGTGGTAAAATAAGGGATTAATCTATCAATTAAACAAAGAGGGTGAGTCATGAGTTAATGATTCACCCTCTTTTTGTTGGAATATATAGGATATCTTGTTGAAAAAGATAGGATATATTTTAGAAACAGTTAGTATCCTCGGTCGCACAACAGCTGTTGTGCGCTTGCATAACAGCTGATATGCGCATGCACAACAGCTGATGTGCATGCGGTGGACAGCTGTTATGCGCCAACTATTATTAAGACTTATTACACATCTTCTTTTTCTTTATAAAAAACTCTTTTTCCTGATTAGAAAATACGGTGAGTTAAACGCAACTCCAAGACAGGATAAACTTTTACTGCTTTGAAAAGACTTACATAATCGCCCACTTTTCCAGAGATATTCTTCACATCTTTAGCCAGGTCTACCCCATCGTGAGTAATGATACGGGGAGTTCCACCCCAGAACATGGCGCCGCAATCAAACGAAATCCAATTACGGTCGCTACGATTCGACAACTTACCACCATAACCGAAACCTAAGTAAGGACGGAAATTGTTCACCTTAATCTTGCAGGAAACCATATTGTTAGCATCAGGCTCCATACGGTAAGGAGTTCCATCAGGATAATCACCGACATGAACACCCATTCTACCATAATCCATAAACATATTGTAGAGAGACTCATCAGCATAAATTTTATTGCCGCCGATAGAGATATAAGGTATAGGAATCGCATTCGGATCATCGCTAATCTGACTCTCCCACGATTCCTTTACATGGTTATAAAGATTATTATAGATAGCGACACTAACCAAAGAGGTAGCATCATAAGCTGCATTTTCAGCCTTGGCTACTGTAGATGGTCCCCAATAGAAACCGGTGGTTACATGCCAATGCTTGTTGCGGAAAGGAAAGACATCCACCAACAACTTGAAATTCTTCATCGTAGGCTTACCTTTCATATCCACATTACGGTCTACCTCAAATGCGAACATCTCATTCAAGGTCTGAGAGAGTTTGTTGAACTTCTCATCCTGTACCGTAGGATCGGTATCATCACCCACCTGCACCCCGAAGTGCATGGTTTGCTCATAATGCGGAAAGAAGTTGAAACCGGTGCGCACCTGCACCATTTTACCAATAGGCATTGCCAAATCTACACCCACGCCAGTGGTTCCCAAAGTGATAGAACCATCCAGATGATTGAGAATGTTCTTATCTCCCTTATCACCAGAAGGCTCTATCGTCTGTGCAAAGGCACAGGAAGCAGTCAATAAAGCTGCCACGATAAATCCGAAACGCTTTTTCGTAAATAATATAGTTTTACTTTCTCTAGTCACCCAGAACTTCTATACAATTGATATAACGTGGCAAAGGTACGACATTTTTTCGAAAAAATCGCCTATTTTGCTTTATTTTTTAACTCCTTATCCCATTTCTGAAGCATTTTGTACTCTTTCTTGGTAATTCTCATGAAACTGCCATGCTGAGGAGCCGTAACACCCTTGATATCTACAGGATCGGAGAAATTGCGGAGATACTTATCTGCCTTGCAGATACGATAATGTTTAGGATGGTCGCTGTACTGGATGTAAGCCACACGCCAGGTATCATCACCGATAAGCTGGAAGGCAGAACTTCCTTCTGTCAGTTTATTTCCCTCGAAACTTACAAAGTCATCATCGACAGGAGCGCTCCAACCATGATTGAGATATTTGCTAGTAGCGGTGAAGATACCTCTCTTTCCACCCTCTTTCTTGATGAGCATGTGGTAAAGGCCATCGCTCTTCAGGAAATTGATATCGGCATCGATGGTAGCATAGCCCCAGTCGAAAAGTAGCTTAGGAGTGGTGAGTTTGGTGAATGTTTTGTCGGCATAACTGTAATACATGCGGTCGTACTTCTCCTCAGCACGGTTGAGCATGGAATAGTAGATCATGTATCCACCCTTCTCGCCGTTTTCCCAACGATAGTCAGGATCCCAGAAAATCTGAGGCGCCCAAACACGGTTGATGGTGCTCCAGTCCTTGTATGGAGACTTGGCAGTGGCAGCATCGCAGAAGTTCTGCATGCCCTTGCGGAAATCGAAGGTAACGCTGGTCCAGTTCTTCAAATCCTTACTCTTCAGGAGATCGATACCATAGTTATCCCACTTGTGGCTCTTGCGAACGCACATATCGGTGGTAACCATGATGTAACCCTTGCCATTGTGCATGCGGGTGATGTAGGCATCGCGGGTACCGCCTTCGATGCGGGCGTGCTCTTCTGGATTGAAGATTGGGTTGCCATCATTGATGTCCTGATAGTTGTAACCATCACGGGAAATGGCATAGGCTGTCCACTCACCCTTATCGCTCATGTGACAATAGAGATAACCATAATTTCCCTTTACAAGATTCTGTGCTGTCATTGGCATAAAGGCAGCCAATGCTAAAAGAACGGTTGATAATTTCTTTTTCATTTTCTGTTATTTCCTTAGTTTAATTTTTATTAGCTGAAGTTTTTGAGTGCAAATTTACACTTTATATTTGGGAATGCCAAATTATTAAGGGAAATATGGGGAGAATTCACGAATAATGGTCTTTTTTTATTGATTATTATTCATGGGACAGGCGATAGAATCGCCTGGAACGGGGGCAGAAGGGGGACGGAACAGAAGACAAAGGAGATGGAGGAAAGAAAAAAGGAGGAAAGAAAAAGGGAGGAAAACCTCATCACTGAGGTCAACCTCCCTACACTTATAGTTAAAAATAACCGATTTATTTGTTCAGGAACTTATCTACCTGGGCAGCAATCTTTCTGCCGCTTGCCATGGCGCGTACTACCAAAGAGGCACCACTGGCTGCATCGCCTGCCACGAATACATTCTCGGCAAACTCAGGCTGCTGTGGTTTCAGGAAGCCCATTGCCAGGAATACAGCCTCTGCCTTGATAATCTCCGGCTCACCAGCCTCTACCATCAACGGACGACCACCCTCAGGGTTGGGTTTCCAATCAATAGGCTGAACCTTCACACCTGTCAACTTACCATTCTTTCCCAGAAACTCCAGAGAGTTGATGTTCCAGCGGCGAGTACAGCCTTCCTCATGACTTGAAGTGGTCTTCAGGGTGCGAGGCCAGTTTGGCCAAGGATTCTTAGGATCCTCTGGACCTTCCACTGGCTTAGGCATGATTTCAATCTGGGTTACGCTCTTGCAACCCTGACGATGAGCAGTACCGATACAGTCGGAACCCGTATCACCACCACCGATTACCAACACATCCTTGCCCTTGCAGTTAACCAGTTCGTCCTTAGAGAACTCCATACCGGCAAGGATACGATTCTGTTGAGAAAGCAGTTCGAGGGCGAAATAAACACCCTTCAGCTCTCGTCCAGGAATCTTCAGGTCGCGTGCCGTTGGCGTACCGGTAGATACCACATAGGCATCGAAGCCTTCTGGCAATTTAGTTACATCAATCTGCTGATTGTATCTGAACTCGATGCCCTCCTCTTCGAGAAGACGGAGACGGCGGTCGATGATGCTCTTGTTTAGTTTGAAGTTAGGAATACCATAACGCAACAGGCCACCGGCATTCTCACGTGCCTCGAATACTGTTACCTTATATCCCTTATGGTTCAACTGGTTGGCAGCTACCAATCCCGCAGGACCGGCACCGATGACAGCCACCGTCTTGCCATTACGCTCCGGAATCTCAACATGTACATAATCCTCAGAGAAGGCGTGCTCCACAATGGCACACTCATCCTCACGGTTGGTGGTTGGCTCATGATCCATGAGATTCAATACACACGCCTTCTCGCAGAGTGCAGGACAGATGCGTCCTGTGAACTCCGGAAAGTCGTTGGTGGAATTGAGGAGACGGTAAGCCTGCTCCCAATCGCCCTTGTAGAGGGCATCATTCCACTCCGGTGCCTTGTTGCCCAGCGGACAAGCCCAGTGGCAGAAAGGCACGCCACAATCCATGCAACGTGAAGCCTGCTGTCGGCGGTCGTTGCTATTCAATGTCTGTTCTACCTCGCTGAAGTCGAGGATTCTATCGTGAATTGGTCTATAACCTGCTTCCTTGCGAGGTATAGTCAAAAATGCTTTTGGATTTCCCATCTTTTTAAAAGTAAAAGGGTAAAAAGGTAAAAAGGTAAAAAGAACATTCTTGCTTGCTGCTTGTTGCTATTTACTTAAACCTTATGTTACCTTTATTATTAATTTATTTGTTACTCGCATTTTACCGGACTCAAGGCAAAGGAAAGGGGATAAGGTTCTTTTACCTTTTTACCCTTTTACCTTTTTACCTTTATTAATAGTCTCGCTGCATATCCGCAATCTTCTGCTGTAACTTCTTTACCTGTTCCTCCTGGAGAACTCGCTTGTACTCGATTGGCACTACCTGGATGAAATCCTCAACGTAGTGGTTCCAGTCATCGAGCATGGTACGGGCGAGCTTACTGCCGGTGTAGAGATAATGCTGACGGATCAGCTCGTGCAACTCCTTGCGATAGGTGCTGTCCTCCACGAGGTTGATTTCCACCATATCCATATTACAGAAGTAATCGAAGTTGTGGTTCTTATCCCATACGTAGGCAACACCACCACTCATACCAGCGGCGAAGTTACGGCCGGTTTCACCGAGCACTACTACTCTACCGCCCGTCATATACTCGCAGCAGTGGTCACCAGCACCCTCAATCACGGCGATGGCACCGGAGTTACGAACACCAAAGCGCTCGCCTACCTTACCATTGATATACAACTCACCACTTGTGGCACCATAGAGACCGGTGTTACCGGCGATGATGTTATCCTCGGCAGAGAAGTTGCTGCGGATAGGAGGAAGGATGGAAATACGACCTCCTGAAAGTCCCTTGGCAAAATAGTCATTGGTCTCACCCTCGAGTTTGAAATCCACTCCATTGACCAGGAAGGCACCGAAGCTCTGACCTGCAGAACCCTTGAACTTCACGTTTACGGTCTTGTCAGGAAGACCAGCCTCACCATATTTCTCGGCAATCATACCGCTCAGCATCGCACCGGCAGCACGATCAGTATTCTTGATGGCGAAGTCGAGGTTCACCTCTTCCTGATTCTCGATGGCACGCTGTGCACCACGGATAATCTGCTGGTCGAGTACATTGTCGAGGTCATGAATCTGCTCAGTAGTATGATAGAGTGAGCAATGACCTGTTTCACGATGCAGCAAGCGAGAGAAGTCGAGCAAGTCTGCCTTCTCCTCGATGCTCTTAGCCACCTCTGGCTCTAAGGCATCAGCACCCTCGGTAGGAACAATCTCCTCATCCTTCTTGCGGACGATGAGCTCGGTATGACCGATGATATCGTTCAATGAGGTGTAACCCATCTCAGCCAGATACTCACGAACCTCCTCGGCGAGGAAGCGGAAGTAGTTGATGAGGTACTTGTAGCTGCCACGGAAGTGCGCACGGAGTTTAGGATCCTGTGTTGCAACACCCATAGGACAGGTATTCAGGTTACACTTACGCATCATGACACAACCCAAAACGATGAGGGCTGCCGTACCGAAACTGAATTCCTCAGCACCGAGCAAAGCCATCAGGATGATGTCACGACCGCTCTTCAACTGACCATCTACCTGCAGACGAACCTGACCACGAAGACCATTCTTCACAAGAGTCTGCTGGGTTTCAGAAAGTCCGATTTCAGGAGAGATACCTGCGAAACGCATACTAGATGCAGGGCTGGCACCTGTACCACCCTCAGCACCAGAGATAACGATGAGGTCAGCCTTCGCCTTAGCCACACCGGCAGCGATGGTACCCACACCACTCTCAGCTACCAGTTTTACAGAGATAGCCGCCTTAGGGTTCACATTCTTGAGGTCGAAGATGAGCTGAGCCAAATCCTCGATACTGTAGATATCGTGATGAGGTGGAGGAGAAATCAGGCTGATGCCAGGGATAGAGTGACGGGTCTTGGCAATGACCTCGTTAACCTTGAAGCCAGGCAACTGACCACCCTCACCCGGTTTAGCACCCTGTGCCACCTTGATCTGGATTTCCTCTGCATTTACCAAATATTCTGTTGTCACACCGAATCGACCGGAAGCCACCTGCTTGGTCTTGCTGGAGAGGCTGATGCCATCCTGAGTAGAATGGAATCGCTCGTTATCCTCACCACCTTCACCGGTATTGCTTCGGGCACCCAGGGCGTTCATGGCGAGTGCCATTGCCTCGTGGGCCTCCTTGGAGAGGGCACCGAAACTCATCGCACCGGTAACGAAGTGCTTGACGATTTCCTCTACCGGCTCCACCTTATCTATAGAGATAGGATTCTTGCGGAAACCGAAGAAGTCGCGGATGAAGATAGGCTCCTGCTTATCGTCAACGAGATGTGTATATTTCTTGAAGAGATCGTAATCGCCCTTGCGGGTTGCGAGCTGCAGGGTGGCGATGGTCTCTGGGTTCCAAGCGTGCTTGATACCGTCCTTGCGGTAGTGGAACTGTCCGAGACTTGGCAGGAAGTCGAGTTTCTTGGTCTCGAATGCCTTGTCGTGCAGGCGGATGGCATCACGGGCAATGGTCTCGAGTCCGATACCACCGATGGTGCTCACCTCTGTTCCGAAATAGCTCTTCAGGAGGCTTTCGCTCAAACCGATGCTCTCAAAGATCTTGGCACCACGATAGCTTCGGATGGTAGAGATACCCATCTTAGCCATAATCTTGAACAAGCCCTTCTTCACAGCCTTGATGTAGTTCTGCTCGGCTGTATGGTAATCCTCCTGAATCTTTCCCTTCTTTACCAGGTCGTCGAGGATGGCGTATGTCAAGTATGGACAGAGGGCTGATGCACCGTAACCCAGCAACAGGGCTGCGTGCATTACCTCACGAATCTCACCGCTCTCAACGATGAGGGCAGTCTGCACACGCTTGCCGGCATCAATCAGATAATGATGTACGGCGCTCACGGCGAGCAGAGATGGAATGGCGGCATGGGTCTCATCCACGCCACGGTCGCTCAAGATGATGTAGTTGTAACCATCATCCACGCTCTGGGCAGCCTGCTTACAAAGTTCATCCAATGCCTCATGCAGTCCTTCTTCGCCCTTGGCGGTTTCGAAGAGCATGTGGAGTTTTACTGTATTGAAGCCCTTGTAGCGGATATTCTGAAGGATATCCAACTGGGTATTGGTCAGGATAGGATGTGGCAGACGAACCATCTTGCAGTTGCTTTCGTCTGGGTTCAGGATGCCGGAACCTACTCTACCGATATACTCGGTAAGACTCATCACAAGGTTCTCACGGATAGAGTCGATGGCAGGGTTGGTAACCTGTGCAAACTGCTGACGGAAGTAGTTGAAGAAAATCTGTGGCTGGTCTGAGAGCACGGCAAGTGGGGTATCATTACCCATAGATGCAGTAGGCTCCTGACCCTTGGTAGCCATCGGAATGATGGTACCATCGATATCTTCCTCGCCAAAACCGAATTCCAATTCCTTGCGAGTGAGGTTTTCTACAGCGTTTTCCACCTTACGTCCGCTGCGCAGCTTTTCCAGTTCAATACGGTTGGTGTTCAGCCACTGGCGATATGGATGCTGTGCAGCCAGACGCTCCTTGATTTCACCATCGTAGTAGATCTTACCTTCCTGTGTATCGATGAGGAGAATCTTACCAGGCTGCAAGCGTCCCTTCTCGGCAATCTCAGTAGGATCGAAATCCATCACACCTACCTCAGATGCGACTACCATCATATCGTTCTTGGTGATGGTGTAGCGGGCAGGACGCAAACCATTTCTATCGAGCATACCACCGGCATAACGGCCATCGCTGAAGAGCAGGGCGGCAGGACCATCCCATGGCTCCATCAGGATAGAGTGATACTCATAGAAAGCCTTCAGATCCTCAGAGATAGGGTTCTTGTCGTTGAAGCTCTCTGGCACCATCACAGCCATGGCATGAGGCAATGACAGACCGCTCATCACGAAGAACTCGAATACATTGTCGAGACTTGCCGAGTCACTCATATCAGGCTGAACGATAGGAGAAATCTCACGGATATCGCCCAAAGCCTCGCTGCTCAACACACTCTCACGAGCCTTCATCCAGGCACGGTTACCACGGATGGTGTTAATCTCACCATTGTGGGCAAGGAGACGGAATGGCTGAGCCAGACTCCATGTCGGGAAGGTGTTGGTAGAGAAGCGGGAGTGAACCAGAGCCAGACCGCTTGTGAAATAATTATTGGTCAAGTCAGGATAATATTGGCGCAACTGGAGGCTGCTCAACATACCCTTATATACGATGTTCGAATTAGACAACGAACAAATATAGAAATCAGGATCGCTGACACGTTTCTCAATACGTTTACGGATAAGATAGAGGATGCGCTCAAAGACAGGCACCTTATCATCTGTAACACCTGTGATAAACACCTGTTTGATAGCTGGTTCGTTACTCAAAGCAGCCTCACCCAGACAATCAGGGTTAGTAGGCACATTGCGGAGATGCATCAGCTGCAATCCCTCGCGTTCAATTTCCTCAATCATGATAGAGAGAATATCCTGCTGTTTCTTCTCATCCTTAGGCAAGAAGACGAGACCCGTACCATATTTACCTTTTTCTGGCACTGGGATACCCTGAAGAAGAATAAACTCATGTGGAATCTGGAGCATGATACCGGCACCATCACCCGTCTTGTTATCGGCACCCTCTGCACCACGATGACGCATATTCTCGAGTACCTTCAAGGCGTTATCGACCAGCTCATGACTCTTGTTACCGTGGATATTCACCACCATACCTACGCCACACGCATCGTGCTCATAGGCTGAACTGTACAATCCTTTTTCCATTTCTTGTTCGTTTTATATCGGTTATTTCTAACTATTTTTATTACTTAAATATGAAGTGCAAAGTGATTCTTCACTCTCCACTCTTCACTTATTTATACGCCTGTTCATGAACTCCCGCCACGGCTCTGCCGCTAGGGTCGTTCTGATTCTTGAAAGAGGCATCCCAGGCAAGGGCTTCGGCTGTAGAACATGCTACGCTAGGCACACTAGGTACGCTCTTGGCAGCGCTGTCGCTTGGGAAATGCTCGGCGAAGATAGAACGATAATAATACTCCTCCTTATTCTGTGGAGGGTTGATAGGGAATCGCTCAGCAGCATGCGCCATCTGCTCATCGCTGACGGCAGATGCGGTAATCTGCTTCAGGGTATCAATCCATGAATAGCCCACACCATCGGAGAACTGCTCCTTCTGTCGCCATGCCACTTCTTCCGGAAGCAAATCGGCAAATGCCTCACGAACCACCTTTTTCTCGATGGTCTTATCCGGACACATCTTCAAAACCGGGTTCATACCCATCGCTACATCCAGGAACTCCTTGTCGAGGAAAGGCACACGGCCCTCGATGCCCCATGCAGCCAGACTCTTGTTGGCTCTCAGGCAATCGTAGAGATAGAGCTTGCCCAGCTTGCGCACGGTTTCCTCGTGGAAAGCCTTGGCATCCGGTGCCTTGTGGAAGTAGAGATAACCTCCGAATACCTCGTCGGCACCCTCGCCCGAAAGCACCATCTTGATACCCATGCTTCGGATGACTCTCGCTAAAAGATACATCGGGGTAGATGCACGGACGGTGGTCACATCGTAGGTCTCGATGAAGTAGATGACATCACGGATAGCATCCAGACCTTCCTGGATAGTATAGTTGATTTCGTGATGCACAGTTCCGATGTGCTCGGCTACCAACCGTGCCTTAGCCAAGTCAGGCGCACCCTTCAAACCTACGGCAAAGGAGTGCAGACGTGGCCAATAAGCCTTGGTCTCTCCTCCATTTTCCACACGGGTAGAAGAATATTTCTCGGCTACGGCAGAGATAACAGACGAATCAAGACCACCACTGAGAAGAACACCATAAGGAACATCACTCATCAACTGACGTTTGACAGAAGCCTCCAAAGCATCATGAATTTCTTTCACTGCCGCTTTCTCCTGAGGTTCAGCATCCTTCAACTGTTCTTCAGCCTTCTTGGCATCATCAATCTGATATTTTTTCTGCATGGCAGCATACTCAAACCAATCGCGTGTATAGTAACGCTTCATGCCAGGGTTCTTGCTATAATAATAATGACCTGGGAGGAATGGCTCATAGTGGTCGCACTGACCTTCCAAAGCCTTCAACTCACTTGCCACCAATACCTTTCCATCTTTATCATAACCGATATAAAGAGGAATGACTCCGATCGGGTCTCGAGCGATGAGGAACTCATCACGCTCGGCATCGTAAAGAGCGAAAGCAAAGATACCATTCAGCTCTTCGAGCATCTTGGAGATACGGGCGTGGAGCGCATCCTCACCTTTATATATTAAGGTATCAAAGTCGGAATCTGCTCGCATCTCACGATAGAGAGAAAGAATCACCTCACAGTCGGAACCGGTCTGATACTGGTATTTGCCAGCAAAACGAGCACGGATGTCCTGATGATTATAAATCTCACCGTTTACGGCAAGCACCTGTTTTTTGTCTGGTGCAAACAAAGGTTGGCGACCACTTTCAGGGTCTACAATACTCAGACGCTCATGTGCCAGGATAGCAGAACCACCACAGTAGATTCCACTCCAGTCTGGTCCGCGATGGCGAATCTTCTGGCTCATACGAAGCGCTTGCTGTCGCAATTCAGGAGTCTGCTCCTGAATATTGAAGATAGATACGATTCCACACATAAATCTTTTCCTTTCTTTTACGGTTATTTTTAACTATTATTCTCTCTTATTCACCTTGGCATGTCCCAACGATTATTTCAGAAGCAAACCAAGCAAAAACAAAGCTTAAAATTACTTTTTGCTATATTTCGAGTGCAAAAATACAACTTTTTGTTAGAATAAAGAAAAGAATAGTAGCATTTTGTCTTTACTTTATCACAACAATAACATATCAACACATATTAGATTAAAATATATGATAAATTGAAAAGAAAAACACACAATTTGATTACAATCTGTAAAACACAATCAATTTTAAGATAAATAAAGCGTTTCTAGAGCACATTTTACATCATATACAACCTTCTACCCCCACACCATACAAAGAAATGCCGATAGCTCTTTGGTGGAACTATCGGCATTTAAAATAAAAAAATAAAAACTTAAACCTACCAACGTAAGATTATATCGTAAAACCTAAGAGCCTATTATGGCTGCAAGGTAAAACCTACTACCAGGTAAGCTTTTTCTGTGCTAGGATTAGCAGCTACCTGAGCGAAGACTGGAACAGAGAAAGAATCTGTAATCTTCAAATCCTTGGTAGCTTTCAGTGAAACATTGGTAACTGCAAAACCATTGGCATCACCATAGAAAGATGTTGCAAATGGAACTGCGCCTATACTTGCTGCCCAATCACAACCGCCCAACTTGAATGGGGCTGTAGCCTCAACATATGAAGAATAAGCACGTTCACCATCCTTATTTAATCCATCATTGCCTGCAAAGTTGGTATACCAGTTCAAGGCAACCGGACCAAAGTCATAACCTACGTTTGCCTCAAACACATGAGAAGTTTCATGTGCCTTATAGGCGAAATACTTCTCGTTAGGAGAGTTAAACCAGTAATCGGTTACGCCGATATGGAAACCACCGGTTTCATAAGCCAAGGTAAGGTCAAACTCCTTAGTATCCTCTGGCTTAGAGATACCTACACTTCCCCAAGCTGTCAGAGACAAGCCCTTGTAACCAATACCGAGTGTTGGCTGCAAAGAGACTTCTCCCAGTGACTGACCACGCCAGTAATACTGGTTTACAACATCTGCAGCGATGGTAGTTTCAACCTTGTCCTGCGCAGAAGCAGCAGGAGCAAAAGCAACCAAACCGAGTGCAAAGGCACCCATCTTCTTTATATCAAAAATCTTCTTCATATTCTCTCCTTTTTATGTGATACATTTTTGTTTTTAAAAGTTTCGGCAGCAAAGGTACTGCAAATCGAAGACAATACAAAATAAATCGCGATTTATTTATATTGTTGAGATGCAGCGTACCTTGTTCAAAGGTACTAATAATAACTCTGCTCGCCAAAACTTCTGCTGAAAAATCTCTCTCGCTCGCTATATGAAAGTATCTTTAGTTGTAGCAACTCTCACCATGCTCATAGATATCGAGACCTTCTTCCTCGATTCGCTTATCAACACGGAGACCAGCAATCTTCTTGATACCCCAGAAGAGGATAATACCGGTTACGGCTGCCCAAAGGTCGATGCAGAGAATACCGAAGCACTGAGCACCGAAGAATCCGAAGCCACCACCATAGAAGGCGCCACCATCAAGGGCGAAGAGACCAGTCATCAAGGTACCGAAGATACCACAAACACCATGTACTGAACTTGCACCAACAGGGTCATCAATATGAAGCTTTGTATCAATGAACTCGATAGAGAATACCAAGATGATACCTGCCAAGAGACCGATGATGGCTGAACCCAATGGACTAACCAAATCGCAACCAGCAGTAATGGCTACCAAACCAGCCAAGATACCATTCAATGTCAATGAGAATGATGGCTTGCCATACTTGATCCAAGATGTGAACATGGTACCCAAACCACCGCAAACTGCAGCCAGGTTGGTTGTCAGGAATACGTGACTGATAGCAACACGGTTAACCTCACCAGAAGCAGCGAGCTGAGAACCAGGGTTGAATCCGAACCATCCGAACCAGAGGATGAATACACCAAGGGCAGCAGCCATGAGGTTGTGACCTGGGATAGCCGTGCTCTTGCCGTTGCGATACTTACCCAGACGAGGACCTAAGCAGATAGCACCCACCAAGGCAAGTACCCCACCAACACTATGTACGATAGCAGAACCTGCGAAATCATGGAAGGCTGCACCGAAGGTGTTCATCATGAACGAACCTGCCTCGCTGTTGCAAAGCCAACCGCCACCCCATGTCCAGTGACCCTCTACAGGGTAGATAATCAATGAGATGAAGAATGAATAGATGCAATACATGGAGAACTTGGTACGTTCTGCCATAGCACCTGAAACGATGGTAGCACTAGTAGCGCAGAATACGGTTTCAAACATCAGGAAGCCTTCAGTAGGAAGACCGGCTGCATTTGTATAGAAAGACAAATCACCGAAGTTAGGCATACCGATGAAACCGGCGCCATCACTACCAAACATAAATCCGAAACCTACGAACCAGAAGAGAACGGAACCGATCATAAAATCGACAAAGTTCTTAAACAAGATGTTCGCGGTGTTTTTACTACGGGTAAAGCCCGCCTCGCAGAGGGCAAATCCCGGCTGCATGAAAAAGACCAACATGGCTGCCAAGAGCATCCATACGGTATCTACTGAAATTCCTAAATCCTGTACACTCATAATCTTTACCTTTTAAGAAGGAATGTTAAATGTTAAGTTAGCATACGTCCACTTAGCACTCGATACTCTCACCTAACTCCCAAACATTCCGATTTTACTATTAATTCATCCAATTCAGTTAACATTTAACATTAAACACTTAACATTAAATATTATTTCTCCTGCTCAGCATTATAGAGAGCGATGTCGCCTCTTTCACCTGTACGGATTCTTATGGTATCCTCTACAGGAATTACAAAGATTCGACCATCACCAATCTCGCCTGTACGGGCAGCCTCCTGGATGGCATTAATCGTTTTCTCTACGTTCTTGTCGCGCACGACAATATTCAGCAACACTCGCTCAATACTGCTGGTATCATACATGACACCACGATAGATTCGAGCCTGTCTCATCTTGCCCTCTCCTCTTACATCGTAGTAAGAGAACCACTCGATGTCGGCGGCAAGCAATGCTTCCTTTACATCCTCAAACTTAGTCTTACGGATGATTGCTTCAATCTTTTTCATGTTAATCTCTCCTATTAATTAATTTACATTTTGTTTATTTTCAGGTGCAAAGGTACGACATTTTGCTTAATATTTCACGATATTATTTACTTTTTGATATTAATATTTTCGTTTAGTTATTATTTTGCATAGTTCTTTTTAAAATACAGAACAAAATGAAAGCAAATTACACATTATTCGTTTCATTTTGAAACAAACAATAAAAAACCGCTTGAAAGGCCCCAAAGACCCCTCAAGCGGCAAACCTAAAAACAAACTCTCAACCCTAAAACTAGGGTCACTTTATTATTTAAACTTAATCTTATACCCATATTTCCGCATATATCTGAGTTTTATAACGGAAATTTTATTTTGCCTTTATTTTGAATATAAATTCACGATCAGCATAATGGAGACGATACTTCTCCATAGGCTTGGTCATCCAACTGTCGATGCAGCCCAAAGGATACTGGCATTTCTGGATATGCAACTGCACGAGTCCCTTATCCACCAGATCACCACTGTGTTGTCCCCATGCATGCGTCTTCTCGATACCAGAATCCAAATCCTCTACCAGATAAGGGATGGCACTGCACTCCATAGGTTCATACCCCTCGAAGGTAATCCCCTTGCCGGTGGTTGGATTAAAGATAGAGAAATAGCGGATATCGGTATGGTTACCACTCTCCTGCGGACGGATATATGGATAATATTCATCCTTCACGTCAGACTCGTACTTGCCGATAAAAGCAGAAGAATGACGATCTACATAGTTCTCTTCAGGACCTCTACCATAATACTCGAGCTTAGAGAAAGTAGCAGGCATCTGCAACTGCAGACCGAATCTGAACAGATCGGCAACCTGAACCTCCTTGTCGGTAGTCATCTTCTGGGTAACATTCACCTCGCCCGCAGCACTGATGTCATAGCGGAGCATCAGCTGAGCTTTCACTTCAGGCATATCGAAGAGAGCTGTCAGCACCACATTGTCCTTACTCACATTTTTGTCGAAAGACTTCAGAGTCATCTGCGGGTTCTTCCATACTCTCATCTCCTTCTGCAGAGATGCTCCATAGTCATTATCGGTAGGAGCACGCCAAAATTCCGGAGTCATACTCTCACGGAACTTCAACATCGGTTCACCATCTACATCGAGATAATCTATCATACCCGTCTTCTTGCCTATGGTAACAGACATTCTCTGTGCGCTGACCTTCACATAAGAGTTGGTTTCCTCCACCTCCATACTGTTTGTCTCCTGCACCTTACCCTTCTTGGTTGGTGCAGCAGCAACAGCAGGAACCGCCGGTTTGGCAAACTGATAATCACTGATGATAAACTGCTGGCGAGCCATCACCTGGCCCTTATCTACCAGTGGCTGTGTGCCATCGCTTGCAAAAGCAAAGTTAAGAACAATCTCCTCCTTTGCATGCTTCGATTCAGCCTCAGCCACCGCATATTTCAGTTCATCACTCTTGATCAGTTTGGTAGCCTGAGGAGCAATACCCTTTGTTTCAGGAATCTCAACTGTAGCCAGTTTCACACCATTGGCATAAACCGTAGCTGTCAGGTTCAAGTCATCGATATTCCTGAAGAAGTTCTCGTTGTAAACCTTGAAAGCACCATTCACAGCATCCAGGTCCTTAATCCATACATTCTGATGATAGTACTGAATCTCGTAAGCATGAGGATTCAGACGGCGGTCTGGAGCAATGATGCCATTACAGTTGAAGTTATAGTCACTTGCCGGATAGCGGCCGTAATCTCCACCATAAGTAAAGATTTCCTTACCGGTGACAGGACTCTTGTCACGAATGCCCTGATCTACGAAGTCCCAGATATAGCCACCCTGATACTTAGGATACTTACGGATGAGGTCCCAATATTCCTTGAAACCACCTTCCGAATTACCCATGGCATGAGCATATTCGCACTGGATGTATGGTTTAACACCATCACTCTTGCAATATTTCTCACTCTCCTCGTAGTCGATATACATCGGACAGTAAATATCAGTCTTGCTGTCATAACCGCCACGCTCATACTGAACAGGACGGGTCTTGTCGAGCGCTTTCACCCAGTCATAGGTCTTTTCGAAGTTGATGCCGTAACCACACTCATTACCCAAACTCCATACGATGACAGAAGGGTGATTGATAAAACTTTTCACATTACCTTCATTGCGCTCGATGTGAGTCTGGAGATACTCAGGGAACTTAGCAAGTGATTTCTCCCCATATCCCATACCATGAGATTCGAGGTTAGCCTCAGCAGTAAGATACAATCCGTATTCATCACAGAGTTCATACCAGCGAGGATCGTCAGGATAATGGCAGGTACGAACCGCATTGATGTTCAACTGTTTCATGATTCTGATATCCTGAATCATGCGCTCTACACTTACCACATATCCACCATCCGGATCCATCTCATGCCGGTTGGCACCCTTAATCAGTACAGGCTTGCCGTTCACCAGCAACTGGGCGTTCTTGATTTCCACATTGCGGAAGCCCACCTTCTGCGGAATCACCTCCGCTACCCCCTGCTTATTCTTCAGAGAGATGTATACCTTATATAAATAAGGTGTCTCAGCAGTCCAAGCCTTCACCTTCGGTACTTTGATTACACCCTGAGCTCCGGTAGCCGATGCTATTTGCTTGCCATCCTTATCGCACAAGGCAACAGTCACATCAGTCTTGCCGCCCTTCAGTGCTATCTGATAGTTCAGGATACCATCCCGATAATTATTCATCAAACCGGCATCAAGACGGATATCGGCAGCATGAAGTTTCGGACGTGCATAGAGATAAACCTCACGGGCTATACCAGTAAAGCGCCAGAAGTCCTGATCCTCGAAATAAGAGCCATCGCACCAGCGCATCACCTGCATAGCTATCAGGTTCTTGCCCGGCTTCAGATACTTGGAGATATTAAACTCGGCAGCCACCTTGCTGTCTTCACTATATCCCACATACTTGCCGTTCACCCAAAGGGTCAGGTTGCTGGTAGCCGAACCTACATGGAAATAGACATCCTTGCCCTTCCAGTCCTTAGGAAGTTCGAAGGTACGACGATAAGAACCCGTATAGTTGTTGAGTTCGCTGATGTATGGAGGATTCGGATCAAACTGGGTAGCCCAGGCATAACCGACATTCTTATAAGTAGCATCTCCATAACCGTTCAGTTCGAACAGCCCCGGTACAGGGAAATCCTTCCACTCCGAATCGTCATAGTTGGCTGCAAAGAACTTGGCAGGACGCTTGTTATAATCCTTCACGAAGTTAAACTTCCACATGCCTTCCATCGAAAGATAGTTGACCGACTTCCTCTTGTCAAAACTCTGTGCTTTGTCAAGGGTCTCGTATGCAAAGAAAGCAGCACGGCGAGGTTCGCGGTTCTGCTGGTTGATATCCACATTATGCCAGCGCGACTCGTTCTGAGCCGCCACGCCATTGCCGACAGACAGCAAGGCGAGGCAAAGCGATACATTTGCTATATTTCTGATGCTCATATCTGTTTTATTATTTTCTGAAAAACATAGAGTTATCTACTGGTGTAAACTTCTGTTCGCTGTCCTTGCGCATTTCAATGCCGAGACTGCTCCACCAAGAAGGCCAGCCGCCAACGATATTGCTGAGGAAAACCACCTTGAAAGGATGCAATCCCTTAGCCAATGCTACAGAAGTATCATGATTGGTACCAGCCTTCACATCCCCCTCGTTGCTGATCATGAGTTTGTTATCAATCCAAACCTGCTCCAGACGGGAAGAGAGATAATAGACACCATCCTCCGGAATATTGATGTAGCCCTCAGCGATGGCAGCATAATTATTAGCACCGCGCAAGGTAGCAGCATCATCCTTCTGCTGAATCTTCATCTGCTCCAAGCCCTCGATGTTTGCACACTCCCAGGCAGCATCAGCCCATTCCAGCTGGTCAACCTTCAGATAGTTGCCCTTAATGCGCTTCATCAGTAACCCAGGTTTTGCGTCCTCCACCTTAACAGCAGGAGCATAAGTCTGCTTCTCAACATCAACGGTTCTGATACGGCTCATCTTGCCTGAAGGCAATATGGTTGCTATCTTGATGATGGTGTTTCCACTCACCCTGATAGGCTCTGCATAAGCCGAAGAAGAAGGAGTTGGTGTACTTCCATCCAATGTATACACCATCTTCATAGGACGCGAGGTGGTAAAGGTTACCGCAGTATCCCCAGTAATGACCACCTTATCACAAGAACCGAAAGGCTGCTCAGGCAATGGGATATGATAACGGATATGGCGCTCGTCCAGACGAACACTGTTTGCATCCAGCCGGCGGCAGAAATCCTTGAAGTTTTTCCTGCTCACTGGCGACCATGCAATCTCAGAGAGAGCAATGGCACGAGGATACATCATATACTCCATCTTGGCATTGGAATACATATATTCCGACCAGTTGTTACACTGAACGCCCAGGATATGCTGAGCCAGTCCCAACGCCTTGATGGTATCAGGTACCGGATTATAATTATAGGTAGAAGCCAGATATCTAGGAGGACTAGGAATGGTTACAGGCTCCACCTTGCTGTCGCCCTGATACCAGTCGAGATACATACCGTCGCTGCCCGGCGTCATGATGACATCATGCTTCTGCATGGCAGCCTCGATACCTCCTTCAGTTCCACGCCATGACATCACGGTAGCATTCTCACTCAATCCGCCTTCCAGAATCTCGTCCCATCCGATAATCTTTCTGCCACGCTTCTCCAGCATTTTCTCTATGCGCTTGATAACGTAGCTCTGCAGTCTTTCCTCAGCCGAATGCTTTCCTTCTGCCTGCAAGCCCTCTGTCTGAATACGCTTCTGACAGGTAGGGCAGTTTTTCCAACTGGTCTTCGGACACTCGTCGCCACCGATATGGAAGTACTTACCTGGGAAGAGAGGAACAATCTCACTAAAGATGTCATCCAGGAAGCGGAACATATCTTCCTTGCCCGGACACATCACGATATCCTCTACACCCCAAACAGTTCTCAACGACCACTGCTCACCTTTGCATGAAAGATAAGGATAAGCAGAGATAGCTGCCATCATGTGACCAGGAAGGTCGATTTCCGGAATCACGGTAATATAGCGCTTGGCTGCATAATCCACTATTTCCTTAATCTGCTCCTGGGTATAGAAACCGCCATAAAGAGAACCATCGCCCTCGGTACGGATACTGCCCACAGAAGTAAGTTTAGGATATTTCTTGATTTCGATACGCCAGCCCTGGTCTTCCGTCAGATGGAAGTGCATGGTATTCACCTTGAACATAGACATCAGGTCCAGTTGCTTCTTCACATTCTCGACAGAAATGAAATGGCGGCATGGATCGAGATGGAATCCACGGTAGCCGAAGCGTGGAGCATCCTGGATATCACAGCATTGTGCTACCCATTTCACTCCATCCACCCGGGTTGCGCTCTCTATCTGGGCAGGGAGTAACTGCATGAAACTCTGCATACCATAGAAGGCGCCCTTGGCTGTCTTCGCCTTGATAACAACCCCCTTGGCGGTTACGGTAAGACGATAACCTTCCTCGGCAATTTTCAGCGAAGGAGAAATATGTATAGAGATATTCCCCTTCTTTCCACCTACCGTTACCTCATAACCTGTAGAAGCCTTCAGCTTGTCTGCCATGTACTGGGCGATATTTCTGCCTTCAGCCGTCTGGTAAGCGATTACCACCTTCTGTGGCAATACGAACTCACCTTTCTGTACCTGAGTCTTCACCGGTATCGGGATAATATTAATATCGGCAGCAGATGCCGGAGTAGAGATACCACCCAGCATCGCTGCACAGGCTACAAACGAGCCTAATAAACGATTAAACTTTGCCATAACATTAAATATATTAATAAAGTATTACAATGGCTTGTACTCCACGAAAGCCTCCATGGCCTCATAGCATGCCAGACCCAACTGGTCGTAGAGCGATGCAGTAGCACGGTTACGGTCCTCGGCTCTCTGCCAGAACAGGCGCTCATCATTACCCAAGAAAGGAGCACTCTCCATCTGCGACTGATGCTTGAGGATAGAGTTACGCTTTGCCCGCAACTCCTCAGGGCTCAATGGAACACACATTTCAATATTCTCAATCTCCCATTCTGCCCAGGCACCACGATACATCCAGATGCGACAGTCCTTCAACCATTCTGCACCCGCTTTCTTCTCTTCGTCGATAGCTGCCAGAACGGCATCAGTACACTTCTTGTGGGTTCCGTGAGGATCAGCAAGGTCGCCGGCAACATAAATCTGATGTGGCTGTACCTTCTGCAACAGAGCTCTCACTATCTCCACATCCTTCTCGGTCATTGGCAACTTTTCTATCTTGCCGCTCTCATAGAATGGCAGGTCGAGGAAGTGGACATGGTCAAGCGGAATTTCATTATAAGTACAAGCGGTACGAGCCTCACCACGGCGGATCAGTCCCTTGATGGTCAGGATATCTCTCGTATCGAAGTCACTCTCCTTCTTCTTGGCAAAGAAGGTCTTGATTTCCTTATATTTATTAGAGATGACGCTGTCTTTTGAGTCAGCAAAAAGCTGGTTGAAACCATTGATAAAGTGCATGAATCTTGTTACTTCCTCATCACCCACAGCAATGTTTCCTGATGTTTCGTAAGCTACATGCACATCGTGGTTCTGCTGTACCAGTCGACGGATGGTTCCTCCCATTGAGATAACATCATCGTCTGGGTGTGGAGAGAACACGATAACCTTCTTAGGGAATGGTGTTGCACGCTCTGGGCGATAGGTATCATCGGCATTTGGCTTACCACCTGGCCATCCGGTAATGGTATGCTGCAAATCATTGAAAATCTTGATATTGGCATTATAGGCTGAGCCATAGAGAGCCAGAAGTTCGCTCAGTCCGTTCTCATTATAATCCTTATTGGTCAACTTCAGGATAGGCTTACCGAGTTTCTGGCAGAGCCATACCAGTGCCGAACGCACCAGTTTATCACTCCACTGGCATGAAGTTACGAGCCATGGATGCTCGATACGTGTCAGATGATGAGCAGCCCCCAGGTCGATGACAACATGAGCATTCGGATGAGTCTGAAGGAATGATGCCGGCAGGGTATCTGTGATTGAGTTCTCCACCACCTTCTGCATAATCTCTGCCTTCTCTTCGCCCCAGGCTGTCAGATAGATGCTCTTGGCAGAGAGTAAGGTAGCGATACCCATGGTGAGCGAACATGGAGGAATGGTTTCCTTGGTCTGCTCACTGTTCTCCATCTCTTCGCGAGAGGTATTGCCGATGAGGATGATACGGGTCATCGACTGGATGCCCGAACCTGGCTCGTTGGCTGCAATATTACCCGAACGGCCTATACCTATGAGGGCTACATCGAGACCGCCAAAGGTCTTGATACGCTGCTCATAAAGACGACAACTGTCCTGTACGGCATCCTGTGCCACAAAACCATCCAGTGTAAAGATGTTCTGCTCAGCCACATCCACATGATCAAGGAAACGCTCCTTCAACTGGTTGATGGTACGGAGAGAACTGTCCTTCTGAAGCGGATAATATTCGTATGCATTGAATACAACAACATTGCGGAAGCTCAGGGTCTTCTCGTTGTAACGGCGAACGAGTTCATCGTATACAGAATAGAGAGAAGAACCGGCGCCCAGCGCCATCACATAGAATTTGCCTTCCTGCTGTGCAGCCTTGATGCCAGCTTCTATTTTGTCAGCTACATGACAGGCACCTTCTGCCATAGAGGCAAAGATGTCTGTATGAATCTTCTCCATTCTGGAGATTTCAGAATATTCTACAGTCGTCTTTGGCCTATAGAACTCTACAGGTACTTTATTGAGTACGATTTGTGAACTAAGATTGAGTCTCATATCTTTATCTATATTTAAATAGGTTATGTTATATTTTCTTTTTTAAAATGACGGATTAGAGTTCAGATGCCATTGCTGCAGCACCCAGGATGGCAGCCTTGGCACCATCCAGTCCGCTCATCAGGAACTTAGCCTTACCTTTATATAATGAGAGCACATGCTCGTTATATGCTTCTTCAATAGGACGGAAGAGCAGATCGCCAGCCTGTGCCAATCCTCCGAAGAAGATAAAAGCCTCCGGGCTAAGAAAGGTAGCTATCTCTGCACAGGCCTTGCCGATTCTTGTACCGGTCTGTCTGAACACTTCCTGTGCCAGTGTATCTCCTGCCATGGCTGCCTTATAAACTGCATAAGATGTAATTTCTTCCCTTGGAATATTTCTCAGCTCAGTTGCCCCGGTTGATGCTTCGAGCATGGCCAAGGTAGTACGGACCACGCCTGTAGCCGAACAGTAGGTCTCCAGACAGCCCTTTCTGCCACAGCCGCATGGTCTTCCGTCAGGATCCACCACCATGTGTCCCAACTCACCGGCGAAACCGTCGCAACCATAAATCAGCTGCCCGTTAGCCACGATACCCGATCCTACGCCTGTTCCGAGAGTGAGTTCTACGAAGTTTTTCATGCCAACCGCAGCACCATATTTCATTTCTCCCATAGCAGCCGCATTTGCATCATTGGTAATAGCAACCGGAATGCCCAGTTTCTCTGCAAACATGTCAGCCAGCGGTACAATACCCTTAGCCCATACCAGGTTTGCTGCATTTTCAATGGTTCCCTTGTAATAGTTACCACAAGGAGCACCGATGCCCATGGCACGAATTTTCTCCATACCACCTACCTGTTCTACTATCTGCATCACAGCTTTTACCGACTCCTCTACGTATTGTTCCACACGTTGGAATGTCTGGGTCTTGATTGAGGTTGTAGCTATTATTTCTCCGTCCCCATCAACGATGCCGAAAACGGAATTGGTTCCACCCAAATCCAAGCCAATCACTAAAGACTTTACATCGTATTCCATACTTCTTTTAATTAATAGGTTAAAATCGAAAAATAACGAGGAGCGTTACAAACTTCCATTTATTAAATTATTTATTAACGCTCAGTTCGTTACTAAAATATTTTATTTTGCAAAGTTACTAGTTTTATAAAACACTGCAATGAAAATAGCGTTAATATTTCTAAAACAGAAACATTTTTTATACTTTGAGCCTTCTTATGGCCGAAATACCTGCACTTCGCTCGCTTCTGATGCCGATTAAGTGTGACCCCCTTTTGTGCACTTACGTATCCAACCCCTCTATATATAATAAGGTATAGGAGGAAACAGGATGTTCGAAAACGACGAAAAGTATACTATTTTTTACCGTTTAAGTTTTATTAACAGCAAAAATATTGCACATATCCGAAAAAGCTTTATCTTTGCAACTAAAAAATATTAGTTATGAAAGCTGACTTAATAAAATATCTTAGAAAGATAAACAAAAAGCCCTCAGTTCAGGGCAAGCTCCTGGAGCAGTTTATCTCTCACGGAGCCTCCACCATCCCAGAGATGTCGAAGGCTATCGGAGTTAGCTTACCGACAACAACAAGTGCCCTCAACGAGTTGATAAAAGAAGGACTCGCCAGAGAGATTGGAAAGAAAGACAATTCTTCGGGACGCATCCCGATGGTTTACGACCTCATTCCAACAGCAGGCTACTTCATCGGCGTCAATCCTGAGATGAACTGCCTGGCACTTGCAGCAAGCGACTTCGCAGGCAATCTGATTACCGAAAAAACAAGAGTGCCTTACGTATATGAGAACTCTCCTGAAAATCTGGAAGAGATAAGCAGAATCATCAATGAGTTTATCGAAAGCCTTTCTGTTTCAAGAGAAGAAATACTTCAAGTTTGCGTGAACGTGGCTGAGCGCGTGAATCCTGTACAGGGAAATGCCTACAACATGTTCACCTTCCTGAAAGAATCATTGGCCGACAAGCTGACCCAGCTCATACAGCTACCTGTATGTATCGAGAACGATACCCGGAGCATGGCTTTCGCTGAGTTGATTAAGGGACAGTGCAAAGGCCTGAAAGACGCCATCTTCGTGAACGTATGCTGGGGCATCGGAATCGGAATCATCATCGACGGCAAACTCTATTACGGCAAGTCGGGATATTCTGGCGAATTCGGTCACATGACTGCCTACAACAACAACATCATCTGCCACTGCGGCAAGATTGGTTGCATAGAAACAGAAGTTTCGGGCAGAGCACTCAAAAGGAAACTCATCGAGAAGATAAAGGAAGGAAAGACTTCCATCCTCTCTGAAAGAGTTCTGAAAAAGAATGAAGACCTATCACTCCAGGATATTCTGGACGCCATAGCAAAGGAAGATGTACTGAGCCTTGCCACACTGCAGCTCATAGCAGATGAACTTGGCAAACAGCTGGCAGGAGTCATCAACATCTTCAACCCAGAAATGCTGGTCATCGGAGGTGAAATGTCGGTTACAGGCGACTACCTCACGCTACCGGTAAAGATGGGTATCAAGAAATTCTCTCTCAACATCATGAATGAGGATTCTAAAATCGTTACCTCAAGTCTGAAAGGTCTTGCAGGAATCACGGGAGCCTGTCTGATGGCAAGATACCGGCTTCTAAATGAGAACATCGACAAATAAGGAATTTAAACAACCAATACAAAACCTATTTTAAGTATGAAGAAGTCTCTTCTTGTTGCACTATGCCTGGGGCTGGCAGCCATAACAGCTACCGCCCAGCGCAACTACAGCCAGGTAGACCCCATCCAACCTGTGCCAACCGCCAAGCAGGTGGCATGGCAGAAACTGGAAACCTATGCTTTTATCCATTTCGGCCTCAACACCTTCAATGATAAGGAATGGGGATACGGAAATTCGGATGTAAAGACCTTCAATCCTAAGAAACTGGATTGCGAACAATGGGCAAGAACCCTGGTTGCTGCGGGCATGAAAGGAGTCATCATTACAGCCAAACATCACGACGGCTTCTGCCTCTGGCCTACACGCACCACAGATTACTGCATCCGCAACACCCCTTATAAGAATGGTGAAGGTGATGTGGTAGGAGAACTCTCCCAAGCATGCAAGAAATACGGTTTGAAATTCGGAGTTTACCTCTCGCCTTGGGACAGACACCAGGCAAGCTACGGTTCTCCCTACTACCTGAAGTTCTACCAGCGCCAGCTCAAGGAACTTTTGAGCAACTACGGCGAACTTTTCGAAGTATGGTTTGACGGAGCCAACGGAGGAGACGGCTGGTACGGAGGCGCCGAAGAAAGCAGAACCATCGACAGAAGGAACTACTACAATTTCCCTAGGATTTTCGAAATTGTTGACAGTTTACAACCCAATGCCACTATTTTCGGTGATGGCGGACCGGGATGCCGATGGGTAGGAAATGAAAATGGATTTGCAGGCGAGACCTGCTGGTCTACAATACCATCCAACACCGTCTATCCAGGCTTCAAAGACTACAAACAGTTGCAGTTTGGATGGGAAGACGGCGACCAGTGGACACCAGCTGAGTGCGATGTCTCTATCCGCCCGGGATGGTTCTACCATGAGAAAGAAGACAGTAAGGTAAAAACCGTTGAAGATCTGTGCAATCTCTATTACAAGAGTGTAGGACACAACGCTACCATGTTACTCAACTTCCCGGTAGACAAGGATGGACTCATCCACCCTATCGACTCTGCAAATGCAGTAAACTTCCACAGGAAAATCCGACAAGAATTATCTGTCAATCTACTGAAAGGCATCACACCTAAAGTAGACAGCCAGCAAGGCAAGCACATTGGCAAGAATATCACAGACGGCCAGTATGACACCTTCTGGGCTTCTAAAAAGAAAAAAGATGCCTATATCGAGTTTCAACTCGGAAAACCGAAATCTATCACACGCCTCATGCTCCAGGAATACATACCTCTGGGGCAGCGCGTAAAAGCCTTCTCAATCTATTACCAACAAGGCAAAAACTGGGTAAGGCTCGACCCTAAGGAAGAGACTACCACTATCGGCTACAAGCGAATACTTCGCTTCGATAAGATTACTACAAGTGGCATCCGCATCGTAATCGACGATGCAAAGGGATGCCCTTGTATAAACTCTGTTTCAGCATTCCAATAACTAGAAAGAAGTACGAAAAATTTTATAACTAACAATAAATAATAGCCCTATGAACAAAAGAGCAAATTTGTATTTTGCAGCGCTTTTAGGTGCGATGTCACCTCTTTGCACTGTTTCTGCATTGGCTGCTCAAAGCAATTCTACCATTGCTACAGCTACCCAGCAGCAAAACTCATGTACAGGTACTGTTAAAGACGCTACCGGAGAACCTATCATCGGCGCTACCATCAGAATCGAAGGTAAGACCGGTGGAACCGTAACTGACCTGGATGGTAACTTCATCCTCAGCAACATCGAAAAGGGTGCCAAACTTACCATCACTTATGTGGGTTACAAATCACAGACCCTCACATGGAGCGGTAGTCCGCTCAACATCACTTTGCAGGATGATGCCAACATGCTTGAAGAGACCGTAGTCATCGGTTACGGTACAGTAAAGAAGGCTGACTTGGCTGGTTCTGTGGCAGTTTTGGACAGCAAGAATTTCAAGGACCAGCCTGTTGCACGTGTTGAGGATGCCCTCAACGGACGTATGTCTGGTGTGCAGGTAATGTCAAGCGGTGTTCCTGGTGGAGCCATGAAGATTCGTGTACGTGGTACAAGTTCTGTTAACAAGAGCAACGACCCTCTCTACGTAGTAGACGGTATTGTTCGCGAAACAGGTCTTGAAGGTATCAGCCCTGAAGATATCCAAAGCATCCAGGTATTGAAGGACGCATCTTCTACCGCCATCTATGGTGCCCGCGGTGCCAATGGTGTTGTTATGGTACAAACCAAGAGCGGTTCTGCCGGTGCTACACAGGTAACATTCGATGCAAGTTTCGGTATCTCTAACGCTTACCACATTCCTGAGGTAATGGGAACCAAAGAATATGCACAGGCTTTGATTGACTACAAGGGTGTAGCAAAGAGTGCCATGCAAGGTTATCTTGACGGAACCAAACCAGGTATCGACTGGATGGACGAGTTGCTTCAGACTGGAATCACCCAGAACTATAAGGTAGCAGTTTCTCAGGGCAATGAGAAGACTCAGACCTACTTCTCTGCCAACTATATGGACCAGAAGGGTGTTATCACAGATACAAAATCAAGACGTTACGCTATCAAGGCTAACATGCACAATAAGATTTTCGACTGGTTAGAGATGACCACCGATATCAACCTTGCTCAGACTGACAACTCTGGTGCAGGTTTTGCGCAGAACCAGTCTAACCCTATCTGGGTAGGATTGAACTACTCTCCAACGATGGAAATGATGGCACCTAACGGCAACTACAATGTGGATCCTTACAACTGTATCCAGAACAACCCTTACGGTATTCTCCATGATGGCGACAACGACCGCAAACGTACCATGGTAACCGGTCACATTGACCTGAAGTTCAAGCTTCTCAAAGGCTTGACATTCACCACTACAAATGGTATCGACTATAATGATTATAAGTGGTACAACTTCACTTCAACCAGAGTAAATGTTTCAGGTAACTCCATGACAAATGGCGATGCTGCAGTAACCGCTTTGCAGTCTACCAACAATTTGACTTACATGGGCAAGTGGGGCGAGCATGCATTGACAGCTACCGGTGTATGGGAAGTTTCTTCTAACGAGGTTCGCAAAATGCAAATGACCGGTACCGGTATTGCCCACGAGCAGTTAGGTTACTGGAATATCCAGGATGCAGCTTCCAAGAATCCGACTAATAGTTACAGCAAGTGGACCATGCTCTCTGGCGTTGCCCGCGTCATGTACAACTATGCCGACCGCTACATGCTGACCGGTACATTCCGTGCCGATGGTTCCAGCCGTTTCACCAACAAGAAGTGGGGTTACTTCCCATCTATTGCAGGTGCTTGGACTGTTTCTAACGAAAAGTTCTGGGAGCCTATCAAGAATGCTGTAGAATACATGAAGATCCGCGCCAGCTATGGTATCATCGGTAATCAGGACATCGCTCCTTATTCTACTCTTGGAACTTTGGAATCAACAGGTTTCTCATACGGAACAAACCAGTCTTATACAGGTTACTGGGCAAACAGTTTTGCTACACCAGACCTGACCTGGGAGAAGGTTCACCAGTTTGACCTCGGTGTTGACCTCGGTTTCTTCGGTAACCGTTTGAACATCAGTTTCGACTACTTCAACAAGACCACCAAGGATGCTCTTTTGCAGACGGCAGCTCCTGGCTACTTGGGTGCAACCAAATATTGGGTAAATGCCGGCGAGGTAAACAACAAGGGTGTTGACGTAACCATCAATGGTCAGATTATCCAGACCAAGGATTGGTCATGGTCATCTACACTAAATGCCAGCTACATCAAAAACAAGGTAACCAAGATGACAGCCGATGAACCTATCATTTATGGTGAGAAGCCAGCTCCTGGTACTGTTGACCCATGTACTATCATCAAGGAAGGTGAAGCTATCGGTACATTCTACGGATTCAAGTGGGCTGGAGTAGAAAAGAACGACAAGGGACAGTATGTAGACATGTACTATGCAGCAGACGGAACCAAGACTGCTTCTCCAAATGCAGGTACAGACCGTTTCGTATTGGGTCGCTCAAATCCTGATGTCACATTAGGTTGGAACAACACCATTACCTATAAGAACTGGGACTTCAACATGTTCTGCAATGCAGCCTTCGGTGCAAAACGTTTGAATATCGTACGTTTCGCAATGAATGCAGAGGTTGGTGCTTCAAGATTCGTTACAGACAAGGATCACTTCAGTAATATAGGTGTAACAATGCCTACCATCGGTGCAGAGAACAAGAACTATGGTAATTCAGACAAGTGGCTCGAGAATGCCGACTACTTCCGTTGTGAGAATATCAGCGTAGCTTATACATTCCCACGCAGCGTAACCAAGTTGGCAGACATCCGTCTTTCACTCTCAGCTCAGAACCTCTTCACCATCACAGGTTATAAGGGTATTGACCCAGCAGGTGCTTCTTTCAGTGATGCCAACGTAGACCGTGATAATGGTTTGGACATGGGTGCTTATCCTAATCCTCGTACCATCACAATGGGTGTTCGTGTAACCTTCTAAATTCAACAATCTAAAAACTGTAAGAATTATGAAAACTAAGAAATTATTATATACAGGTTGCTTCATGGCAGCTTCCATGTTGTCACTCACATCATGTGGCGATTTCCTGAATGAGGATCCAAAGGGTCAGTTGAATCCAGACACATTCTATACCATCGAAGACGACTACACCGCAGGCGTTAATACGCTGTACGATAAAGTGAATCAGACACAAAGTTGGACTAACCCTATGTATCCACAGTGGCAGGGAGACGATATCACAGCCAACCCTGGTTCCAACAAGCAGGCTTGTGCTGCGCTCGATGCATTTGATTCTGATGGTGCCAACAAGGGTGTTACAGAAGCCTGGACTCAGCATTATGCAGTTATCAAGACAGCCAATCTGATTATCGAGGGCTCTGAGAAATTCCCTGGTGATAAGGCTAAGATTGCTACCGCATTAGGAAACGCTCACTTCTGGCGTGCTTACTCGTACTACTATCTGGTACGTGTATTCGGCAAATTGCCTATTATCACTAAGACCAACATAGAACAGTTTGATGCTCAGCCATCTGAGATTGAGAAAGTATACGAATTGATCGTTCAAGACTTGAAGGATGCCATCAACGAGCTTCCTACAGGTTACGACAAGGAGCCTGCCCGCTTGTTCGGAGTTGACGTTTGGGCTACCAAACAGGCTGCACAGTCTACCTTGGCAGCAGTTTATATGTCAATGGCAGGTTATCCGCTCAATAAGGGAACAGAATACTATAAGCTCGCTGCTGAGTTGGCTAAGGATGTCATCACCAACAATGGTACTTATGGCTTCATCTTGAACCCAGACTGGAAGGAAGTTTACTCTATGGGTAACAATTACAACATGGAGACCGTGCTCGGTATCAACAACGATGCCAAGGGTTGGTGGGATCATGACTCACAGCTTTCTTCCTGCTGTCGCTTCGAAGGTCTCGGCGATGGTGGCTGGGGTGACGCCTGGGGCGAAATTGCTTTCTGGAAGAGATATCCAGAGGGACCTCGCAAAAATGCTATTTATGCTCCTAAAGTTACATTCCAGGAGACTATCACTGAGAAAATCGGCGATAAGGAAGTTAAAAAGGATAAAATCAGCAAGGCCGTTTACTGGTGGGAACTTGACAACAATGGCAAACCTGTCGTAGATGCTTATCACCCTATGTTCACTATCTTCACTGTCAATGCTGACGAAAAGGGTAATATGCTCAAACAGCCATACGATTACATGGGAATCAACTATAAGGGTATGGTTAATGACCGCCGTCATAACCTCATCCGCTATTCAGAGGTTCTCCTCTGGTATGCTGAGAGTGCAGCCCGTGCAGGCCTCTCTGACTTGACAGAAGCTAAGAACTGCTTGAAGCAGGTTCGCAGCCGTGCCGTAACAGATGTTGAAAATGTGACACTTGGCGACGGAACTACCGTAAAGATCGACAACATGAGCGCTGCCCAGCTTGCTGAGGCTTGCTACATCGAACACGGATGGGAAGTTGCAGGTAACTGGGTATCTATGGTTACCCGCCGTTCAGATGAGCTCCGTATGGACGAGCTCAAGAAGAACTTCGAGTATCGCGTTGCCAATGCTCCTATCGTTGTTGCGAAAGAGGGTGGCAAGGAATATACTGCCAAGGAGAGCGTTACCGTTAAGGGTACTTGGTCTGAGGATAGAATTTACTGTCCATATCCAACAACCGACGGTGAGAAGAACCCAAACTTGAAGAGGTAAACTTTTTAAGTAATCAATTCATAAGAAATCAACTATTCTATGTTATATCAACACATCATGTACGAGAATAGACTAGGTTGTGTGCCCTTTCTGTCGTGAAACAGGAAGGGCACTGTTGCTTTATGAAGAATAAGAGAAATATTCTTAAGAAATATCCCGAAATTTTTGGTAATTACGAATATTCAGCGTACCTTTGCAAAATATAACTTAATACAAAACATTATGGCTAATAATTATCAACCTTTCAACCGATCTTTGCTGGCGATGGCTGCCCTTCAAGCCTTGCCGCTATCTCTCTTCGCCCAGAATACAGGCGAAAAACCAAACATCCTGTATATCATGTGCGATGACCACGCCATACAGGCTATCAGCGCCTACGGCAGTGCCATCTCCCAACTGGCGCCTACCCCAAATATCGACCGACTTGCAGAAAGGGGAATGAAATTCAACGAGGCTTTCGTTGAAAACTCGCTTTCTACACCAAGCCGTGCCTGTCTGATGACCGGTCTCTACAGTCATCAGAACGGACAGCGCATGCTGGCAGAGGGCATCGATTCCACCAAAACCTTCTTCTCTGAAATGCTGCAGAAGGCAGGCTATGAGACGGCAATAGTGGGAAAATGGCACATGTCATGCCGCCCTAAAGGTTTCGATTTCTATCACATCCTCAACGACCAGGGACAATATTACAACCCGACCTTCGCATCAACAGACCATTACGGAGAATACAAGCAGGAAATGGGATATGCCACCGACCTCATCACAGACCATGCCATCGAATACCTCGACCAAAGAGACAGTAACAAGCCATTCTGTCTGCTGGTTCATCATAAGGCACCCCACCGTCTGTGGATGCCTAGCACCAAGTATGTTGGGAAATACGGCAAAGTAAACTTCCCGCTACCTGAAACCTTCTGGGACGACTATGCGACCCGAGGCTCGGCTGCATCCACCCAGAAGATGACTATCGGTGAATATATGGAAATGGTACGCGACCTGAAAGTGCCCGAAATGTACGACCCTTCTACACCGGAAGGCAGAGACTCGTATGCCGGACTCATGGGAGAGATGAACCGCATGACACCGCAGCAGCGCGAGGCTATTGACGCCTATTACATGCCGAGAAACAGAGAATTCCTGAGCAAGAATCTCACGGGTAAGGAGCTGGTAGAATGGAAATACCAGAACTATATCCGCGACTATATGGCAGTGATTGCTTCGGTGGATGAGAGTGTAGGCCGACTCCTGACTTATCTCGATGAGCATCATCTCACGGATAATACCATCATCGTATACACCTCCGACCAGGGATTCTACATGGGCGAACACGGCTGGTTTGACAAGCGTTTCATGTATGAGGAATCATTCCATACACCGCTCATCATCAGCTATCCTAAGCATATCCAGCCTAAGAGCGAGTGCAACCAGATGGTACAGAACATCGACTTTGCTCCTACCTTCCTCGACCTGGCGGGCTTGAAGAAGCCTGCCTATATGCCGGGCACTTCGCTCCAACCATTGTTTGCCGGACAGCCTGTAAGAAAATGGCGTAAGAGTCTGTATTACCATTATTATGACTACCCTAATTATCATCTGGTACGCAAGCACGATGGTGTGAGAACCGAGCGCTACAAACTGATTCATTTCTACGGCAAGGGTGGCGAAAGAGCCGTTCCAGAAAACAAGTATCAGTGCCAACCGGGAACTTCAGAAAACTGGTGTTTCGAATATCTCAAATCCATCAACTACATCACCGATGATGCCGATATTGACTACTACGAGTTGTATGATATCCAGGTTGATCCGAACGAGCTGCACAACCTCTACGGCAAGCCTGGCATGCAGAAGGTAGAAAAGGAAATGAAGAAACTCCTCGCTACCTATCGCAGAAATCTGAAGGTAGATGAGTAAAGGAACCGAACAAAATAATATTGATATGAACAAGACAATATGGCTTACAGGGGTAGGTTTGGCGTGCCTTCCTACCCAGCTCTGTGCAAAACAGAACACCCCACCCAACATTCTCTTCATACTGTGTGACGACATGGGATATGGCGATCTGGCTTGCTACGGCCAACCTTATATCCACACGCCTAATATAGACCGGATGGCACAGGAGGGAATGAGATTCACCCAGGCTTATGCCGGTTCTCCCGTCTCGGCTCCGTCGAGAGCTACCCTCATGACTGGTCAGCATACGGGACATACACATGTGCGTGGAAACAAGGAATACTGGAGAGGTGTGCCAATGGTAAAATATGGCAACAACGAGGAGTATTCTGTCGTAGGACAGGAACCTTACGACCCGCAGCATAAGATTCTGCCCGAAATCATGAAGGACAAAGGATATAGAACCGGCGTATTCGGGAAATGGGCTGGCGGATATGAAGGTTCAGCTTCTACTCCCGACAAGCGTGGCGTGGACGAATTCTATGGCTATATCTGCCAGTTTCAGGCTCATCTCTATTATCCTAACTTCCTGAACCGCTACAGTCGTGCAATGGGAGATACAGCGGTGGTAAGAGAGGTAATGGAACAGAACATCCAGCATCCGATGTTCGGCAAGGATTATTTCAAGCGCAAACAGTATTCTGCCCGCATCATCCACGACAAGGCACTGGAATGGATTGACAGACAGGATAAGGAACATCCTTTCGTAGGATTCCTTACCTATACCCTGCCGCATGCCGAACTAGCCCAGCCGGAAGACTCTATTCTAGAGAATTACCAGAAACAGTTCTTTACCGATAAAACCTGGGGCGGATGGGAAGATTCGAGATACAACGCTGCGGTTCATACCCATGCACAGTTTGCCGGAATGATTACCCGACTGGACCAGTATGTGGGCGAAATCTTCGCCAAGCTGAAGGAGAAGGGACTCGACAGGAATACCATTGTCATCTTTACTTCAGATAACGGGCCGCATGAAGAAGGTGGTGCTGATCCAGAGTTCTTCGGTCGCGACGGTAAGCTGAAAGGTCTGAAGCGCCAGTGCTACGAAGGCGGCATCCGCATACCATTTATCGCCTGGTGGCCTGAGCATATCAAGGCAGGCGCAGTGAACGATACCCAGTTTGCCTTTTACGACCTGCTGCCTACTTTCTGCGATTTGGCTGGCATCAGAAACTTTGCCAAACGTTATACCAACAGAAAGTTGGCTGGTGATGGTTTCGACGGAATCTCTATCGCTCCTACCCTTCTGGGCAAGGATGCAGAGCAGAAACATCACGATTACCTGTACTGGGAATTTCACGAAACCGACCAGATTGGCGTGAGAAAGGGCGACTGGAAACTGGTGGTAGTAAAAGGCGAGCCGCGGCTCTATAATCTGGCTTCCGATATCCACGAAGACCATAATGTGGCGGCAGAACATCCTGAAATTCTTGCCGAACTCCTGGCTGCCATCAGAAAGGAGCATCGAGACAGCAAGGATTTCGAAATTACGCTGCCAAAGTTCTGATTTTCTCTCCCGGTTACAGAGAAATAGAGATTACAACTAGATTCAAGAAAAAATGATGAACGACAACATAGCAAATCCCTTTGCCAAGCCACTGTATGTAATGCTGAAGCCTGCGGGTGCCCATTGCAACCTGGCATGCAAATACTGTTATTATCTGGAGAAGAACAAGCTCTATCCCACTGCTCAGCGACATCTGATGAGCGATGAGATGCTGGAACAGTTTACCCGAGAATATATTGAGGCGCAAACCATGAACCAGGTGCTCTTCACCTGGCATGGTGGCGAGCCTCTGCTGCGCTCCATCGACTTCTACCGCAAGGCTTTATCCCTACAGCAAAAGTATGCTGGAGGCAGGCGCATCGACAACGTAATTCAGACCAACGGCACATTGCTGACCGATGAATGGTGCGAGTTTTTTGCCCAAAATCATTGGCTCGTAGGCATCTCTATCGATGGTCCGCAGCCTGATCATGACCATTACCGGCTGACGGCTGCGGGAAAACCATCGTGGCAGAAAGTGATGCAGGGCATCAAACTGCTGAAGAAACACGGGGTGGAATGGAATGCGATGGCGGTGGTAAATGCCTATAATGCCAATCATCCGCTGGAGTTCTACCGCTTCTTCAAGGAAAACGGCTGTCAGTTTCTGCAGTTCACACCTATCGTTGAGCGACTGACCCGACATGAGGATGGTCGTACCCTGGCAAGTCTTGCCGACAAGGATGAGATTTCTCTGAGCGAGGCATCGGTTGTGCCGGAGCAGTGGGGCTACTTTCTCTGTGCAATTTTCGATGAATGGGTTCGGAAGGATGTGGGCAAAATCTTCGTTGAGATTTTCGACTGCACACTGGCAAACTGGATGGGTATTTCTCCCGGCATCTGTGCTTATTCCAAGGAATGCGGTCATGCGGGAGTGATGGAGCACAATGGCGATGTTTATTCCTGCGACCACTTTGTTTTTCCGGAGTATAAGTTGGGCAATATCCGTGACCATTCGCTCATCGACATGCTTTATGGTGAGCAGCAACAGGAGTTCAGCCGTCTGAAACACAGTTCTCTTCCCCGCCAGTGCAAGGAGTGTGACATGGAGTTTGCCTGTCATGGAGAATGCCCAAAGAACCGCTTCATGAAAGATAAGTATGGCGATTCCGGTCTCAACTATCTCTGTCCGGGTTATTACCATTATTATCAGCATGTAGCGCCCTACATGGATTACATGAAGCAGGAACTCATGTCGCAGCGCCCACCTTCGAACATCATGAAAGTTGTACAGTAAGCATGACAGATTCTAAAAAAACAGCAAAATACTTGGAGAAAAGTCAGAAATATCGTATCTTTGCAGACAAAAAGCAATTTTACGAATATGAAAAGAATCAAAATGCCACTCTTGGCAAGAATCATCATTGCCATCCTGTTGGGTGTAATCTTCGGCAATTTCTTCAATGAAGCTGCCGTCAGAGCGTTTCTCACCTTCAACGGCATCTTCAGCCAGTTTCTGGGCTTTATGATACCGCTCATCATCATCGGTCTCGTTACGCCAGCCATTGCCGACATCGGTCATGGAGCCGGAAAACTCCTCCTTGCCACCGTGGGCATCGCCTTTGCCGATACCATCCTGGCGGGTCTGCTTGCCTATGGCACAGGTTCGGCACTCTTCCCACACATGATAGCCAACTCAACCCATGTGGCAGTAGATAAGGCTGAAGAACTCAAGCCCTTCTTCGAAATCAAGATACCTGCCATGGTAGATGTGATGAGTGCCCTCGTATTCTCCTTCATTGCCGGACTGGGCATTGCCCACAAAGGCAGCCGCACCATGAAGAACATCTTCCAGGAATTCAAGGAAATAGTGTCTGGCGTCATCGCCAAAGTCATCATTCCCCTCCTGCCCCTTTATATCTTCGGCATCTTCCTGGGCATGACTTTCTCCGGCGAAGCCTACCACATTCTGCTGGTCTTCGCACAGATTATCCTCGTGATTCTTGTACTTCATATCGTGATTTTACTTTACGAATATCTGTTGGCTGGTGGCTTGTCCCACAAGAATCCGTTTAAGCTGTTGCTCAACATGTTGCCAGCCTACTTCACGGCACTTGGTACATCATCATCAGCAGCCACCATTCCGGTAACTCTGAAGCAGACCTTGAAAAACGGCGTCACCGATGGCATTGCCGGATTCACCATTCCGCTCTGTGCCACCATCCATCTCTCGGGATCAATGATGAAGATTACCTGTTGTGCGCTTACCATCTGTCTCATCAATGGTATGCCTTGCAATCTTCCTCTCTTTCTCAATTTCATCTTCGTGCTCGCCATCTGCATGGTAGCAGCTCCGGGAGTTCCGGGAGGAGCCGTCATGGCAGCGCTAGGTCCGCTAGCCTCAGTTTTAGGTTTCAATGCTGATATGCAAGCACTCATGATAGCTCTCTATATTGCGATGGACAGTTTCGGAACCGCCTGCAATGTAACGGGCGATGGTGCTATTGCTGTTGTCGTGGATAAGATATTCAGAAAGGATAAATAAAAAATAAAAAGGTGTGTCATTAGTCCATGACACACCTTTTTTATATATAAAACCAATATTTAGAACTTAATCCAGGTCAGTTTCTTCCATATTCCCTCGAAAGGACCATGAGAGTGATACTTGAGCCAGAGGTTGGAGAAGAGGCATTGTACTACCACCATGGCGATGCCCACAAAGAAAGCGTAGGTGATGCCGAGCTTCATCTGGAGATTGAAGCCATAATAAGCAAACAGCCCACAACCGATGATAGACTGGAGAAAATAGTTGGTCAAACTCATCTTGCCAAACTGGCGCAGGAATGACAATCCCTTTCTGAACCATTCCTTTCCGTACCATAACAATACGAATCCTGATACTACGAACGAGAGGATGAAGAAGTTGTAGATAGGATAAAGCCAATTGTTCCATGTTTCCATGTGGCGCACATCAGCGATACCACCCACAATCAATACCAGGATGGAAACCGCCAGCACCTTCTTCCACAAAGACAGGTTGTTGTTCTCATTGTAGAACCAACGCTTTCTGCCCACCAGCATTCCGAGTATGAAGAGGCAGATGGTCTGCGTATGTCTTCCCTTCATCAGGCACCAGTAATAGGTAGCCACCTGTCCGTATCGTAGGTTGCCGTAAGCATTCTCCAAAAAACTGCCATGCTGATGACCATGATACATGTTTCCATACACCTCACTCAACGACGATGTATCCACCTGCCATCCCGAAATGAGGGAATAGATTTCTATCGGTTGGATAAAGAGGAAGGCAACCACCCACCAGAGCCATTTGGTAGGAAGATAACTCAATGGGATGAGAACCAGTCCATAGATGGCATAGGAGAAGAGGATGTCGCCATCAAAGAAGGCGGTGTTCACGATACCGAGCATTGCCAGGAGGAACATTCGCCAGGCGAATCTACCCGAAAAGCAATTTCCACGCTGCTGCTGATTATCATTCATGATAAAGAAGCTTAATCCGAAGAGCAGGGCAAAGATGCCATACATCTTTCCCGACAGCAGCAAAGCCA
>OBRN01000038.1_pt1 | contig 42019 bp, 18 predicted proteins | sample 1475621 | NCBI WGS metagenome assembly OBRN01 (sample SAMEA3360684, study PRJEB22359) | human gut metagenome | biome: ENVO:urban biome; feature: ENVO:human-associated habitat; material: ENVO:feces | place: Bangladesh | collected 2011 | reverse complement strand
CCCTCTTCATGCTGCGGAGGATGTAGGGATACGGGAAATGGTAAATAGAATCAATTTGTTCAATCGTTATCTCCCTCAGGAAAAAGTGTATCTTCATTTCGATAATACAGCTTATTTTATGGGGGAGAAGATGTGGTTTAAGGCTTATGTCTTGCGTAGTGACAATCACCATGCAACTGATGTGAGCCGAGTCCTTTATGTTGAATTGCTTGACAGAAGCGGTAATGTGGTGGAAACCCAAAAACTTCCGATAGGGGCTATGGGACAGGCTGATGGCGTCTTTGACTTACGTAACGTGCTGGCAGGTGGTTTCTATGAAGTCAGAGCCTATACTCGCTATATGCTCAATTGGGATAGTAGCTGGCTTTTCTCTCGTGTGTTCCCTATTTTTGAAACGCCTGGCAAGGAAGGTGACTATTCTCGTCCTTCTTTAGGGAAAACAGCCTGGCAAGTTCGTGAATCAGAAAAAGTGCCTACTAAGGAGAAAACTGGGATATCCTTTGCCAAGCCAGAGGATGGTAATATAGCTTTTTTCCCCGAAGGTGGTCATTTGGTAGAGAACTTGTCTTGTCGTGTAGCATTTGAAATAAGAGACCGTCAGGGTTTACCTGTTAATGGAACGGGTGAACTGTCCTGTGGAGAAGAGTGCCTATGTTCAGTCAGTACCTCTCAAAACGGTCGTGGCGTATTCTCTCTTGTAGCACAGCCTGGTAAGATATATTCTCTAAACTTGAAAGATAAGAGGGGAAGATTATATCGCCAGGAATTGCCTGTGGCGGAAAAGGAAGGCTGTAGCATGAGAGTGACACAGTCTGGTAAATCCTGGTGTGTGACTTTGAATACAACGACCTCCTTTGCCCAGGATTCTTTGGGAATAGTGCTGACAGCTCATGGTGCATTGAAGCATGTGGATGTTGTAGCGGGTAGTCGGTCTATGTATTTGTCTCTTCCAGATTCGGCCATTGCTGATGGTGTAAACCGGGTCAGTGTAGTCAATGGTGCTGGTCAGGTTCTTGCAGACAGGTTGTTTTTCCAGTATCCCCGGACTCTAAAAGATAGTATAAGTGTTACCGTAAAGGAAACCTCCTTGCTCCCGTCCTCCCCAATCAACCTGTCTTTTCATGCTCCCCCATCTACCATATTCTCCTTATCAGTTCGTGATGCCGATACGGAAAAGAATATCTCTTCTCTTGATTGCGAGAACTGGCTTCTGTTGGCAGGAGAACTGCATGGCTATGTGTCTCATCCCGAATATTATTTTGAGTCAGACGATGCCGAACATCGCGAAGCAGCCGACCTGCTGATGTTGGTTCAAGGCTGGCGTCGTTATGATCTCAGTCAGATGATGGGCAAGAAAAACTTCAAGATAGTTCATCCTGTAGAAAAGGGATTGAGCATTTCAGGAAGATTAAAGGGTCCTCAAAAGAAAGCCATTGTGTCCAACCAGAATTTACGTTTCCGCCTTTACAATGAGTTGGGGCAGTCTCTGAGTGGGAATGCTGTGACCGACAGTCTGGGCTATTACGTGATAGAAGTTCCTCCTTGTGATGGAGAATGGAATATGTTTGTTCACATACCTAAAAAGTATAGTATAGAGATAGACCGTAATTTTTCTCCATCACCTCGTTCCCTTTCCTTGTTGGAGTTGATGCGTCCCCAGGATGCCACGGCAGCCATGACTTCTTTTCATTACAGCCGCAATACTGATGAAGTGTTAGAGAAGCCTGCTGGTATCAGCATGCTCTCTCGAGTTCACATGTTGCCCACCGTGGTCAAGAAAAAGCATTTTTGGGAAAGTGGAATAGCATGGGATAATATAACGGAAGGTAGGGAAGTTTCTTACCTATATTATAATATAGATAAGGAGAGAGACAGACTTTTGGATAAAGGTGAGGAGATTCCCTATATCTATGAATGGCTGAAACAGAAAAATCATGCGTTTAAGGGTGATTATGATGCCTTGTTAGAAGATGCAGTAACAGATTCTTATAGTTATTTGCGTTATGCTATAGTGAAAAGTGTTGAGGGGAAATCGGAATTACAGCCATTTTGTGACTTTTCTTATAATAATCGCCAGATTTTATGGGTTTTGGATAATTATCCAAGGTGTGTGACAAATTGTGATTTTTTGTTACCAGAAAAAAGTTTTTTAAAGATGCGCTCTATTATTCCTATGCCTATTACTATAGAGAATGTAAAAAGTATTTATGTATCGGAGAAATCTACAGCTTGGAAAAGGTTCCTTCCTGCTGTTTGTAAAGTGTTGAGAGAGTCTTCAAATGGAGAGGAAATAACAGAATATAGGACTTTGAGTGATATGGTTACGGTTTTTGTTTATTCCCATAAAATGTTTATGAAGAGCCCCAAGAATTTACGACGTACTTTCTTTGATGGGTATAGTCATGTTGTAGATTTTTATTCTCCGAAATATGGGGATCTTCCTGGCAATGAGGATTTTCGACGTACTTTGTACTGGAATCCTTATGTTAAAACAGACATGGATGGCAATGTTGAATTGCAGATATGTAATACAGGGAAATGTAAGCAATTAGTTGTATCTGCTGAAGCAATTACTCCGTATGGAAAGATTATAAAAAAATAGATTTATATGAAGTCGTCGTTTTTTTTAGAATTTATTAATGATTAAGACTATGATGAAAAAAAATATAATAGTGTTGTTAGTAGTACTACTTTTAGGGTGTACAGCTTCTGATACAGATGGTGAAAAACAATTACATATATATGTGTCTGCAACTGAAAAAATTCAGGAATTAGCAGATGATTATGGACTAACCGTCAAACTTAGTCCTTTGTTTTCGGAAATATCTGTTGAGGAAATTGATGCTAATAAGATAGAAAAAGATTTTAAAGCATTGGCGCATTTAAAAGGATCATATATCTTGTCTGGAGTAAAGCAAACAGGAAAGGTGTTTTGTCTTCAGACTAAATCAAATAGAAGAGTACGTAGATTAGCGAGCACTGAAAATTTGACTTGGGAACTTCCTAGTGTAAGTTTGAATGAGGACTTTGTAGGATCTTGCACTGTAACTTTTCACCCTTATGCAGCTGCTGATGTGGATGCCTATATATGGAGTGTTAGTTATATTGGTACTTCAAGTTGTGATCTAACCACGGAAATGAAAAGTGATTTTGTGTTTTTCTCAGGAACTGTCAGTTATACATATGAGTGTTATTCTGGAGAATTAAATAAAAAGCACACTTGTGTAAAAGGGTGTCGTCAGTGTACAAGTGATTATTGCTCAATGTGGTGTAATTCTAATTGTACTTGTGATGATTGTGCTTGGGCGGATAGTCGTGATGGGAATAATGAAGAAAGTTTAAAAACGATTACTATTGTGTATAGGGTTTCTGGAGAATGTTCAGTAAACGGAGGAAGTGTTGTTTGGATTTAGTTAACAGCTTTTATGTAAAAAATATTATTTGTTTGAGATTATGCTTTTTAGTAGATTTCTTATTTGTAACAAAATGCTTCAGCTATTAGCATGCTTATTTTTGTGTTGTGCTGCAATTTTCCCCAATTCCTATGGTTTGATAGATCTGTCAAATTCTAGGAAATGGGTATGTTTAGTCTTTCTTTTATGTTTATATTGCTTGTTTTTGCTATTCCTTAATGCTTTTGTAAAGATAGATATTGATATAAAAATATTTTGGAATGCATTAATAATAACAATATTTATTTTGCTATTTTACAGTGTTGTTTTATGCTTTATAGATAGAACTTCAATGTTTGTTGGAAGTTTTGATAATAGTGTGGGACTCTCGCTGTGTTTTGCTTTGGCATTTTCAGTTTTGGCGTATTCTGTTTTTGCTAAGAATAAATATTTGTATTATTGTATGGGCATTACTTTAGTCATTGGGATTATTTTGGCAAATTCTAGAACTGGTATCATCTGTATAGTATGTCAATTATTAATTTCTAAGAGCAACTTTGTTGGTAGGCACAGAGTGCTAATAGCTACTGGTTGTGTTTTGATATTGATACTTTTATGGCATATAAAATGCGCTTCAAGTATGGGTCGTTTCTTTATTTTAATTGTTGCAATGCAAATGATAGAAAGGCATCCGATACTGGGTTGGGGAATTGGTGGATTTGATTCTCATTATATGAGTTTTCAAGCTCTTTATTTTAAGAATAATCCCGAAAGTCAATTTGCTATATTGGCAGGAAATACGCACCATCCATTGAATGAATTCGTAGCAATAGCTGTAGATTATGGATTACCCGCAATGTTGGTTGTAGTTATTTTGTGTATTTATGTAATTTGGAAAAATTGTAAGGACGGAAATCTTATCTTGGTGAGGGTTATGGTTTGTATAATTGTTTTTTCTTTATTATCTTATTCCTTATGTTTCCCAATTACAATCTTATGCTTACTTGTTGTTATTTATGAAACGTTTAAGGAGAAATTTAATGTAATTAAATATAAAAACTATTTGCAAACAGGATGTTTCTTGTTGTGTGTTTGGGGATTACAAAAAGTATATAATTTCGATAAGATCTATACTCAATGGAGTAAAGTGGCTACAAATTGCGTGTATGTTGTTCGAAAAAGTGATTTGTTGTGTTATGAAATGTTGACGGTGACAAAAGAATTAAGAAATAATCCTCGGTTTATGTATAATTATGCGGTGACGTTGTATGATAAGGGTGAATATGCTAAGGCAAGAAAATTGATTGATAGCTGTTTGTCCATTTATTCAGACTATGATCTGGAATTATTAGCGGGGGATATTTATGGGGCACAGAATATCGATGAAGCTTCAGTTAAACATTATGCAAAGGCTCATGATATGTGTCCTGCTCGAATTATGCCTTTCTTTTCTATGTATAAATTGTACGAAAAAAGAAACCGATTAACTGATATGTTGGAAATTCGTAATCAGATGAAAACAAAAAAACTTAAGGTGAAATCCACAGAAGTCGTAAATATGTTGAAAGAAATGCAGGTTAAGTAAATGAATGTATTTATAAAAAAGGAGTATATGAGATGTTTGAGAATGTTTGTAATGTTAGCAATAGTGTTTCTATTCTTTTTCCCTCTTCATGCTGCGGAGGATGTAGGGATACGGGAAATGGTAAATAGAATCAATTTGTTCAATCGTTATCTCCCTCAGGAAAAAGTGTATCTTCATTTCGATAATACAGCTTATTTTATGGGGGAGAAGATGTGGTTTAAGGCTTATGTCTTGCGTAGTGACAATCACCATGCAACTGATGTGAGCCGAGTCCTTTATGTTGAATTGCTTGACAGAAGCGGTAATGTGGTGGAAACCCAAAAACTTCCGATAGGGGCTATGGGACAGGCTGATGGCGTCTTTGACTTACGTAACGTGCTGGCAGGTGGTTTCTATGAAGTCAGAGCCTATACTCGCTATATGCTCAATTGGGATAGTAGCTGGCTTTTCTCTCGTGTGTTCCCTATTTTTGAAACGCCTGGCAAGGAAGGTGACTATTCTCGTCCTTCTTTAGGGAAAACAGCCTGGCAAGTTCGTGAATCAGAAAAAGTGCCTACTAAGGAGAAAACTGGGATATCCTTTGCCAAGCCAGAGGATGGTAATATAGCTTTTTTCCCCGAAGGTGGTCATTTGGTAGAGAACTTGTCTTGTCGTGTAGCATTTGAAATAAGAGACCGTCAGGGTTTACCTGTTAATGGAACGGGTGAACTGTCCTGTGGAGAAGAGTGCCTATGTTCAGTCAGTACCTCTCAAAACGGTCGTGGCGTATTCTCTCTTGTAGCACAGCCTGGTAAGATATATTCTCTAAACTTGAAAGATAAGAGGGGAAGATTATATCGCCAGGAATTGCCTGTGGCGGAAAAGGAAGGCTGTAGCATGAGAGTGACACAGTCTGGTAAATCCTGGTGTGTGACTTTGAATACAACGACCTCCTTTGCCCAGGATTCTTTGGGAATAGTGCTGACAGCTCATGGTGCATTGAAGCATGTGGATGTTGTAGCGGGTAGTCGGTCTATGTATTTGTCTCTTCCAGATTCGGCCATTGCTGATGGTGTAAACCGGGTCAGTGTAGTCAATGGTGCTGGTCAGGTTCTTGCAGACAGGTTGTTTTTCCAGTATCCCCGGACTCTAAAAGATAGTATAAGTGTTACCGTAAAGGAAACCTCCTTGCTCCCGTCCTCCCCAATCAACCTGTCTTTTCATGCTCCCCCATCTACCATATTCTCCTTATCAGTTCGTGATGCCGATACGGAAAAGAATATCTCTTCTCTTGATTGCGAGAACTGGCTTCTGTTGGCAGGAGAACTGCATGGCTATGTGTCTCATCCCGAATATTATTTTGAGTCAGACGATGCCGAACATCGCGAAGCAGCCGACCTGCTGATGTTGGTTCAAGGCTGGCGTCGTTATGATCTCAGTCAGATGATGGGCAAGAAAAACTTCAAGATAGTTCATCCTGTAGAAAAGGGATTGAGCATTTCAGGAAGATTAAAGGGTCCTCAAAAGAAAGCCATTGTGTCCAACCAGAATTTACGTTTCCGCCTTTACAATGAGTTGGGGCAGTCTCTGAGTGGGAATGCTGTGACCGACAGTCTGGGCTATTACGTGATAGAAGTTCCTCCTTGTGATGGAGAATGGAATATGTTTGTTCACATACCTAAAAAGTATAGTATAGAGATAGACCGTAATTTTTCTCCATCACCTCGTTCCCTTTCCTTGTTGGAGTTGATGCGTCCCCAGGATGCCACGGCAGCCATGACTTCTTTTCATTACAGCCGCAATACTGATGAAGTGTTAGAGAAGCCTGCTGGTATCAGCATGCTCTCTCGAGTTCACATGTTGCCCACCGTGGTCAAGAAAAAGCATTTTTGGGAAAGTGGAATAGCATGGGATAATATAACGGAAGGTAGGGAAGTTTCTTACCTATATTATAATATAGATAAGGAGAGAGACAGACTTTTGGATAAAGGTGAGGAGATTCCCTATATCTATGAATGGCTGAAACAGAAAAATCATGCGTTTAAGGGTGATTATAGAGAACTGTTTGATGCCTTTAACCCTGCTTTTTGGTATGATAAAGATGTTTGCGATTTCTCTTATAATGGAAATCCTATTTTGTGGATGTTGGACAATAGTCCAAGATGTATCACAAATGGTCTCCCTTTTACAGGCACGGTTCCTTTGATGAAAAGTAGAACTATAGACGATATGCCTGTAACAATGGGAGAAGTAAAGGCGATTTATATTACCGAAGCTCCTAATGTCTGGAAACGCTATTTGGTGGGAAATGCTTGGGCGAAAATTGGTAATATGGCAACAGTCTTTGTCTATACCCATAAGATGTTTAGAAAATGCCCCAAAAACTTGCGCCACACATTCTTTGATGGGTATAGTCCTGCTGTGGAGTTCTATTCGCCGGGGTATGGTGAACTTCCATCCAATGAAGATTTCCGTCGTACCTTGTATTGGAATCCTTACGTAAGGACCAATAAGGAAGGCTATGTGGATTTGAGAATTTGCAATACGGGTACATGCAGGCAACTTATTATTTCTGCTGAGGCGATAACTCCTGATGGAAATATAGTCAAGAATAGATGATGTTTCATGCACTCTCAGTGGTCTATCCCGGAAGAAAAACTCTCAAAAAGAGAATGCTGTAAACTTAGCACTCGGACAATACTCTTCACTCTTCACCCAGCCCTCGCAAACCACTATAAACAAGGCGTTTAGCGTGGCGAAGAGTTCCCGCAACTCTTCACCACTCTTCACCACTCTTCACCCATAAGGGGACATTGAAAAAATAAATAGCATGAAGAATTGTACAAAATCGGGTCATCTGCGATGGTGACCGAAAATGGTTAAGATTTCTCTCTGGTAGAGAAGGGACAGGCTTAGAGGCTTGGGTGAAGAGTGGTGAAGAGTGGTGAAGAGTTGAGCCTACTCTTCACCCTGGGAAACGCCCTGTTTATCGGGGTTTACGAGGGCTGGGTGAAGAGTGAAGAGTATTTCATGAATCCATTGTTTATTCTATTTTCGGAATCAAGAATCCCAGGGGATGGTCTTGTATTCTTATCTCTTATGGCAGGTTTGGCTATGCCGTGTGGACAGCCTACTGGCAGATATGGAGACAGTTGGCTGTTCTAGGTAAGACAGTTGACTGTTCTAGGTAAGACAGTGAACTGTTCTACGTCAACAGTAAACTAGCCAGACCTACCTATATCATCTATAAAAATATGATTACTCCTGATTGAAGTGTCACTAGGCTCGGCAGAACAGCTGACTGCAGTGAGCAGACCTGCTGAGCCTAGTCAGCAGGTCTGCCGAGCCTAGTGGGAATCTCTCTGAAGGTATGTTCACGCACTCTGAAACATATGTTCTTGTTCTCTAAAAGATATGTTCTTGCACTCTGGAAGAGGATTTTTGATAATAATACACTAAAAAATGATACTTATTTCCCAATTTTGCTTTTGTTTCAGATAAAAGTTGTATCTTTGCCCTCAATTAAAGCGGCTGAAACAAAATGAAATATATAAGATTTATCATCATAATCTTTGTAATATTGGCTCTCCAAGCATGCCTTTGGCATGGAAAGCAAGCTCATGAGGTCGATAATCACAAAGAAGAGGTAAGTCAGGAGACTTCTATCGATACACTCTCACTTCCCATTGATGTGAGAGCCAAATTGGTGACCCTTCAAGACGGGTTGCCTTCTAATGCTGTGTCTGACATTTACCAGGACCAAAAAGGATTCATGTGGTTTTCTACCAACAACGGATTGGCACGGTATGACGGCAACCAGATGAAGGTGTATCTGCAGGATAGTGCGTATGCTTCGAGCTCCGACCGCCGTGTGAAGCGCATCACGGAAGATAAGGACTTTAAGTATATGTGGATTTATACTGCCTCTGAGACATTCTATTGTCTGGATATGACAACGGGACATCTGGTGGATTACCTGCAGGAGGCGAAAGGATGGAATGCACAGGAAAGACCTTTGCATTTTACCCAATCAAAATTGCAGGAAAAGGGACTGTTCTATATGTGGGGACCAAAGGATGGGGGACTCATCGTAGATTATCGTGATGGAAACTTCAAGGTGAAGTTCCTCTCGGCTAAAGAGATGGAGGATATCCTGCCTAAGTTGCAGGATGCAAAAATAGCTGATAAGCAACTGGTGCAGAAATGGAAGGTGCCTAATGGGCGTGTGCTTACTGATAATAAAGGTGGCAAGTGGATTTACAACAATACGGGTATCTTGCGCAAGGTGGTGGGCGATAGCCTGATCACCTTGCGCTTGTTGCCAAATGAAACCAACTATATCGATTACGAACGTTTTAACATCGTGGAGGATAACCACGGTCTGGTTTGGATATCCACTTATGGTAAGGGACTTTTTGTTTTCAACCACGACTTGAACCAAGGACAGCACTTCGTAGCAAACGAGAAGGGGGAATCACCGATAGCCTCAAATTACCTGCTTTGCATTACTGCCGACCGTCGTGATGGAGTATGGGTAAGTGCTGAGTATGGAGGAGTGTCACATCTCCAGGTAATGGACAAGGGTGTGGTGCGCATTTTCCCGAATGGCAGGGAGAACCTCGATTTATCTAATGTGGTGAGAATGGTTAAGAAGCAGCGTGATGGTTCGGTGATGGTGGGTACTCGCGATGGATGCCTGTATCATTATAGTGCCGACATGGCGCAAATGCTGGGAAAAAGCCATTTTGATTCCAATATATATAGTATGGTGGAAATGCCACAGGGAAGAATGTGGATTGGTACCCGAGGAAAGGGTATCTATGGCATTCCAGGACTGGATTTCAAGAACAAGAAGGTGTTCTGCCTGAAACCGGATGCTCGGGGACGTATGTGGATAGGTACCTTTGGCGAAGGCTTGAGTGTAGCCATTCCTCGTGGCGAAGGATATGAGGTGAAGACTTTCTTTGCTGATAGTGTGGGACTTAACGAAGTAAGATGTCTCGCCATCGACCGCAAAGGTATGCTTTGGGGCGGTACTTCGGGTGGTCTCTTCTGTGTAGATCCTACCCGGTTTGCTGCTGATGGACAGGGACTGCGTGTCTATAAACGGGGTTCCGAGATACATGATATGCTGGTAGATAGACAAGGAAGGCTGTGGCTCACAGTGCCTGGCGAGGGATTGGTGTGCATGCAAGACGGAAAATTCCGTATTCTGGATGCTTCGCAGGGACTTATCAACAATATGGTGCAGTCGGTGGTGGAAACTACTGATGGAAATCTGTGGGTATCTACCCAGCAGGGTGTATCTTGCTGGAAGGCAAAGGATAAATCTTTTGATAACTATCTTTTCTCCCGGGTCATGATGGGCAATGTATATAATGAGAACTCGGCAGTATGTCTCGATGATGGCAGGGTGTTGCTGGGTGGCAATTATGGTTTAACCATCATTAATCCTTCCCGTATCAGTCATGTCAAGGGACAGACTTCCGTGGTGTTTACCTCTCATCCTTATTCTGATGAGATGACCTTGTCGTATGAGGAGCGTTCGCCTAAAATCAACTTCTCTACGCTCGATTATTCCGATGTGAATAACGTGAAATATACCTATTGGCTGGAGGGATACGATTCATCTTGGAGCATTCCTTCGCCTACTCCTTGGGTTAATTACCAGAATCTGCCATTTGGCAGTTATCGCCTTCACGTCAAGGCTTCCTATTCCGATGGTATCTGGGGCAAGGAAAGTGTACTCGATATCTGCGTTCAACCTCCATTCTATCTGTCGGTATGGGCGTGGGTATTCTATGCCTTGTTCCTCACGGTGGTGATAGTTATGGTAGCCAAGAGCATTCGTGAAAAGAATCTCCTGAAGGGAAAAATCAAGTTCGAACAGGAGCTTATACGCTATAAGTTGGTGTTCTTTACCAATATTGCACATGAGTTCCGCACACCGCTTACATTGATTCAAGGCTCTCTCGAAAAGGAGAAGCGTATCATGAAGGCGAATCATTGGCAGTTGGAGTTGGAGAAAACCGTGAGAACGATGGATAAGAGTGTGCAGCGTATGTTGCGACTCATCGACCAACTGCTGGAATTTAGAAAGATGCAGGCTGGAAAACTGAAGCTTTCCTTGCAGGAAACGGATGTTGTGATGTTCGTGCAGGGCATCTGCAAGATGTTTGACGATGCGGCTGAATCTAAGCAGATAGATTTTAAGCTTGAGTCTCAGTTGCCAGCCTATCTGATGTATCTTGACCAGCAAAAAATGGATAAGGTGGTGTTTAATCTGCTTTCCAATGCCTTTAAATATACGCCTGTGAAGGGTAGAATAGTGGTTAGCCTTGCTTTCCAAGGGGGAAAGCTGATAGTCAGAGTGGCTGATACCGGTGTAGGAATACCGAAGGAGAAGCAAGCCCAGCTGTTCAGCCGTTTCATGCAGAGCAGTTATACGGGCGAGAACTTTGGCATCGGTTTGCATCTTACCCACGAGCTGGTGAAGGTTCACCATGGAGAAATCTCCTTCCATGACAACGAAGGGGGAGGAGCTGTTTTCGTGGTGAAGATTCCGTTGGACAAGGAATGCTATGAGGAATCAGACTTTCTGATAGAGAACAATCCGATATTGGTTGCGCCTGTGGATTCTGTGATAAAGCCGGAGAATGAAAAGAAGGAGCCGCAGAAAGCAGATGCAGATGAGCCTCTCAACCGCAAGACCATCTTACTGGTTGAGGATGATAATGATGTACGCGACTTCCTGGCATCGGAATTGGAAAGTTGCTTTAACCTCAAGGTGGCTACCGATGGGCAGATGGGCTTAGCCATGGCGAAGGAAGAAGACTTCGATCTGGTGGTGAGCGATGTGATGATGCCGGGGATGAATGGCTTCGAACTGACCAAGCGACTCAAGAATAAGTTTGAAACCTGCCATATCCCTGTGATCCTGTTGACGGCATTGAGTACCGATGACAAGGTGCTGGAGGGTACGGAGTCGGGAGCCGATGCCTATATCACGAAGCCTTTCAGTCCGCAACTGCTGGTAGCTCGCATCTTCCAGTTGCTCGATCAGCGTGAACGACTCAAGCAGAAGTTCAGCAAGGAGGGGCAGACGGTTCGTTCGGCGATGTGTGCCAGCGACCAGGACCAGATGTTTGTGCGCCGTTTGGATGCCGTGATTTATCCACGTCTTGGCGAGCAGGATTTGTCGGTAGATAAGGTGGCAGGTCTGCTGCGCATGGGGCGCACCCTCTTTTATAGAAAGGTGAGAGGTGTGACGGGTTATACGCCAAACGACTACATCCGTGTATTGAGAATGAAGAAGGCAGCAGAATTGTTGGCGAAAGGCGACAATAATGTATCGGAGGTGGCGTATGCTGTGGGATTCGACAACCCTTACTATTTCAGCAAGTGCTTCAAGGCGCAATATGGCATGCCTCCATCTCAGTATATCAAACAAGAACAAGCAAAGGAATAGAAGGATTTTCGATAAAAGAAGTATTTATCAGAATAAGAAATATTAAAAATCAGAATAAGTTATGTTAGAAAGTCATTATTACAAGGATATGATAGAGGCTGGCTGCGATGAGGCTGGCCGTGGATGTTTGGCGGGCAGCGTATATGCTGCCGCCGTCATTCTTCCCCCTAATTATCAGAATGCCGATTTGAACGATAGTAAGAAACTCACCGACAAGAAGCGTAAGGCGCTCCGCGAGCAGATAGAGCGTGATGCGTTGGCTTGGGCAGTGGGTGTGGTTACTCCCGAAGAAATCGATAAAATCAATATTCTGAATGCCAGTTTTCTGGCGATGCATCGTGCCTTGGATCAGTTGAAGGTGCGCCCGGAGGCTGTCATTGTGGATGGCAACCGTTTCAAGCCTTACCAGGATTTACCTTATACTACGATAGTAAAAGGTGACGGAAAGTATCTGGCGATAGCGGCGGCAAGCATCCTTGCCAAGACCTATCGTGATGACTATATGGATGCCCTTGCCGAGGAATATCCTCAGTACGACTGGAAGAGCAACAAGGGCTATCCTACGAAGAAGCATCGTGCGGCAATTAAGGAATTCGGCACTACGCCATACCATCGCATGAGCTATAATCTTCTGGGAACAGGAGAACTCTCCTTGGAGTTCAAGGATTGATAGAAAGCCTATTGGAATTGTGGCAAAGCCTACTGATATTGTAGGAAAGCCTACTGACTAAAACTAAATCCACTAGATAAACTAGGTATTGTTGTCTCTTTCCTTTGGTTTCCGTGCTATTTTTTGTTATTTATTGTGTCTTTTTGTTTGTTTATTATGTATATTTGTACAATCTGACGGATAATTGTACGATATGCATTTATATATATACGATGAAAAGCGTACTTTTGCAGCAACAAATTTTAAACCAAAGAATTAAACAAAATTAAATACAAACATGAAAGTTGGTGGCGGAGCGTTTGGATTCTGCTGCTGATCTTCTTAAAAACTAAAACCAGGTATGAACAAAAACAAAGTCCTGAAAAGTTCTGTTCTACCCTTGGCGCTGTGTCTCACGACGATGACTTTCTCACCAATGTTGGTATCGAAGGCTATTGCAGAGGTACAGAATGTACAACAGGGAGAACTCATAAAAGGTACAGTTGTCGACGAGACCGGAGAACCAGTTATTGGTGCAACGATTTTGGTCGTAGGTGGTAGTAGTACGCAAGGTACAGTTGCCGATATGGATGGTAATTTCTCCATAAAGGTGAAGCCTGGCGCAAAACTGAAGATTTCCTATATTGGATTCGCTGATCAGGTTGTTCCAGCCAAGAATGGTATGAAAGTAACCATGAAGGAGGGTGGAGCTGTCAGCTTGAATGCAGTAGAGGTAGTGGCTTATGGTGTGCAGAAGAAGGTAACTATGACGGGTGCCATCTCCAGCGTGAAGAGTGAGGATTTGGTCCGCACTTCCGTAGGTTCTGTCAATAACGTGCTCGGTGGTCAGCTTTCGGGTGTGACAACCGTACAGTATTCTGGTGAGCCAGGTAGCGATGCTGCAGAGATTTTCGTTCGTGGTAAGGCTACTTGGGGCGATTCGCAGCCTCTTATCCAGGTGGATGGTGTGGAGCGAACCATGGCAGATATTGACCCAAATGAAATCGAGAGTGTTACAGTATTGAAGGATGCTTCTGCCACTGCCGTGTTCGGTGTTCGTGGTGCCAATGGTGTTGTCCTTATTACTACCAAGCGTGGTGCTCAGGGCAAGGCCAAGATCAACGTCTCAACATCCTGGACCGCTCTTGCTCCTACCAAGATGGTGGAGCAGGCTAGTTCTTACGAGTATGCCAACTTCTATAATCAGATGTCTTTGAATGATTATTGGATGCGTGCAAACAAAAGTGTGGCAATTGGTAAATATCCAAGTTTGGATGCATATACTGCTGAGCACACTTTCTCTAACAGTTTCTCTGATGGCATCATTCAGAAGTTTGCCACTGGCTCAGACCCTATCCGTTTCCCAAGTACCAAGTGGGCTGATTACATCATGAAGGATGTAACGCTTCAGCAGCAGCACAACTTGAATATCTCGGGTGGAACTGATCGTGTGAAGTACTTTATCTCTGCTGGTTATTACTCTCAGGATGGTCTTTTCAAGGAGTTTGGTGCCGGATATGATTTTGGCTATCAGTATCATCGTTTCAACTATCGTTCTAACCTCGACCTCAAGGCAACCAAGACTACAACCTTGTCATTCAATGTGGCTGGTAACGTGAGCAACGCCGATAAGCCTTATACGGGTTCTGGTGCAGCCGGATTGATTAAGAAGATTTATTATGCAACCCCATTCTCCAGTCCTGGTATCGTAGATAATAAGTTGGTTTATTGTACAGATGACTATAGTGATGGCTTGAAGTTGCCGTTCGTAGGTGATGCAGGTATGGAATACTATAGCAAAGGCTTCATGCAGACCAATATCAACAAGATTCAGATGGACCTCGTCCTCGACCAGAAGCTTGATTTCATTACCAAGGGCTTGAGCTTCAAGGCAAAGGGTTCTTATAACTCTGCCTATACCATTAATAAGCAGGGTAATAGAGTCGTGGCTTCATACAATCCACTCATACAGTATGAGAAAGACGATCAGGGTCAATTCATCTTGGATGCAGAAGGTAACAAGAAAATAATCTTAAATGCTGATGGTACACCGTATATTGTATATCGTCAGAATGGCAATGATACAGATCCTTCTTATTCCGCATCTCAGACTAAGGCACGTGACTGGTATCTGGAGGGTAGCTTCAACTATTCCCGTGTATTCGATAAGCATACCGTTAATGCACTGCTCCTTTACAACCAGTCGAAGCAGTATTACTATTCTAAAAGTTCTTATCCGGATGTACCTCGTTCTTACGTAGGTCTTGTGGGGCGTGTTACTTACGATTATGCCAGCCGATACATGGCAGAGTTCAACATGGGTTACAACGGCTCGGAGAACTTTGCGCCAGGCAGACGCTTCGGTGTCTTCCCAGCTGGTTCTGTGGGATGGATTCTCAGCGAGGAGAAGTTCTGGAAGCCAATTTCCAAGGTGGCATCTTTCTTCAAGATTCGTGCATCTTGGGGTCTCGTTGGTAACGATAAGACCAAGGATGCTATCCGATTCATGTATCTCGCCGATCCATATATTACGGGCAGTTATGGCTTGACAAACAATTATAGCAACTGGGCAGATTCCTATGGTTATCTCTTCGGTAACGCACAGTCGGGTACCGTTCAGGGAACCTCTTCTATAGCAGGTGCATACGAGTCTATCAAGAACAACCCTGATATTGGTTGGGAGAAGGCGTTCAAGCAGGATTATGGTTTCGACCTGTATTTCTTCGGCGACCGTTTTAAGACAACTTTCGATTATTATCGTGAGCATCGTACCGATATCCTTGTTCGTGATGAAACTGTTCCTTCAACCATCGGTTTCACCATGCCTTATACCAATGCAGGTGAAACGAAGTCATGGGGTTGGGAGCTTTCGCTCGGTTACAATGATAAGATAGGTAAGGACTTCCGCTTCTGGGGCAAACTGAATCTCTCTTACAACCAGAATGAAATCGTAGAGATGAAGGAGGAGCCTAAGAAGAATGAATACATGATGGCAAGGGGTCATCGCATCGGTGCCCGTTCTATGTATAAGTTCTGGAAGTATTACGAGGGCGAACAGACCAAGGTTGAATATGAGAAGACATTCGGTCAGCCATTCCCTGCGCAGCTGAAGGATTACCTCATGCCTGGCGATTGTGTATATGTCGATCTTGACGGTGATGGTAAGATAAATCCTAATGATAAGACCTGTGACAATGGTTATACCGATGATCCTGAGTACATGGCAGGTTTGACACTTGGCTTCAACTACAAGCGCCTGACCTTCAACATGCAGCTCACTGGTGCATGGAATGTAAGCCGTTACATCACCGACGTGTTCCGTCAGCCATTCTACTGTTCTTCCAATACAACCCAGGGTGGACTTCTTTCATACCATGTTAACAATACATGGACACCAGGAAGCTATGAGTCGCAGAATGCGCTCTATCCACGTGCCACTTGGGATAATGCCGAGCAGAACTATACAGAATCTGACCTCTGGGAGAAGGATGCCAAGTATCTTCGTCTGAAGACAGTCTCTTTGTCATACGATTTCATAAATCCGGCTTTCAAGAAGATTGGTATGAACAAGTGCGAGGTAACCCTTTCGGGCTATAACCTCCTTACCTTTACTCCTTATAAGTGGGGTGACCCGGAGACCAGAGCTTCTAATGCTCCATCTTACCCATTGCAGCGCACCTACACCATTAGTTTGAATGTAGGCTTCTAATCAAAAGGTAATGTAAATAAATGAACAAAGAAACAATGAAACATAATATATTATTACATAGTGCAGTAGCAATGCTCATGGCAGGTGCAGCGTTTACCGCTTGTACAGATACCATTGCCGTGGGTGATGCCTCTCTTGATAAGGCAACCAGTTCTACTGCCACTATCGACTCTGTATTCCAGAATGCAGAATATACACGTGAGTTTCTTGTAGGTATCTACTCCAAGCAGTATTATGGCTTACCTTATTATAATGGTGGAACCAATATGCCTCATGCGGGTAACCCATATGCTGGTAAGTTTGATGCACTCACCGATTGCTGGCACGACTTCTTTAACGGACCTGCCGTATATACCAAGTACTATACAGGTTCTCTGACTGCCAATGTTGACCGTTCTGATGGTCTGGATGGTCCGCTTTATTCATACGACAAGGAGTTTCAGTGGAAGTCGATTCGTGCTGCCCAGATTTTCCTGGCTAATGTAGATCGTGCTCCTGAGGCTGATATGACTCAGGAAGAGAAGAATCGCTTGAAGGCTGAAGCCCGTTGTCTGATGGTTGATGCCTTCTTCAATACCTTCCAGCATTTTGGTGGTATTCCTATCATGGATCATCCTTTGGAGATTAACGAGGTGAGTGGACAATTCCCTCGTAATACGGTAGAGGAGTGTGTAAACTGGATGGTAGATGAGCTTGATAAGGCTATTGCCGAGAGTGCTTTGCCATGGAAAGCCACGGCTACAATGAACGGTCGTTGGACCAAGGCTGGTGCGATGGCTTTGAAGTGCAAGGTCTTGCAGTTTGCTGCCTCTCCTTTGCTGAATCCAGAGGATGGTAAGCCATATTATGATGGCACTTCTGAGGAAGTGAAGCCATACATCATGTACACAGATGCTTCTAAGTATCAGGAACGTTGGGATGCCTTTGCCAAGGCTTGCGATGATTTCTACAACAAGTTGCTGCAGGAAGGCAAGTATCAGCTGGAGGAAGCTAACATTCCTGCCAAGATTACCAAGGCAGACGAGAAGGTGGCTTACTATCGACTGGCTTATCGCCGTGGTTATTACCTCAATGCTTCTACCGAGGTATTGCACACTGTGCGTGTACAAGGTAATGATATGACGGGTGCTGGCCGTTATTGCTGGCACTCTTGGTATTCTAAGACTGTGCCACGTAATGCTTATTGCCCTACACAGGAGTATGTGGAGAAGTTTTCTTGGAATGATGGCGAGCCATTTAACTGGGACAATGCTGCCAAGAAAACCTATAAGAGCCAGGCTACTCAGCCAGACTCTACCATGGTATATCATAAGGATGGAAGCTTTACCGTGTATGTGAAGAACTTCGTAACCAATAAATTTACAGGTGCGGTTTCCCGCAACAAGAAGTCTCTGCATACCATGTTTGTGGATGGAACGGTACCTGATGGTAGCCGACAGATTACCACTGTGCTTACCCGTGATCCACGCTTGTATGAAGAGTGCATCGTGAATGGTCAGAACATGAACCTCGACTGGACAACAGCTTCCATGACAGGTTATCCTTGGGAGATATGGTACAGTGGAAATGATGGTGGTACTGGTGTCTTGACCCAGCAGAATACCATGTTTGGTTCTGGCTACGGATTCAACAAGTATTATCTGGGAGCAGGTGGTTATCCTACAGACGATTCCGGTGATTCCTATCGTTTCCCAACCCAGTGGGTTTCCTTATCATTGCCTGAGTTCTATCTGCAGTATGCAGAGGCTCTCGTGAAGCGCAGCAATAAGGATGTGGCTAAGGCTGTAGAGATGGTAGATAAGGTTCGCTCTCGTGTAGGTCTTCCTACGATGGCTAAGGTTTGGAAAGATTCTAAATTCCGTGAGGCAAAGGGTTATACAGCAACTACAGCGGAGGCTGCCCTGAATACAACTGTAACTCTTAGCAATGGTGCAACTTCTAATGAGTTTATGGAGGAACTTCTCGATGAGCGTGTGCGTGAGTTGGGTCTTACCAATGCCCGCTGGTTCGACATGGTTCGCCTGAAGCGTACCGATTGGATGACCAAGCAGCTCCATGGCTTGATGCAGTATCGCCTGATTCAGACTAGTGATGGTTTCCAGAGCCGTAATGCAGCCTGGGTAGGAGCAGACCGTGAGAATGACCCTTCATCAACACAGCCTCTGTTCTTCTTGAGTTGCATCAAGACAATTACTGCCAATAGCCGTTATCTCTGGGCTAAAGATCCTAAGAGTAACGAGGTGAAGAAATGGCTGCTTGACCCACTTCCACAGGCAGAAATTAATAAGAATTATGGTCTTGTTCAGAATCCTGGTTGGGAGTAATGAACTCTTTGGGACTAACAAACTAAAATGAATTTGTATATGAAAACAAAGAATATATATATGTTGTCATTGCTTGCAGGCATGAGCCTGCCTGCAATGGCGCAGCAGGACATCGTGGACTCTGTGGCATATAAAGACCAGACTGTAGATGTGGGTGCCAATCACACCTTCACCCGTGAGCAGTCAACTTCTGCCGTCAGCGTCATCACCAACAAGGATGTCAACAAGCGTGGCGCACGCAACATTGGTAATAATATCTTGGGTTCAGGCTCAGGTCTTGTAGGTCTTGATGGCGCAGGTCTGTTTCATGCCCAGAATCCTACATTCTATATTCGTGGTGTCCAGTCTTCAAGTGGCAGCACTCCTCTTTTCATTGTTGATGGAGTGGAGCGTGCCATTGAGAATGTGGTAGCTGAGGATGTGGAGAGCGTATCTATCCTGAAGGATGCAGCCGCTACTGCTCTCTATGGTTACAAGGGTGCCAATGGCGTAGTTCTGATTACTACCAAGCATGGTAAGTACAACACCCAGTCGATTACAGCATCTTACGACCATGTGTTCTCTTTCCTGACCAATAAGCCTAAGATGGTAGATGCAGCTACATACGCAATGGCTGTCAACGAGGCTTACCATAACCAGCACCAGAACCTGGACGGTAATGATGTTTATGGTTCAAATGTCATCAATGCCTATAGAGACGGTTCCAATCCGCTCAATTATCCAAATGTAAACTGGGCTGATGAAACTTTCCGTAATGTATCAAACAACGATCGTTTCAACATCGAGTTCAAGGGTGGTACCAATAACTTCCGTTATTATACCAACGTGCAGTTGCTCACCAACAAGGGATTCATCAAGAATTTCCAGAACGACGGTTATTCTACACAGAATAAATATACCCGCGGAACCTTGCGCTCTAACATGGACATCGACTTAGGTCCTAAGACCAAGTTGCATACCCATTTGTATGGCTTGCTGACAGAACAGTCGCAGCCAGGAGCTCAGGCTGATCTTTGGAGTATGATTTACAAGGTGCCAGCCAATGCCTTCCCAGTAAAGGTTTCAGAAACAGTATGGGGTGGTAATTCTGTATATACTACGAATAACCCAGTGGCTCAGAGCCAGGGCGCTGCCTATTACAAGAACCATCAGCGTGCTCTTTATGCTGATCTGGTATTGAATCAGGATCTCTCTTCTATTACTGAAGGATTGAGTGCACAGGCTCAGTTGGGTTACGATACCTGGTCGAATGTATATGAGGACCATTCCAAGACTTATCGTTACAGTTTCTACGAGGTACCAAGCAATGGTGATGTGATAGCTGATGGTCAGGCAAAGATGTCTTCTGTGTTGGGTACCGACTCAAACATGGGTACTGGTTCAAACAACAACAACTGGATTCGCCGCTGTGTATGGAATGCAGCCATCAATTATGATAGAACTTTTGCAGAGAAGCACAATGTGTATGGACAGTTGAAGTACGATTACGAGTACAACGACAAGACGGGTACCAACACCACCGTTTACCGTCACAATGTATCTCTCTTCGCCCATTATGGTTTCGATAGCAGATATCTCTTGGATGTAGCGCTTGTTGAGTCGGGTTCCAGCCGTCTGGCTCCTGGCAGCAAGTGGGCATTCTCTCCAAATGTTTCGGCAGCATGGAACCTCTCTAATGAGGCATTCATGAAGAACGTGAACTGGGTTGACTTCCTGAAGTTGCGTGCATCTTGGGGTAACCAGTCACTCGACGTGCTCCCTGGCGATAACGTATGGACTTATTACGATCAGTTCTATCTGATGAATGGTAATTCTTATCCGTTCGATGCTACTTATACTGGTACACAATGGGGTAATACTTATCTCGGAACAGCACGTACTCAGGGACTCGGCCATGAGCAGTCTAGCAAGTTCAACGTAGGTTTCGATGCCACTCTCTTTGGCAGTTTGAATATTTCTGCTGATTACTATTACCAGCACCGTTACAACATCTGGTATTCTACAGCAGGCAGCTATTCAGGAGTCTTCGGATTGGACGCTCCTTATGAGAATGTAGGTATCATCAACCAGAAGGGCTTTGAGGTTTCTGCAGATTACAGCAAGAAAATCAACAAGGATCTCACCATCAGTTTGGGTGCATCCATGACATTGAACAAAACCATCGTTGAGGAGCAGGCTGAGACACCGCAGCTCTTTGCCAATACCTCTTCTACAGGTAAGCGATATGGTCAGGCTTTCGGTTATGTAGCCAATGGCTTCTTCCAGAAGAGCGACGACCTGAATGGCGATGGAGTGATTTCTGCCGCAGAAATGAAGCAGTTGGGCTATCCTGTACAGAACTTTACTACGGTTTATCCTGGTGATATCAAGTATGTGGATCTGACAGGTGACGATAAGATCGATACCAACGACCGCAAGGCGATAGGTTACAGCACTACAGCGCCAGACCTCTATTATAACTTCCACCTGGGTGTGGAATATAAGCGACTGGGTATCGATGCAATGTTCCAGGGAGTAGGCAAGTGGACCGGATTCATGACCACCAATGGTCTGTACCGTTCGGCTGTGGCAAGCAACACTTTGTCGCAGTATCTTTACGAGAACTCCTGGTCTGCAGAGCGCAACAATACAGAGAATGCCAAGTTCCCACGTCTTTCAGCAACAAGCAATGCCAACAACAATACAAACAATACGCTCAATATGTTTGACCGCAGCTACCTGAAGCTCCGCTATGTTGAGATGTATTACTACTTGCCAGAGGCATTGTTGGAAAAGGCTGGTTTCATCAGTAACGTGAAGTTGTATGTACGTGGTACCGACCTCTTTACAGCTGATCATCTCGATAAGGCAGATGCTGCAGCATACGGCACAACGCAGCCTCTTACCAGAAGTCTTCAGCTTGGAGCTGCAGTAACATTCTAAATTTAAGGAATTACGATTATGAAAGTAAATAAAAAACTATTTTGCTTTGCATTGGCTGCTATGGCGTTGTCTTCTTGTAACATGGACTACAATGAATATACAGCTTACGACAAGGAGTATATACAGCGCTCATTCAGCTATGTGGGTGGATTGATGACCACGATATACACAGATATCGATACAGACTGGGGCAATCTTTCGGGTGCCATGCTCTCTTCTGCAACAGATGAGTCGGAGTATAGCCACGATGGTAACTCCGTGGAAGATTTCTTCAATGGCAACTGGAGTGCATCTAATGCGCACCAGACCATCTGGTCTTCTGCTTATCAGGGCATCACCTATTGCAATGAGGTTATCGACAACTGGTCTAATCTTGAGTTTGACCAGTTCAAGCTCAATACCGATTACGAGAAGCAGATGTTCCTCTACAATAACTATCAGTATGAGGCTCGTTGGGCACGTGCTTATTTCTATTTCACCCTGGTTCGCCAGTATGGCGGTGTTCCTTTCAAGGATCATAACACCACAGGTACAGAAGAGACAGCTTTGCCACGCACCAGTTCTGATGACATCTTCAACTTCATCATCAAGGAGTGTGATGACATCAAGGATAAGATTATCGAAGATTATGCCGGTAAATCGGATATGATTCTTTCTAGGGCAGAAACCGGTCGTGCCAACAAGTATGCAGTTCTTGCCTTGAAGGCTCAGGCAGCCCTCTATCATGCTTCACCTCTCTTCACCCAGGGGAAAACCGATGAGGAGAAGAAGAATCTCTGGGCTATCGCTGTAGCTGCCAACAAGGAACTGATAGATGCGGCTGAGGCTAAGGGTTATGGTTTGGCTACCAACCTGGAAGACCTTTGGGGTAAGGAATATTATTCAAATGTTTCCAGCACTAAGGAGATTCTCTTTGCCCGTCGTACAGCATCATCCAATTCCTTCGAGGGATATAACTTCCCTGTAGGTTATTCATCAGGTCAGGGTGGCAACTGTCCAACCCAGGACCTTGTAGATGCTTTCGAATGTACCGATGGTAAGAGCATTTCAGAGAGTCCTCTCTATGATGCGAATGATCCTTACGCCAACCGCGACCCTCGACTTGCCAAGACTGTTGTTGTGAATGGTGAGGCATGGCCTAACGATTTGGCGGCTTACAATAGCGAGTATCCAACCATCGAGACCTATGTAGGAGGTCACCATTCCCGTACAGGTAATGCCGCTGGTAAGTCATACGCTACTTCCACCGGTTACTATCTGAAGAAATTCTGTAATGCTGATCAGATTCTCCGTGCCCGTTCTGGCGTAGCTGTTACTACCTCTCCTCACGGTTGGTTGACCTTCCGTATGGGTGGCATGTATTTGAACTATGCCGAGGCTCTTTATGGGTACTTCAAGGCATGTGGCAATGGAAATGCGGCAGATGCCAGTGGTGCTTTGGAATATACAGATGCAGAAGGCAATGCACAGAGTGTTACAGTTCCTGCCACTCAGACCGCAGCCAAGATGGCAAGCAAGACCCGTGAGCGTTCAAGCATGCCTGCTTTCGCTACAGGTATGACCAACGATGAGTTCTGGGCTGAGTATAAGAATGAGCGCCGCGTGGAGCTTGCCTTCGAGGGACACCGTTTCTACGACGTGCGTCGCTGGATGGAAGATGGTGATAAGTTCATGAACATCCACCGCATGGAAATCACCAAGAACGAGGATGGTACCTTTACTTATAAGAAGGTGGCTGTGACTCGTGGTGATGGACAGTGGCAGAGTAAATGGAATCTCTTCCCATTCAACCAAACAGAAATCATGAAGTCGGGTGGTGCCATTACCCAGAATCCTGGATGGTAATCCTCCTGCTTCCCAAAAGAACAAAGATTTTGAATCTCCTGTCAGAAATCATTTCGCCCACCTTCGGGTGGGCAGATGATTTGGGATAAGGACAAAATATGAAATACAAATTATAAACAACTAAACGTTTTAACAATGAAAAAGTTTACTTTTATTGCAATGCTTTTGGCTGTATTCGCAATGACAGCAAAGGCTCAGGTGATGGACAAGTACTTCTTCAAGGTGCCAACTGATAAGATGTCTGCAGGATGGATAATCCAGGATGCAGGCAACTTCGCAGCAACACCCGGTAAGGAATATCTTGAGGTACAGAACAAGAAGAATGGTGGACGTATGCTCAACTATTTCTGGAATGAGGCTGCATGGGATGGGGTAGATCCTGCTACTCTTCCTAATAGCTCTTACAAGTTCACGATGGATTTGAACATGTCTAATATGGCAGCCCGTGCAGATATGGAGTTTGTTCTTCTTCCTATTGGAATTTGTACACCAACAGATAATCGTGTAAGTACTCACAACTATCACTGGTACAAGGCTAACGAGGGTGATGATTATTTCTTCCGTTGGAGAGTAGGCGAGAAGCCTGCTGCTGCTAATGGTGATTACACTATTTGGATTAACGAGGAGCCAACAGCAAAGAACGACTGGAATCAGACTACAGAGGAGACTCTTACCCTCTCAAGCCAGAAGACTTACAAGTTTGCTGTAGTTATCAATACAGCAGCTAAGACTGCAACTTACTCTATCGCAGATGAAGAAGGTACAGTTCTGAAGACTGGTGTTCACAATTATACTTGTGAAGAGAATCGTGCCGGTATCTTCGTATTCGGTATGAATGGTACTTCTACACACCAGCTCTCTAACATTGGTCTTTCTTATGAGGCAGAGGGCCCATTTGCTCAGGAGCCATCCGTAGATTTGTTTGCAGCTATTGGTGAACAGCGCGCTTATTACGTAACATTCCCAGAGGGTCATACCTTACATTGGATCCAACTCGGTGATGCTGAGGGTCTTGATGGTACAGCTTATGCTGATGGGGAGGAAGCTACAGTTAGTTATAGTGATGCAACTGATACCCGCGAGATGGAGACCAGCGGTGATGGTGGTTCTAAGATCATCTTCTGCAACAAGTCTGGTCAGTTGAAGGTTTGGACAACTCTTGATGACAATGAAGAGAAGAAGTCTAACGAGATTGTAAATGATGTAGTTTGCGAGCAGATTGCCATGCCTACACCATCTGCTTCAATTGTAAACGTAGAAGAGGGTTACAAGAAGGTTTATCAGATTGTGGCAGATAACTCTGAGACTTTGATGAAGCCTACTGTTACTATCCACTATAAGAAGACTGTTGATGGTCAAGTAGAGGAGGGTAATATCTTGACTGGTGAGACTATCACATTGGAAGGTAAGGGAGCTTTGGAACTTTACTCTTTCGATGGTACACACCCTGTAGAGATGCCTTGGTATGCTCCATCAGAGAAGGTTACTGTAGAAAACAATGTTGAGTACGTTGTAGCCGAGAACAAGAATTATGCTTGGACTAAGGAGGAATGCGATGCAGCAAAGGCTGGCTTCTCTGTAACTGAGATTGTTGATAATGCCAACAAGTCACACTGGGATCGTGTTTATTCAACCCAGATGTATGGTTATGATGAAAATGGTAATGCTACAGCTTGTACAGATGCAGATGCTTCTAACTATGTATCTACCAAGAAGGGTCATGGCTTCTATGATATGGCATGTATCGGTACCGATGATGCTAAGTGGAATGTTCAGGTTCCTGAGGATGCAACAACAGCATTCGCTCCATTGGCTCCAACTGCAGATTTCCTTGCCAACTCTAAGTATGAAGCTTCTGCATGGAGCATCTTCCCACTCGAGGGTATCGTTTACTACAACACTGCAGTTACCAATGCTACTGTAACTCTCGACGCTAAGTACACTTCTGACGATGCTAGCAAGCCAAACTTCTACATCGTTCATACTCGTGGTGGTTACGACCGTCCAGACAAGGGTGATTGCAACAAGACTACAGTTTGTGTAGCTGGTGAGGATTTCAACCTCTATCGTTACGATACAGCTCTCTGCGACGTAAAGGTTATGACTTACAAGGGCTTTACTCCTAACGCAACAGGCATCTCTTCAGTAAATGCTGCTGAGGTTGCTGCTCCTGCAGTTAAGAAGATGATGACAAAGGATGGTCTCGTAATCGTTAAGGGTAACAAGACATTCTCTTTGTCTGGTGCTCAGATGAAGTAATCTCGAAATTACGATAACATAAATAATAAAGGGTGCAGCAATGCACCCTTTTTTAGTTCTTAGATGCTGCTTTTATCAAAAAATAAAGTAAATAATCAGATTTTATGGATGATACTTCATTATTTATGTGTATCTTTGCCACCAATTAAAAAGGATAAACAAGCAACATAATAACCTACGATTATAATGAATAAAAAATTACTTGCAACATCAGCTTTGGCTTTGTTGGTTAGCATGGGTGCAAACGCCCAGCGATTCACCGATAAGCTAGACCGTGGATTGGTGGCAGTGAAGACCACCAAGGGTGTCTATTGCTCATGGCGTATCCAGGCCGATGAGTATTACGATGTGAAGTACAATCTCTATCGAGATGGTACAAAGGTAAACGCTGAACCATTGGATGTATCTAACTTTACGGATACTTCTGGCTCAGAAAGTAGTCAATATACCGTGAAGGCGGTATTGAATGGAGTAGAGCAGCAGGCTTCTAAGGCTGCTACTGTATTCAAGAGCAATTATAAGGAAATCAAGATTAAGCACGATGCATCGCTTAAGGCTACTTATGAGCCTAATGATGCCTGCTGCGCCGATGTGGATGGCGATGGCGAGGTGGAAATCCTGATGAAGTTCAATAATAAGGAGGAAGGTGAACAGCTTTATCCAAAGAATGGACCAACCATCAATGGCGTGGCAACCAAGGAGTATTCCATGCTGGCTTGCCTGAAGCAGGATGGTACCGTGCTTTGGTGGGTAAACTGTGGCCCTAACATGGGTGACTTCCAGAACAACGAGCAGAACATCGTTGGCTACGACTGGGATATGGATGGCAAGGCTGAAGTCGTAATGCGACTCGAAGAAGGCTCTACTGTCCACATGGCAGATGGTACCACTTATACCATTGGTGCCAATGGTAAAAATGGTTCTTCATGGACCAACTACCGTGAGCCAAAGGGTTCGGGTTCCGTAGAATGGTTTACCCATTATGGCAAGGAGTTCCTCTGGTATTGCGAAGGTGCTACCGGTAAGCCATACCAGTGCATCGAGTTCCCATTGAAGCGTCTGGAAGATGGAGAAACAGATTTGAAGGCAGCTTGGGGTGATGGCTATGGTCATCGCAGCAGCAAGTACTTCTTCGGTGCTCCTTATCTGGATGGCAAGCATCCAAGCATCTTCCTGGGACGTGGTATCTATACCCGCCACAAGTTCATCGCATACGATGTGGATCCAAAGACCCACAATTTGAAGGTTCGCTGGAAGTGGACCAACAACCAGCCGGGTTCTCCTTGGTATGGTCAGGGTTACCACAACTATATCGTTGCCGATGTGGATTGGGATGGACGTGATGAGATAGTATGGGGTTCTATGGTTATCGATGATAACGGTATGGGTCTCTCTACTACAGGTCTCGGTCATGGTGATGCTCAGCATATAGGAGATTTCAATCCTTATATTCATGGTCAGGAGATGTTCGCTTGTAATGAGGATAATCCATCCAACAACTATCGTGATGCAACAACCAGCAAGATATATTATCGAAAGACTGATACCAACGATGATGGTCGTTGTCTGGCAGGTAATTTCTATAATGATTTCCCTGGAGCTGTTGGTCATAGTGCACACGATACTCCTATCTCTACGGTCACAAATGAACATGTGAGTACCAATACCAATGGACTTAGCATGAACTTCCGTATTTATTGGGATGGTGATCTTCTGGAGGAGTGTTTTAATAATACAGAGGTAACTAAACCTGGTGTGGGAACAATAGCTACTTTCCTTGGCGCTTATTCCAACAATGGCACCAAGGCAACACCTTGCTACCAGGGTGATATCTTTGGCGATTGGCGTGAGGAGGTTATCGAGCGAACAGCCGATAACAATATCCGCATCTACACCACCAATGAGCCAACCAAGTGGCGTAACTATTCTTTGTGGTACGATCATCAGTATCGCAATGGCATGGTATGGCAGCCTTGCGGCTACAATCAGCCACCTCATGTATCCTACTTCCTCGGTGAGTTGGAAGGCATTACCATTGCTCCTCCACCACTCACCACCACTGGTCGCGAAGAGGTAGGTTCTTCTATCTCCAAGGCATTGGATGGCAAGCATGCTCTTCTCGCTACTACTGGCGATGCCACTGTAAGCGTGGCAGAAGGTGCTTCTCCTGCTATCTTTACCGACAATGCCCCTTCTTGGGTGCAGGGTACGGCTGCCAGCGAGTGCAGAACCAAGGATACAGAGATTAAATATACCTATTATACCCATACCTTGACAGGTGGCGCCTTTACTGGCGGCATGCGCCTGGTAAAACAGGGTGATGGTACTTTGGTCCTTCCTAATGTAAAGCAGACTTATACCGGCAAGACTGATGTCTGGGCAGGTACTTTGCAGTTTGACGGCACCATGGAAAGCAGTCCTGTATGGCTCAATCGCTTTGCTGAGTTGAACTCTAACGGCGGTAACTTCAAGGGTGGTATTAAGGCTGATTATGGTTCTGTGATTCGTCCTGGCGGTAAGGAGAGTATCGGAACATTGACCACTTCTTCGCTCGACCTGGGCTTCGGTGCACGTGTGGTATTCGATGCCAAGGATGGTAACGTAGATAAGTTGGTGGCTGCCAAGATGAGTATAGAGAAGAAGTATTGGAAGAATGGACCACAGTATAATACTCCTGTCTTTGAATTCGCAACAGCTCCAGCACCTGGTACTTATACCCTGGCAGAGGTGGGTGAACTGACTGGCAAACTTTCTGATATCGTTGTAGAGGGTCTTGATGGACATAAGTTCAGCCTGGAATATACAGATGGCAAGATTATCTTGAATCTTTCTGATACCCGTGACAGCGAGAGCTGCGTATGGACAGGAGAGAAGGGTTCTGTCTGGGACTTAATGTCAACAGAAAACTTCAGTTCTTCTGACAAGATGTTCGTCACAGGCGATGAACTGACCTTCAATGATGATGCAGCTACAAGCAATGTAAGCATTGCAGAGGATGTGACTCCGGGAAATCTTTACTTCAAGAATAACAAGAAGGTTTATAGCCTTGCAGGTAAAGGCTCTATCCTGGGAGAAGGATCACTGAACGTAGTGGGCACAGGTACTGTCTATGTCAAGAATACCAACAAGTATAGTGGTGGCACCAATGTGAAAGGTGGTACCCTGATACCAACAACCCTTGCCAATAAGGATGGTCTGGAATATGGTTCTTTGGGAGCCGCAGACAATACCATCACCTTGAGCAACAATGGTACTTTGAAGGTTACTGCAGGTATGACAGCTTCTCATCCTATCGTGCTTGGCGAGAATGGCGGTGCCATCAATAATACAGGTACGCTGATTCTGAATGGCGGTATCAGGAAGGGTTCCGGCAAGAACCGTGACCTCTATAAGATGGGAGCCGGTACATTGCAGTTGAACAGTACTGCTGATTTTGATGTACTCTACATCAACCAGGGTACAGTATATGACTTCCAGGATGGCCACTTCTCTGGTAAGACCATCGTATTGAATGGAAGCAAGGTAGTATTGCAGGCTTCCAACAGTATCTATAGCAGCAACTCGGATAATGTGAATATCGAGGTGCCTAAGGGTAAGTCGGGTATCTGGTATCCTGATGGACGTTGTGACTATACCGGTAAGTTGACCGGTGAGGGAACTATTGATATCTATGGCACTTGGATACGCTGTCCTTTCAAGGGCGACTGGAGTAAGTTTGAAGGAACCATCAATGCAAAGCGTGGAAACAAGAACGTTTACGAGCCATCATTTGATTTCAACAACACTTATGGTATTCCTTTGGCAACGCTTAATGTTGATTCACGTTTTACCAAAGACTATGCGTTCTGTACTAACGGCAAGAGTTTTGCCATTGGTGCCTTGACAGGTTCCGGCTATATCAGTAATGGTGGAAACTTCGGTTCTGGTGCCAATACGCTGACCATCGGTGGCAAGAACACGAACTTTGAGTTCAAGGGTTCTATCAATGGTAGCAATGTGGTGAAGAATGGTACGGGTATCTGGACCATCTCCAGTGAGGATGTACTTGCCAATGCCAAGTCGTTGAAGATTGTGGATGGAGTCGTGAAGTTGAACAAGGCTACTGCTACTTCTTCCATGACTGCTCCTACTGTTCTTTATGTACGGAACGAAGGTGAACTTCGTGGTGTGGGTTGCACATACGGTGTCAGCCTCCTGAAGGGTGGAATCTTGCGTCCAGGTAGCAATGCAGAAACAGCACAGACTAACAATACGGGTGTTATCAACATCCTGAAGAACCTGAATGCTGTGGTTGGTTCCAGCATCTATGTCAATAAGACCAAGGCAGATTCTATCTCTGTAAATGCATATACAGGTTCTAAGTCTCCAGCATGGGCTTTCCTCAATGTTGGTGGAAATGCAGTTCTGAACGGTACTATCTATGTAACCTATAAGGATACTTGGACTCCAGCCGTTGGCGATTATGTTCGTGTACTCGATTGCGCGGGTTCTATCAGTGGTAATCCTACCTTCGAGCTTCAGGCACTTCCTGCCGGATTGGAGTGGGATACTACTCCGTTCCTCTCTACGGGCACTATCCGTGTGGCTGTTTCTACAGGCATCAAGGAGGTAGGTCTTGATGGTGGTTCGTTCAAGGCTGATGTTTATACCATCGGTGGATTTAAGCTGACTAGTCTCATGACTACCAAGGCTACCATGATGAGCGATTTGAAGAATCGCGGTCTTGCAGCAGGTACTTACATTGTTCGTACTGCTCAGGGTGGAATCAAGGTTACATTGAAGTAATGATGATTACATTGAAGTAATGATGATTACATAAAGGTAATACAATAATAAGGATATAAAAAAACTCCCTTGCCCACAAAAGCAAGGGAGTTTTTTTATATCCTTATCTCTGGTTTCTAGAAGTCAAGGGTGATACCCTTATCATCTATTTTCTTGTATTTCTTTCCGTTTACGGTTACGTTCTTTGAGTTCTTGGCATCAAAGGTATGAGTCTTGGCGCTTACCTTGATGTTCTCCAGAGTTACACCTTCGGTGCGGTTGATCACGATGCCCTGCTCAGCGTTGTTCACCTCCATATCCTTGATGCTGATGTTCTGCACTGGCATCTCTGGCAGACCGTTGAAGTAGGCTGCACGGCGGGCACCACGGCAAATTACATGGTTGATGTCGATGTTACGGAAGGCTGGAGTAGTTTCATCCACCTTCTTCATATCTACCACCTGCTGCTTCTTCTGGTCGCCATCGTTCAATACTTCCACAGCCGACTTGCCGCCATAATAGAGGTCGAAGGTAACCACATCGGTCTGGATATCAAACATAGACATATCCTTGATGTAGATATTCTCTACCACGCCGCCTCTGCCACGGGCACTCTTGAAGCGCAAACCTACGTCGGTACCGAGGAACTGGCAGTTGGTTACCATCACGTTCTTCACGCCGCCGCTCATTTCACTACCTACCACGAAGCCGCCATGACCCTTGAATACGGTACAGCCGTCAACGATGACATTCTCGCAAGCCACGCCGCGGTTTCTGCCGTCGGCATCCTTGCCGCTCTTGATGCAGATGCCGTCATCGCCCACGTCGAAGGTAGAGTTCACGATGAGAGAGTTCTTGCATGATTCCAGGTCCAGACCATCGCCGTTCTGGGCGAAAGAAGGGTTGCGAACCAATACATCTTCAATCAATACATTCTCGCACATCAGTGGATGGATGTTCCAGGCAGGAGAGTTCTGGAAGATGACACCGTTGAGCCATACGTTCTTGCAACTGATGAGGCTCACCATCACAGGGCGCAGGTAATCCTTTACCTCGTTCCAGCCTTCCTCTGTAGTAATGCCGAGAGGCACGTTCATGCCGGCACCTTTTGCGTCAGCCTTGAGTGCAGCCTCTGATGGGAACCAGTAGTTTGGGTTCTTGAAGGCACCGCCACGGGATGTAATCGCCTTCCACTGTGCCGAAGTAACCTTAGCCTTCTTTAATGGACGCCAGTACTCACCGTTACCGTCGATGGCACCCTGACCGGTGATAGCCACGTTCTCCAGGTTGCGGCCAGAGATAGGCGACTGGCAGCGACGGGTGTCAAGACCCTCGAACGAAGTTTCTACGAGAGGGTAGAGGTTTACGTCTGCCGAGAAGAGGATGATACCGCCTTTTTCGATATGCAGGTTGATGTTACTCTTCAAGGTGATAGGGCCGGTGAACCATACGCCCTGAGGCACGATGAGCTTACCGCCGCCTTTCTGAGCCAGGGCATCGATGGCTTTCTTGAATGCATCGGTGCAGAGGGTAGAACCGTCGCCGATGGCACCGAAGTCCTTTAGGTTCACCTCATTGTTAGGGAACAGAGGACGAGTCACTTTCTCCATCTTGAAAGGGAGATTCTCGTAGAGCGCATCATAGTTGTTGATGTCTGCCGCCTGGATTCCGAGAGCCAGTGCACAGGCACAAACTAAACTGAATAATTTCTTCATGAATGTTACGTTATTTTTATTTTGGTTTATTATATATAGAGTTTCTTGATGATAGTTTCTTCTTTGTGTGCAAATATAGAAATAATATTCCGATTTTCCAAATCAAAGTGTGGAATAGTGGGCGGAAAACCCCGTAAACGTTTTCGAAACTAACGATTCGTAGCTATTTTACCTGTTTCTTCTATTTTTTTTGCCAATAAGTTTCTTTATCTCAAAAAGTTTGCTTATTTTTGTAGTCGAATAGTGAATGTATTTAGAAGTGAATAATATAAATTAGCTTTAGATGAAAAGAACTTTTCTGCTTTTAGTATGTACTGTGTGCGCTTTGCTGCCTACAAGCGCACAGAAGGTCATCAGCGCCAAGGTTGCTGGTGTCATTTATGAGGCTTTGTCGGATAGTACGGCAAAGGTTACTGGCTGGGAACATAAATCGACCAATCTTTCGATTCCTTCTACCCTGAAGTTAAAGGGCAAGATTCGCAAGGTGGTTGCCATTGCTCCCCGTGCTTTTGCTAAGGATGACCAGGGCTCCATCACCGATATCGTGCTGCCAAAGTATTTGGTTGAGATTGGTGAGGATGCTTTCAGGGGGTCCGATATTGCTTCGGTTGAAATGCCTAACACGGTGAAACGTTTGGGTGTTCACGCTTTTGCGGATTGCAAGAACCTGAAGAATGTAACCTTGTCTTCTTCGCTCACCCTGATTCCGATGGGTGCTTTTAGCGGATGTGAAGCTTTGGAGGAATTGCAGGTGCCTGCTTCTGTCAAGAAGATAGCCGACTTGGCGTTTGAGGCAAGCGGCTTGAAGGAGATGGAACTTCCTATGGGCGTGGAGATGGTAGGTGCTGGTGCGTTCTTCAACTGTCAGCAGTTGGAAAAACTGGCGTTCCCTAACAGCCTGAAGAGGTTGGGAGTATGCTGCTTCCTATACTGCAACAAACTGAAGAGCCTTACCTTGCCAGACCAGAAGCCTAGAAGAATGCAGCCTTCTGCCAATATCGACAAGAACTTGCCAGATGACAACAGTTTGGGCATCAAGGGTCCTGCCCTGGCTGATGTGAGAAGCAATTCATCTTCATCTTGTCCTCATTATGCCGTGAAGGACATCCTGAGCATGACCAAGGAATATCCTGAGTTCCCATATAACTCAAGTCCTTTCGCCCGTCAGAACCTGCGCAAGATAGTGAAGTCGTTCAGCTATTTTGCCTTTGATATGGTGAACAGCCGTATGGCAGACTGGCAGAAGAAGAAGGATTATGAAACTGCGGAGCAATGGCGTGAGCGTGTAACTTCAGAAAACCGTGAGAAGAAGCTCAACGAGGTGATTGCCAATGTGCGTAAGAACTTCATTGCTGCTTATACTACCAATTCCCTGAAGGGTACATTGGGCGTATATGATACAGATTATGGAACTTATCCTGTGAACATTGATGGCTTGGGACGTATCTATGCCAAGGTGCCTGCCGAAGATGCTGATCTCTTCAAGGGATATTGGAACCAGATTCAGCTCGTTCCTAAATATGGTGTCATCGATGACCAGTTGGCACTCCTCTCTTGCGAGTTCAAGTTGGGCGACAAGGTTTATCAGTCGGCATCCAGCTATTCTAACGATGGTTCTAACGAGTTCCTTGCCAACCTTCCTCCATTGGAGTTTGACTTGAAGGGCGGTACTGCAGCCAAGAAGGCGAACTCTCAGCTGGAGGTAGTGGATAATGCACTCGACATCAATATTCCTGTAACCAACGAGGAGAACAAGAAAACCTTTGCCGTTATCATCGGTAATGAGAATTATGAGCGTGTTACCAAGGTGCAGTATGCCTTGAACGATGCCAAGGTGTTTGCTTCCTATTGCAAAAAGACCCTTGGTCTTCCTAAGGACAACATCCGCATCTATCGCGATGCTACTTATGGAACCATGCTCTCTGCCCTGGACGACATCAAGAGCATTGCCTCAGCCTTCGAGGGCGACTTGAATGTCATCTTCTATTATGCAGGTCATGGCGTGCCAAGCGAATCAGACAAGACCGCTTACCTGCTTCCTGTAGATGCCAGTGGTCAGCATACCGAGGTATGCTTGAGCACCAAGCGTCTGTATGATACGCTCGATGGTCTCCATGCCAAGCGAGTATTGGTATTTATGGATGCCTGCTTCAGTGGTGCCCAGCGTGGCGAAGGTATGTTGGCTTCGGCTCGTGGTGTAGCCTTGAAGGTAAAGCAGGATGCGCCGAAGGGCAACATGGTAGTGTTCAGTGCTGCAACTGGTGATGAGACGGCTTATCCTTACAAGGAGAAGGGTCACGGCTTGTTTACCTATTATCTCTTGAAGAAGTTGCAGGATACCAAGGGTGATGTAACACTTGGTGAGTTGAGCGACTATGTGAACAAGGAGGTTCGTCGCCAGTCGGTGGTTATCAATCACAAGAGCCAGTCGCCAACAGTGGTTCCTGCTGCGGGTATGAGCGATTGGACCAGCATCAAGTTGAAATAAGATTTATCAAGTTGAAATAAGATTTTCCTCGGAAGGGAATCATTTTATATAGATGAAAAAGTTCTGTACGGCAGTGGTGGATGTATATCCGTCACTGCCGTATGTGTATCCGGCGGTGGCGTACGTCCATCCGCCAGTGGCGGATAGAGAATAGATGGGGGATATAAAACAAAAAGAGCCGCAAGTTAAAAAACTTGCAGCTCTTTGTACCCAGACCCGGGATCGAACCGGGATGGGTTGCCCCACTGGTGTTTGAGACCAGCGCGTCTACCGATTCCGCCATCTGGGCGATGGTGATTTTGCAAAGGAAAGAGCCGCAAGTTAAAAACTTGCAGCTCTTTGTACCCAGACCCGGGATCGAACCGGGATGGATTGCTCCACTGGTGTTTGAGACCAGCGCGTCTACCGATTCCGCCATCTGGGCGATTGCGGGTGCAAAGGTACAAATAAAATTTGAAATAGCAAACTTTTTGGCGACTTTTTTTCGCAAAAATATATTTTAGGAAGAAAAAATACTAAAAATGTGTTGTTTTTGTCCTATCTTTATTAAATTCTCGCAAAATATTTGGTCTTTTCATGGATAATTACTAACTTTACACTTGATTTCAATAACCAACATTATAAGACCCATAATATGACAATTAATGATAATAACAATTATTGCGTAATATTGGCAGGTGGTAAGGGTAGAAGATTGTGGCCTTGCAGTCGTAGTAACTATCCCAAACAGTTCATCGACTTCTTTGGAGTAGGTAGAACCCAGTTGCAGCAAACTTTCGATCGTATGGCGAAGATAGTGCCAGCCGACCATATTTATATCAATACGAACGAGGAATATGTGGATTTGGTGAAAGAGCAGTTGCCAGAGGTATCTGCCGACAACATTCTGGCAGAGCCTATCCATCGCAACACGGCACCTAGCATGGCTTGGGCTAACCATCGCATCTCGATGATGAATCCTAATGCCTGTGTCATCGCCACACCTTCCGACCAGGCCATCTTCAACGAAGAGGCTTTCCGCAAGAATGTATTGGAGGGCTTGGCTTTCGTAGCCGAGAACAATCATTTCCTGACCATGGGTGTAAAGCCAACCCGTCCGGAACCAGGATATGGCTATATTCAGATGGGCGATGTTCTCTGTGATAACATCTACCAGGTGCAGTCGTTTACCGAGAAGCCAGAGCGTGATTTCGCCAAGATCTTCATGGAGAGTGGCGAATTCTATTGGAACACGGGTCTCTTCCTGAGCAATGTAAGCTATCTGCGCAAGTGCTTCTGCAAGATATTGCCACCTGTGCTTCGTGAATACGATAAGCGATATCCGGAGTTTAGCGTAGAAACGGAGAATGCTTACATGAAGGAGACTTTCTCTTCTTATCCGAACATCTCTGTGGATTTCGGCATCTTGGAGAAGCCTTCTAATGTATGCGTCATGAAGTGCGACTTCGGATGGGCTGACCTCGGTACCTGGCACAGCATCTACGAGGCAATGCAGAAAGGTTCTAACGACAATGTGATTGTTGACAGCGATGTGCTGATGGAGGATTGCCACAACACGGTGGTTAAGGTGCCAAAGGGCAAGCTTGCCGTGCTGAATGGTCTCGACGGTTTCATCGTTGCCGAAAGCGACAACGTGCTTCTGGTTTGTAAGAAAGAAGACTCTTCTGCCTTGGTTCGCAAATACGTGAACGAGATACAGATGAAGAAGGGGGATGATTTCGTTTAAGCTATCAAATGAATTTGATGCTATCAGGCGTGAATTAAAGTTATAGAAAGAAAAATGAGATATGAATGGCAATGACCTGCCTTCATATCTCATTTCTTGTTTTTATGATTTATGCCTTATAGCCTGTGCTTTACAGTTTCTTGAACTCAGCGTAAATCTTGTCGGCTATTTCCTTGAACTCCTCTTCTGATAGCTTGAGGTGCTCCTTGCGGAAGTTTACATCGGCCTCGCTGTTCATTGGGATGAGGTGGATGTGGGCATGAGGAACCTCCAGACCCAAGACCACCTGAGCCACCTTCTTGCATGGGAAGGCAGCCTTGATGGCCTTAGCCACCTTCTTGGCGAATACCTCAAACTCGGCCAGGTCTGCATCCTCCATATCGAAGATGTAATCCACCTCCTTGCGAGGAATTACCAGAGTATGACCTTTGCCGATAGGGCTAATGTCGAGGAAAGCATAGAACTTGTCGCTTTCTGCACACTTGTAGCTAGGAATCTCTCCTGCTGCAATCTTTGAAAAAATGCTTGCCATAATCTCTAATCAATTTATAATTAATAATTTAGAATTTACAATTTATGTTTCTTGTCTTATCTTGGGGGCTTACATATAACATAAAAGGAACCGTCATACAGGCATCGCTGCCAATATGATAGTTCCTTTTATTCCGTTTTATTCAAATGAAATCTTGTCGATGCGAAGATTGATGGTGCCGCGAGGAATCTTGATCTCTGCAACTTCACCTACCTTCTTGTTGAGCAATCCCTGTGCAATAGGAGTCTTGATGGAAATCTTGCCTTCCTTCAAGTTTGCCTCGCTCTCGCTCACGATGGTATAAGTCATCTTTGCCTTGTTAGCCATGTTGGTCATCTCTACCTTCGACATAATCTGCACGCTGTCGGTGCTGAGCTGCTTGGTATCGATAATCTTGGCCTCGGCAATGGTGAGCTTCAGGCGATTGATCTTATCTTCCAGATGAGCCTGTGCCTCTTTAGCGGCATCATACTCAGAATTCTCACTTAAATCACCCTTGTCGCGGGCTTCAGCAATTGCGGCTGATGCCTTAGGGCGCTCTACAGATACGAGCTGTTTCAGCTCAGCTACGAGTTTGTCGTAGCCTTCTTGTGACATGTAAGCCATAATTTTCTTGTTGTTTTAATGTTATTAATAATCGGTTGGCAAGTAGCATAAAAAATAAAGAATTCCAGTGCCAGTGGAGCACCGGAATCCTATATCTTATATGTGTCTCTTGTTTATCCTTTTGTGTATAATTCGAATGCAAAGATAGGACTTTATTTCTGAATTACCAAACTTTTTGGGGGAAATTTTAAAAATATCCTCCTTTTTCCTTCACATATTCCATTAATTCGCTAAAAATCTGATTATTGCGCAATATCTCCGGGTTGCCTGTCATAATCATCTGCTTTCGGGCACGGGTGATGGCTACGTTCAGCTTGCGGTCGATGATGGCGCCGTCTTCTACGAAACTGTTGCCGGCAAGGAAGTCGAGCTGCCAGATGTTCTGGATGGTGAAACTGTAGATGATTACGTCGCGCTGACTGCCCTGGTATCGCTCCACGGTATCGATGCTTATCTTCTCCAGTTCCGGGATGCCGAGCTTCTCGATGCCCTTGCGCACCATGGCTATCTGGTTGCGGTAAGGCACGATGACGCCCACCGTCTTCTGGGCATCAAACCGCTCGCCGTAGAAACGGTGGATGCGACGAAGCATATCTACCACGATTTCCGCCTCGTTGGCATTGATCTTGTCTGATACATTCGGCTCCTTGCAGAACTGGGATGGCAGGAAGATCATGCGATGATTCTTCAGAAGGTCGTCGGTGGCATCGAGCGATGGGAGGGTGTAGGAGAGTTCCGTTTCCAACTGATGTGGACAAGGCACCGGCTCCAGCTTCTCCCGTCGGTAGAACATTCTGTTGGGGAACTCTGCAATTTCCGGATGCATTCGTCCCTGGCGGCGCAGGATGCCGATGAATTCGCTGCGCTCCTCATGGTCTTCCCAGTGGATTAGACGCTCGAATAGGGAGTTGCGGCAGTTGGTGAGACAGATGTCTTGCAGGATGCTCATGTCGATGACGCCACCTTTCTGGCTGTCGTTGATGGTAGGGATGCCTGAATCCTTTTCGCTCTGCTGCACCACGGCTGGTAACTGCTTGTAGTCGCCGATGAGGATGAACTTATCCACAGCCGAAAGCAAGCCGATGAGGTTGGGTTCCAATATCTGGCTCGACTCGTCGATGATAGCGAGCTTGAAGTGCTTCAGCGTGAAGATGAATGGCTTGGAGGTCATCATCGATGTGGTGCCCACAATGACGCGCGTACCTATTATATATTGTTTGATGGCTTCCAGCTTTGGACAGTCGCTGATGGCTTTCTCTATCAGATATGGGCGGAATCTTTCGTCGCAAGAGTACTCGCTGCCGAGGCGCAGGAATGGGATGCCGGAATCTACCAGCATCTCGCAGATTTCATCCACGGCTCGGTTGGTATAGCTCATCAGGAGGATGGATGAGGCTGGCTGCTGATAGCCGCCTCTTGCCGTGGCGATGCTTTCCGCTGTAGGTAATCCCGTTCCGTCGTTCAGCGCTTCTTCTACCATGAACTTCAGGGCACGGCTGGTCTTTCCTGTTCCCGGAGGTCCCACGAGCAGGAAGTAATCCTGTGCCTGCTTGGCACGGAGAATGATGTCGTCCAGTACATCATCGTAATGTCTGGTTAATGTAAGTGAGGCATCTCTTTGCGGAGCACGCTGTCCCAACAGCAGGTCGCGTTTCTCCTTGGGTGCACAGATAAACTGGTGCAGGTTGCGGATGCTTCCGCCTGTTGATGCATCGCTCGTTCCATGTTCTATGGCGTAAGGCAGATTCATCTCGAAGATATCGGCATTCTGCTGTCCGTCGGTGAGATGCACCACAATCTCATCGCTGTGAATCTCCTGCAATACACCTTTATATAATATAGCCTTTCTCACGTCGGGTTCTTCCTTCAGCTTGTAGGTATAGAGATACACCATGTCGCCGATGCGGAAGTTGGGCAGGAAGTCCTTTCCCTGGTCGGGCACGCTGAGGGTGATGGTATCATATCCGCTTCCTGCGCTGCTCTGCTCCTTCCGGATGATATGCAGGTCGGTATAGATGTTGCCCGCATCTTTCTTTTCGGCGAGTGGCATGGTCCAGAGGTCGGAACTGGATGTGTTCGTTCCTTCCTGTGCACCCACCTTGCTGATCATCTGTTCCCGCAACACGAAGGTCATCATGCGGCAGAAGTAAGCCTCCTCTAATGGGGTGAGGTTGTGGAGCGGACTGGTGATGGCTTCTATCTGCGGCTTCAGATATTTGTTGTAGAAGAAGTCCTGCGTGCCTGCTACATTGAGTACATCGGGTGTAAACTCGTTGAGTGCATGTTCAAAACCTTCCTTGGCTATCTCGAAAGAGGCGGCTACCAGCTGGTTGCGGTATTCTATGGCTTCCTTGAAGAGCTTCTGATAGTAGGCTACCACCATCAATCCATCTTGCGGCTGATACTTGGAATAGAGCAGACGGATATTCACGCGGTCGTTGTTCAGTTTGAAGTTGTGCTGCAATACGCCATAGTAGAGCAGTAGCTGCACATAGTGGGGCTCCAGCTGATAACTGTGATAAGCGGGATCTACCTGATGGGTTTCGATATTCATGTTGCGTCCCGATTTCTGCTCCACCAGCAGTTTGCAGTCGGTGGTCATCAGGTCCACACGTCCCTGTATGCCGAGTGCTTCGCAGACGAACGAAGGTTCGAGGATGGCTTTCTTCCTGTCGTAGAACTCCTCGCCCCGGAATGCCGTCATCTGTGTCTGTGATGCGGTGCGGGGAAAGAGGATATCCACCACCTGCTGCAGATTGAATGCCTGCAGACTGGCATCGGTATAGAACTTCTTGGCATCAAACCAGGGACAGGTGCAGAACTCCAGGGCTTTCTCTCTAAAATTGGTCTTCACCGTCTCGTTCATCTGGTATTTGCCGTGCGTGTTGATGATGTCATCCAGTGCCGCTCCGGCAAAGTTACCCAGCAGGGTGGCCTGGGTGTTGGCTCTAGGCTTCATCAGGTTGAGAAGATAGAGCAAGGGATGGTGCCCGAAAGCCGTGAAGCAGGTGGCGATGCTACTGATATCTACCAGATAGTCGGGTTCCACCACGATGAGTCGGGGTGTGATGATGGGTTGCTTCACCTGGCAGTCGAGCAGATTGAGCTGCATGCCTTCCTTCAGAAGGTCCCAAAGATAGGTATGGTCGATATGGTTCTCCTCGTCCTTCAGTCTCACCAGGTATTCCTCCTCGTCGGCATCCTGGTCGATATCCACACGGATGAAGTCGCTGTCCCAGTTCTTCACGATGCAGCGGATGCGGCGGTTGTTGATTTCCAATCCCTTCTGGTAGGGGCGGTTGGTATGTGGGATGAGCACGTTCAGTTCGTGGGGTACATCCACTCCGAACACGGCAGAGATGAAGATGGCGAGGGCACGTGCATCATACTTGAGGTCCTCGCCCGACAGGGGTTCCTGCGAGTTGCTGTGTCGGCGCATGGTCTGTATGGCAATCTTGTCTGCCACCTTGATGCCACGGGCCTTACAGAGATAATCCACCTGGGAGAAAAGGTTGCCGAAAGCCTGTCTGGTATCCTTCACTCCTTCGTGGCAGCAGAGGATGAGCGTATCGTGCATCATCTTGTTGCGTGTCTTCGGCTCCAGTTCGGGGAGTATCAAAAGTTCTCTTACCCTAAGGAAGAGTTCTGCGGCGCTGATATTGTTTTGATTCATAGGCTACAAAGTTACGAAAATTATAACTACTCTTATAATAAAGGTATTTATAATTATTGATAATTAACTGTTGAATGGGAATGCGTTTTTAAGGGAATTTAGGGTGTTCGTGCAAAAAAATGTAGTAAAGTGTCGAATATTCGTGCGAAAAAGTGTATCTTTGCAGCAAAAGTTCGTGCAAAAAAATGTAGTACTCTATTTTAATAACCGATATTAAAAAATAAGAATTATGACAAAAGAAGAATTGATGCATAGAGCCATTGAGCTCTCAAAGAATAGTGTTAAGACTGGTGGTGGACCTTTTGGTGCTGTGATTGCCAAGGACGGTATCATCATCGCTGAGGCTTCCAACAGTGTAACCATCGACCTCGACCCTACGGCAC
>OBRN01000036.1_pt1 | contig 42837 bp, 24 predicted proteins | sample 1475621 | NCBI WGS metagenome assembly OBRN01 (sample SAMEA3360684, study PRJEB22359) | human gut metagenome | biome: ENVO:urban biome; feature: ENVO:human-associated habitat; material: ENVO:feces | place: Bangladesh | collected 2011 | reverse complement strand
ATACAGTTTGGAGAGGTGTACGCTGTAGCGAAGAAAGTCTCAATAATGTGATGTACAACTTGCGACGATATTTCGCCAAGGATGCCTCCATCCACCTGGAAACCCTTCGTGGCGAAGGATTCAAAATGTGGATGGAAGACTAGTTGTCTTAATAGGGATAATCTGCATTATCCGGGTAATATGGCTACTTTGATAACCCCATCCTTGCGGTTCTCAAAGACATCGTATGCCTCTTCTATTCTTGAAAGCGGGAAACGATGGGTGATGAGCGGGGTGGTATCTATCTTGCCCTGTGCTATCAGATTCAGAATCTCCTCACAGTCGCAGCCATCTACTCCGCCCGTCTTGAAGATGAGGTTCTTGCCATACATATCCGGCAGAGGGAGCAGCTGAGGCTTGTCGTACATGGCAACGATGGTGACGATGGCATTAGGACGGGCACATTTCCAGGCCAGCTGGAAGGTATCCTTACCGCCCGCTACCTCCATCACCACATCGGCTCCCCCATGCTGACTGTGCTTCCTGACGAATGCCTCGCAGTCCTCTGGCTCTACAACCATCACCTGCGGATAATGCTGCTGGATGAAATCTCTTCTTGCCTGCGATTTCTCGCAGACGATGATGTTTCTCGGATTCTTGAGCAGGGTGCAGAGCAGACTGCAGACACCCGTTGGGCCGGCACCGATAATCAGCACCGTATCCTCTTCCGTGATTTCTGAAATTCTCGTAGCCCAGAATCCTGTGGCAAGGATGTCGCCAACGAAGAGCGCCTGTTCATCGCTCACGGAATCAGGAATCCGGTTCAGGCCGGTGGTGGCGTATGGAACCCTCACGTATTCCGTCTGGCCGCCATCAATTCTGCATCCCAGCGCCCAGCCACCATGTGGCGAAGTGCAGTTGTTCACGTAGCCATGCTGGCAGTAGAAGCATTCGCCGCAGAAGGTCTCCACGTTCACGGTCACTCTGTCGCCCGGTTTTACATGGGTCACCTTCTCTCCCACTTCTTCCACTACGCCCACCATCTCGTGGCCAACGGTAATTCCCGGCACGGCACGAGGCACGGAACCGTGCTTGATATGCAGATCGCTGGTGCAGATGCTGCTCAGCGTTACTCTAACGATGGCATCGTGCTCATCAGTCAGTGCAGGCTTCTCCTTCTCCGTGAAGCCAAACACTCCTTGTTTAATATAAGTAAATGCTTTCATTCCTTGAAATTATTAAAGTAATCTTTTATATCGTACTCGGGGGCTTTCAAGTATATCGTACTCGGTGACTTTCAAGTAAACTATTCCTTGATAATCCAATCACCTATCGTCCGCTGATTGCTGTCATAATTTACACCTATCTTAAATAGGCGCTTGCCGTCGGCGGAATACGGAATCAGATAACCCTTTTCATCTATCTGCCTGATTGCTTCCTCGGCAGAACCATCATATTTCAATTCGAAAACAAACACTGCATCAGGCATATATACCACAGCATCAGCTCTGCCTATCGCACTATCCTCTTCTACCCTCATGTGGGCTCCCATCAGGTTGAAGATAAGATAGAACACCGTCTGGAAATCCCGTTCACTCTTGTTGCTCAGGCGATTGGAGATGCTGGCGAGATAAGCCTTCAGGCGCACCATAGCTCCCTCTACGTCTGTGTCATAGAGCTTTTCCAGGAAATCACCCACAAGGCTGTTGTTATCCAGGGATATAGGAGAAAGATAGTTGGGTGCAAGACTCTTGAGCATGCCAATCTTAACCTCCTTATTAGGATATTCCAGTGTATAGCGATGCAGTATCGGGTTATACTTCTTGATGGTGAGGTAACCGCTCTGATAGAGCAATGGAAGCGCTGAAGTCACCACTTCAGGAGAAACATCGAAGTCATCTACATCACAAGATTTCTTCTCAATATCCATCACGTTGACATGATACTTCTGCAATGCCTTGATAAGATAAGATGGAGTACCTGAACCAAACCAGTAAGGAGCTATCTTGCGTGCGTTCAGCGCCTTTACCAGGCTGAACGGATTGAAGATATCCTCAGATTTTTCACTGAAATGATAGCCGTCATAAAAATGCGTCAACTCCGCCAGGCACTCCTCGTATGTCATGCCAAGCGCTTCGCCCAAAGCCTCTACATCCGGTTTCATCTTCGTGGTAAGCTCTGCCTTGCTGATACCGCAGATGGCAGAGTACTGGTCGAACATGCTGATGTTATCGAGATTGTTGAGTTCGCTGAAGATGCTGAGCTGCGAGAATTTGGTGATACCCGTGATGAAGGTAAACTCCAGATATGGGTCTAGCTTTTTCAGAGGACTGTAGAAGTTCTGCATAATGAGGCGCAACTGTTTGAGATTATCCTTCTCATGCACCACATCCAGCAAAGGGGCATCATATTCGTCTATGATGACCACAACCTTCTTGCCCGTCTGTTCGTAAGCTCGCTTTACGATTCCATCCAGTCTTTCATTCGGACGGATTTCATATTCTCCCTTACCGTAAAGTTTTTCGTAAGGCAAAAGCTGCAGATTAAGATAATTGTTCAAGGCATCAGCATCAAAGTGCTTGGCACCGCTCAGGTCGAAATGAAGCACAGGATGCCTTACCCATTCCTTTTCATAATCAGCAATAGCCAATCCCTCGAAAAGTTCCTTCCTTCCCTCGAAATAGGCTTGGAGGGTAGAGGCAAAGAGCGACTTTCCGAATCGTCTTGGACGACTCAGAAAGATATAAGACATCTTCTTTTCCCGGAAATCCACGATGTATTGAGTTTTATCTATATAGAGATAGCCATTCTTGCGGATTTTTTCAAAGGTCTGTATTCCTACAGGATATTTATTTACTATTTTTGCCATACTCTTACATGCTTTACGTTTTGCGCCGCTAAGTTACGAATATTTTTTTGAACAGGAAAGTTTTTGGAGAGATATTTTTCTCCTTTACTTTTGTAGAACCGGTTTATCTTTTGTAGAACCGGAGCTTTCCAAGCTTCCTGATTTCCTTATCGTATTTCGCAAATCTGGCGTTGTCAGCAGGATGCGAAAGGAGGATAAACTCCCGGAGTAATACCTCGGGATGGAAACTGGTGATTTCGAAATAGGGTTCGCGGCTGGTATCTACCTGGTAGATTCTACTTGAACCAAAAGCAGCAAGCGACTTGTAGCCAGCGTATTCCTGAAGCAGCTGAGAACGGCTCAAAGGCTTGCCTCCAAAATACTTGAATGCCCAAACATCGATATTCTTTGCCTTTGCCAGAATCTGTTCAGGGCTCATCGCCAGACTTCCACTGTGTTGATCCTCTGAGAAGATATAACGGGCGTTGGCATCCTTTAACAGAATGCCGATAGTGCTCTGACCGCCAGGAACATACCATACGCTGCCAGTCTTTCTTTCTGTCAATACCGATAGACCTGCTGGCAGTTTCTTAGCAGCAGCCTTCAGATTCAGATATTCCTTCTCAATCTTTGCAAAAAGCGAATCAGCTTTACTTTGGAATATACCAGCTTTACTTGAGGATATTTCTGCTTTACTTGAGGATATTTCAGTTTTACCATCCTTTGCATCTGATTTCTCAAACAGCATGCCGTAGAATTTCATCCATTCCGCCCTGCCCAATGGTGATGTTTCCATGTAATCAGCCACCTCTATCAGCGGAATATGAAGCTTGTCGAGCTTGCCGTATCCTCCGCTATTCTCAAAAGGAGAAACCAGGATAGCCTCGGGTTTCAGGGCGATGATCCGCTCGATGTCGGGAGCCATGCTCGAACCGCAATCTGCGATAGCAGATGAAGAGCCATGATTACCAGCTGAAGCTGCACGCTTCTTTACATCCGGAATATTGATGTAATCCAGATCGCAGACGCCACGGATAGCCTGTCCGCAGCCCAACTCATACAGCAGTTGGCAATGAGGCGAAGTGAAAACGGCACTGTTTTCCACTGGTGTCCGCACGGTATCAGTAACGCATCTTGCACCTGCAGAACGTTGCATGGCAAGTCTTGCCACCGTCTTATTCCCCTCTTCTCCCTTAGGAACCAAAATATATCGGTGGAGCTGCGTTCCCTCCTTCCAGGGGTTGGCGATGGTCACTTCAGCATATTCGCCATCATGTTCTGCATACTCTCCACCATGTTTCACGATGGTAAGCAGTTGGGCATACTTCATCTTCACGGTATCGCCCCCATCTCCGTCTCCTGCTCCCGTTTTTCCGCCTTGGCAGGAAGTAATAGCCAGCGCCAGAAGCGCCCATAACAGATATCTTGTTCTCATTATTCTCATTATTCTTGTTTCTTATTTAAACGTGCTAATCCTAAATTCCGCAACACTATAATTTGATATTTGAGTCCACTTGAATTAGTGGGTTCTATTTGAATTAAACAAATGCCTCAAAATGGGGGCTATTTCTTAATAGGGATAATGCGTAGAGTGGCAGTATGGTAACGTGCCTTACTGCGCCATCGGCTTGATTGTCAATGTAATCGAATGCGCCGAAATTTTTCTTTGTATGTATTCTGCCATAATTTTAACTGTTTGAATAACAAACGCAAAAATAGCGAAAATACTTAAATCCGAGAAATAAATCGCGTTAAAATACTCAAATCCGAGAAATAATTTGCATTATCCGGGTAATATGGCTACTTTGATAACCCCATCCTTGCGGTTCTCGAAGACATCGTATGCCTCTTCTATGCAACCACTGACTTTCTGTTTTATCTTAATTTAATCGAACTTAGATAACACGCAATATCGGTGCATGTTATTACTTATGTTTTAAAGGAGTGATTTCGTTATCTATAGCAATAGTATCTTTTTGTATTTCAATTGGCTCTATTTCCAACTGATCAAAAATTATTTTATCAGAATTGCAAATTTCATTTTTAAATTTAGAGATGTTTTTATTAGAAACATTATTCAAATATACAACAATTCTGTTTTGAATAGGTCTAATACCAACAGCAACCCATCCAATTTCGTCTCGCAATGCGGTTTTCTTGGCTAAAGATACTTCTAGCTTAGCATTTAAGTCTTTTAATTCTTGAAGAGAATAAGTACAAGATTCAAATATTACATTTGAATCTGTTCCTAATCTTTTCTTTACATCTTCTATTCCTTTTGGACTTCTACTTTTGACCATAACAATAAGTTTATTTGCCTTGACATATGAGCCGCCAAAATATTCTGGTGTTATTATGTCATCAGATGTTGTATTGTTTCCTCTCGTTGCAATATTTGCATAAGATTCATATAGCTTTTCATTAAGTTGTTCTATATTGCTTGCATAAGAAGGACTACACGTGTTACTATTCTCTGTACAAGAAGAGATAATTACTAAAAGGATTAAAGAGAAGATTGTGAAGTATAAATTCTTACTATTCATTGTTGTTGAAATTTTATAATTAATAAATATTTCGCAAAGATAATTGTTTTTTGTGTTTGTTGTATTATACGCAGTGTATTCTTTAACATTGTTTACACAATAACATTTGATTCGTAACTACTTTTTGCCCTTAAGGATACCTCTCTTGAATTTCTCAAACTCGTTATCTAAATGCGTGAGGCTTTCACCTAAGAGGTTCTTCATCTTAGTCTTCAGTACCTTTATCTTTCTAGAGGTGATGTTATCCTCTCTTCTGAGATTTATAGAGTGTTCTATCAGATGGATGAATCTCCGTGACCAGTCCTGGTTTGGATCCTGTTCCAATGCAGATGCTTTCCTACCGCAGCACCCGTTTCATCAGTTCCTACGACTGGTGCTGTTTTCAGCCCTTGCGTATTTTTATTATTGTTAATATTACAAAAAAATATAATTCAAAAATACATATTTGCCCTTAAAGACTTATCTTTGCAGTATAAACTAAGAGTCCACTTGAATTAGTGGGTTCCAGAATCATATGGCGCACATTATTATTATAATAGCCAAGAATATGATTATTTATCCACAAAATTATGGAAATGTGGCTATAGATAGTAAATGATTAAACAAGAAGACAATGAAAAAGTTAGCAATTATCAGTTGTGTATTAATACTTATCATTAATTGTTGTACACAAAAAAAAGAAAAAGCAGAAATAGTCGTAGAAAAATATTATGACAAATCCTATATTTGTCATGTACAAAAACAGAATATTCCTACGTCTATTTACTTTTCCTTTTCGTACGAGAGGAAAAACTCTCTATGTATTGGTATCTTGTCAAGAGATGAATTTGAATATTGGACAAGAAAAAAAAGAGTCTTTAAAAACGTAAAAATCCCCCATGGAGAAGAAACTTTGCATCAATTAGATTTGTGTCTAAAGCATGCGGCAAATTTATATCCAATAAAAAATATAAAATACATTTTTGGTGATACTTTCGTGTTTGCTGATTACGCTCTATTGGATGCAAAAAAAATAGACGACCATTCTTTTGATTATTATGTTGACTATTGCCATGCTGTAGATCATACCTTATGTAATACTCCCCTTTATGAGAAAATGAACAAATTGTTGTATAAATATGGTTTGACTATAGATACTATTAAGGCAGAAGGTGATAGTCGTAAATATTTTGCTGTTTCAAGAAAAAAAATAAAAGATAAATGCAATATAAACAAGGCCACATTTATACCAGATAGTGTATTGGTTACTCCAATAACTATATACATAAAACAACGAGAAGGCATGCTATGAGCAACTAGTTTTGTTTAAACATGATGATACATATAGCTACCTTTTTGATAAAAATTCGGGCACTATTGTAAAATATTGCAGCATACATTGTAATTTTAACTGTAAAAATGGTAATTATCACTAAAAAAGTGTTATCTTTGCAGCAACAAAAGTAATATTAAAACGAGAATAATCAATTTAGATTGTAACTTTATGCAAATAAACGATTTAACTCCAAGTGCTTGCCGCTGGATTTTGCTGAGTTGTTGTCTCACTCCTCCATTCTTTCACTCTGCATGCGCACAGAACGTTAACGGAGAGACAACTGCACAGACAGAACTTACCGTGAAGCAAGGATTTGTTGAGGGTAAGGTATTTGATGGCGGTGATCACGAGCCGATGATTGGCGTTACCGTAGCCATCGAAGGTACTACTCATGCAGTAACAACGGATATCGACGGTCATTTCTCCTTGCCTGTCAAGAAGGAATGCAACATCGTACTGTCATTTATCGGCTATAAAAAAACGGTAATCCGATATACGGGTAACAACCAGGCCGACTTTGCCCGCATCATGCTGAAGTCGGAAGCTCAGAGTATCAAGGACGTGGTGGTTACCGGTGTCTATCGACGCAAGAAGGAGAGCTTCACCGGTTCTTCGGCTACCTTCAAGGGCGATGAACTCAAGAGCGTGGGCGCACAGAACGTGCTCCAGAGCTTGAAGACCCTGGACCCTTCGTTCAAGATCATGGACAATGCCCTCTCTGGTTCCAACCCTAACAAGATGCCGGATGTGGAAATCCGTGGCAAGTCGAGCGTGGCGGGACTGAAGGAGGAATACGGCTCCGACCCTAACCAGCCGCTCTTTATCCTCGACGGTTTCGAGACAACCCTGGAAACCGTGATGAACCTCAATATGAACAGAGTGGCATCGGTTACCCTGCTCAAGGATGCCGCATCCACTGCCATCTACGGTTCCAAGGCGGCCAATGGCGTGGTGGTCATCGAGACCAAGGCGCCTGTAAAGGGTAAGCTGCAGATTTCCTACAAGGGAGACTACAGCATGGACTTCGCCGACCTTTCTGATTACAACCTGATGAATGCCCGCGAGAAGCTGGAGTTCGAAAAACTGGCTGGCGTATATAAAGATAATGCCAGCGATCCTTTCAACCAGATTAAGTTGGATAATCTCTATAATTCCCGTCTCCGCGATATAGAACAGGGTGTGAACACCTATTGGCTCAGTGTGCCGCTGCGTACTGGCTTTACCCACAAGCACAATGTATATGCCGAGGGTGGCGAGGGCAACGTGAGATATGGATTGGGATTGAACTACGGAAAGGTGAATGGCGTGATGAAGGGGTCCGACCGTCAGACCCTGGGCGGAAACCTCGACCTCATCTACCGCACCGGAAAGTTCCAGTTCAGCAACAAGCTCTCCATCGACTATCTGGAGACCAACAACCCTACGGTGAGTTTCGCAGAATATGCGCAGGCCAACCCTTACTACAAGAAGTATGGTGCAGATGGCAAGATCAACAAGTATCTCTATTATCCTGAAGATGGATTGAACGATAATCCTGTTTCGAATCCGCTCTGGAATGCTCATCTCAACAACTACGACAAGGGCCAGCGCTTCGGCTTTACCAACAACTTCATCGCCGAGTGGTTTGCCACCGAAGAGCTCCGCGTGCGTGCCAAGTTTGGTATCACCAAGTATGATGATACCCAGGATCAGCGCCTCTCGCCTGAACATACCGATTTCGACGATAAGGAGGCTACCCAGAAGGGACTGTTCAAGCACAGCCTGCAGAAGTATCTCTACTACGAGGGCGACCTTTCTGCCACTTACGGTAAGCTGATAGCCGAAAAGCATCAGATCAATGCCGTGCTGGGCTTCAACTTCAACAATACTACCAGCAAGACCAACGGCTATTCGGCTACCGGTTTCACCGACGATCAGTTTGCGGCACCATCCTTTGCCAACAACTACCCTACCGGTGGCAAGCCAAGTTATCGGGAGAACATCAAGCATGCATCCAGCTTCTATCTCAACGGCGGATATGCCTACGACAACCGTTACCTGCTCGATTTCAACCTGCGTAACGACGGTGCCTCTATGTTCGGTACCGACAACCGTTTCCGCACCACCTGGTCTGTGGGTCTGGGTTGGAACATCCACAACGAGCAGTGGATGCAGGAGAATGACATCTTCCAGATGCTGAAGCTGCGTGCCTCTGTGGGTAACCCTGGAAACCAGAATTTCTCGGCTTATCAGGCTTACACCACCTATATGTTTAACAGTTTGATGACCAACGTGTTCGGTACGGGTGTTGTAATCAATGGTTTAGGCAATAACGACCTGGCTTGGCAGGAGACCATCAACTACAATGTGGGTGCCGATATCACCACTCTGGGCAACCGTCTGAACCTTACTCTTGATTACTACATCAAGAACACCGACCCGTTGCTCGCCATCATCACCACCCCAGGTTCCATGGGTGTAACCAGCGAGGCATTGAACGCCGGCAAGCAGAAGACCAATGGTTGGGAAGCCACCGTCAAGTTCTCGCCTATCTATATGCCGCACGAGCGCATCAACTGGAACATCTCCGTGAGCGCCACCCACTCCAAGTCGAAGTATGCCAACATCGGCAATGCCTTCAGCGCCTTGAACGAGAGCGGAAAGACCGGTCTTCACAACACCACCCGCTATTACGACGGTGGAAGTCCTACCGCCATCTGGGCTGTACGCTCAGCGGGCATCGACCCAGCCACGGGTAAGGAGCTTTTCATCAAGCGCGACGGAACCTATTCGTTCACCTACGATGCCAACGATGAGGTGGTATGCGGCGATACCGAGCCGGATGTAGAAGGCCTGCTGGGAACCACCTTCTATTACAAGGGCTTCTCGTTCAGCTGCTTCTTTCGCTATCAGTATGGCGGTCAGCTCTTCAACAGTTCGCTCTTCGACAAGGTGGAGAACATCGGCACAGCCGACGTATATAACAACCAGGACCGCCGTGCCCTCTACGACCGCTGGAGCATCAGCAACCGCAATGCCCAGTTCAAGGGCATCTCGATGGTGCAGAAGACCGACAAGTCTTCGCGCTTCGTGATGGATGAGAACACCCTCACCTGCGAGTCTATCAACCTGGGTTACGAGTTCCCGCTCAACATCGCCAAGAAGTTGGGCATGCAGGCCCTTTCCGTTCAGGCCAACATGAACGACATCTTCCGTTGGTCAACCGTAAAGGCTGAGCGAGGCATCGACTATCCGTTTGCCCGTACCGTGTCATTCTCAATAGGTGCAACATTCTAAAAAGCAAGAAATGAAAAAGATAATATATTCAATGATCATAGCCTGCAGCACGCTGATGGTTTCGTGCGACAGCTGGCTGGAGGTAAAGCCTTACGACCAGATTTCGGAGGGCGAGCTTCTCAAGTCGGAAGAAGGCTATCAGAAAATGCTCAATGGCGTTTATATCGACCTCAACAGCGAGGCACTCTATGGTCAGACCCTCTCGGTTGAGATGATCGAGGTGATGGGCGGTGCCTACTCCATCGGCAGCGACAACAGTGTTTGGGGCAACTACAAGGATCTGACGTCATATCAGTATGCCACAGAGTATTGGCGCAATCGGTTAGACCAGACCTGGAACAAGGCATACGCCCTGATTCTGAACTGCAACAAGATTCTGGAGACCATCGATGGCAACCAGAATCTCTTCACAGGCGGCAACTACTACGCCATCAAGGGCGAGGCGATGGCCTTGCGTGCCATGCTCCATTTCGACATGCTCCGCCTCTTCGGTCCGGTTTATGCCAAGGACAGCGACAAGAAGGCGATACCTTATTATAATAAGCAGACCAATTCGCCTGAACCTATCCTCACCGCCAAGGAGGTGGCTGAGAAGGTGGTGGCTGATTTGGAAGAGGCGCGCACCCTGCTTGCCAACGACCCTGTGAAGACCGAGGGAACCCTGATGAGCGGTTCGCAGGATGGCACCAGCAATTTTATGCGCTATCGTGCCCTCCGCATGAATTATTATGCCGTGGAGGCACTCCTGGCACGTGCCTATCTCTACATGGGCGACAAGGCAGATGCCTTCAAGTATGCCACCGATGTAATCAAGACAGCCGACCAGGGCATCTTCCCGTTCGTGGATAAGAGTCTCGTAACCGGTTCACCGGCCGACCCAGACCGCATCTTCTCGTCGGAGGTTATCTTCGCTCTCACCAACACCAGTCGGGGAACCATCCACAAGAACTTCTTCGACCCATCCCGTCTGCCAAACTATGTGTTCCGCATGGACGACAACCTGATGAGCAACATCGTGTATGGCGGAGCAGCCACCACGGGCGGTTACCAGGACGACTACCGCTATCGTGCCAACTGGATTGCTACGGGCAGCAACCGCTATTTCTACAAGTATAGCGACATGGTGGCCAATGGAAGCATTCAGAACACGATGATTCCGATGATAAGGCTGGGCGAGATGTTCCTGATTGCCGCAGAGAGCCAGAGCGACAACCTGGCTAACGGCCTGAAGTATGTGAATGCCCTGCGCAGAAACCGCGGTGTGGCCAACCTGCAGACCCTGACTCCCGACTTGCTGAAGTACGAGTATATCAGAGAGTTGTATGGCGAGGGCCAGCTGTTCTATCTCTACAAGCGAATGAATTGCGACATCATCACCTCTTCCAACAAGAACAAGAATCCAAAGGCAAGCGACCTCATCTTCGTGGTACCACTGCCAGATTCTGAGACAGAAAATTAAATACAGAAGAATTATGAAATATCAGATAAAGACTCTTTTGTTTGGAGCGATGGCAGCCTTTATGCTCGGTTCGTGCAGCGAGCAGGAACCGGATGTATTCCAGGATATTAATGGCGTTTACCTCAACAATCGCACCAACACCAATATCCTGCAGGATAGCACCAACGTAACCTTCGTTTATGAGAAGGGCGACGAGATGCAGGTGCCTGTGAAGATTCAGCTGGTAGGCCGTCCTTCCGACCAGCCCCGCGAGATAGCCCTCACGGTAAGTTCGGAGGATGCCAGGGAAGGCATTGATTACGTTCTGCCTGAGAAGGCCGAGATGCCTGCGGGCGAAACCACGCTGGAGTATATGATTACCCTGAAGCGTACCGCTATCTTGAAATCACAGCAGAAGCACATCCAGGTAAGTCTGCAGCCTAATGCATTCTTCACCCTGCCTGTTACCGAGGAAACCAATGCCAATGGCGATGTGGTGACCACGCTGCAGTACAAGATCACCTTCTCCGACCAGTTTACCACAGCCCCAAAGGCATGGAAGACAGATCTGCTCGGTGCCTTCACCCAGCAGAAGTTTGAGTTGGCCTGCAAGGTTCTTGACCTGGATCCAGCCGATTTCAACGACGATTCGAAGATGACGCTTGCCATGCAGAGCTACGTAAGTTCCGAGATGCAGAGCTACGTGAAGGAGCAGCAGAAGCTTCGCAACAGTGGCAAGGCATACGATGCCGATGCCTTCGATGCACAGGGCAATGCGCTGGCATTCTATGGTGAGTAGATATTCAGTAGAGTAGAAATTCTATGGCGAATAAAATAGAAAAACTTTAAGAATTATGAGAAAATATAAAATATGGGCTGCGGCTCTGCTGATGGCCACGGTGTTCGCCGGCTGCTCTCAGGACGAGGGCAACTACGATTACCACAGTCTCAACGAGCCAACTATCACGGGCGTGCCTGAGAACATCTCGGTGCTCACCCATGCCAACATCGACCTCGATCCTTCCTTGGGCGACAACATCACCGACCTCGATGCCTACACCTACGAGTGGAAGGTAATCAACAAGGCGGGCGACAACGAGGTAATCGTGCTGGGCAACGAGAAACATCTCTTGCAGGAAATGACGCTTCCTGCCGGAGAATACACCCTCTTCTTCACCGCCACCGAAAAGAAGACCGGATTGTTCTGGCGACAGAGCTATGCGCTCACCGTGAGCGATACCTCTTCAGAGGGCTGGATGGTGCTTTGCGATGTGGATGGCAAGACCCGTCTCGACATCGTATCGAAGATTACGGGCAAAACCTATCTCGACATCCTCAAGACCACCGGAATGCCGGAGCTGGATCATCCTTATCGCATCCAGTATGCGCCCAACAGCGGATATTCTGACTCCCCATTCTATCTCTTCACCGCCGATGGCGCCACCCGTCTTTCCAAAAACAGTTTCATGTGGCAGAAAGACTACGCCTTCAAGTACGAGGTGGCAAAGCAGCAGGAGCTGCATCCGCAGGGCATGGTATGCGACCAGAGCGGCATGATGAGAATGATCGTGAGCGACGGTTATGCCTACTCCGCTTCCAACATGGGAATCCAGGGCCTCTTCGCTGCCGTGAACAAGCAGCCGGTGCTTGCCCCAGCCGTGGGAGCCAACATCGGAGCCGCCTCTTATGCATCCATCTATCTGCTTTATGATGATGTAAACAAGTGCTTCATGTCGTGCTGTCCGTTCCTGCCAGGATTGTCGCTTTCTGATGCCTCCTATCACACCATGAAGGAGATGGAAGAGATTGCCACAGGCTATAAGGGTTCTGAGATGGTAACGGGAAATGCCTTTGCCGACTACCCTACCGGCATGGACTTCGTTTATATGGAGAATACCAAGTACGACCCGGGAAATGCCAAGATGGGCATCACCTATACCGTGCTCCGCAGCGGCAGGAAGTATGAACTCTATGGCATCCAGCTGGGCGATATGCTCTGCTATGCCGACTGCACCTTCGCCTTGGGCAAGGCCTACTATGGCGACCTGAGCGACTGCACCGACATCACCAAAGCTTCCTGCTTCGCCTTCAGTTCGCTGAAAAACTATATGTATTATGCAGTGGGCGGCACGGTTTACCGTGTGAATCTCTCAGAGAAGCCATTGAAGGCAGAACGCCAGTTCAGCTTCAGCGGCGAAACCATCACGATGATGAAGTTCAACTTCTATCAGAATTCGGCATCGGCCAATGACTACGATCTCATCGTGGGCACAGAGAACGGCAAGGGTTCCGGCACCCTCCGCATCTACGACGGTATGAAATCAGAGGGCGACTTCTCTAAGGTAACCCCAACCAGCTATTCCGGCTTCGGCAAGATAGTGGATGCCACCTATCGCGAGCGTACCAACTAATATCGTAGATTACTTGCGAAAATTGAAAAAGATAAGTTTTAAAAGAAAGAAAACAAGATGAAGAATAAGATAGTATCATTGCTTCTGTTCCTGCTGGCAGCAGTGAACATGCACGCCGCAGACGGCATCACGGTGAAGTTTGATGTAAGGAATGCGGTGCTGAACAATGTGGTACTGGTTTACCACATGAGTGTAAACGAATTTGCGCTCACCGACGGCAAGGCCACGGTGCAGCTCGACGGCATGGATGCCCTCTATGCCAACGTATATTATGGCGAGAAGTTCAAGGTAGTCTATCTCCAGAAGGGCGACGAGATGAACATCTCCTTCGATGCCAACGATTTCGACAATACCTTTGCCGTAAAGGGCGGTAACGAGAAGGCTGTGGATTACTTGAACAAGATTCAGCTAACAGGCTTGCCTAACGAGGCTTATACCCAGCTATGGGGCGAGTTCAAGTCCACCGTAGATAAGAAGATGGCATCGATGAAGCGCCTGCTGAAGGCACGCAAGTTTGCAGCCGACGACAAGTTCCTGAAGATGGAGGAAGGCAGAATCACCTACTTCTATGCCAACATGATGCTGATGTATCCGGTGAGCCATACCTATCTCACCCAGGACACCACGATGGTATTGGGCAAGGAGTATTACGATACCCTTCGTCAGTATGTGAAGGAGGATGATGATCTTGCCGACATCGACGAGTACCGCAACTTCATGATAGAGGCGGCGCATATCTTCGATGAGGCAGGCAAGAACATCCGCCAGTATTATCCAAAGGTAGTGGCAGAGATGAGCTACATCGGCGAGAACATCCAGAGCGACAAGGTTCGTGAGTCACTGATTCACTTCCTGGCGTTCACCTATGTAGAAGGCAATGGCGTGGAGAACATCACCGACCTTCAGAACCTCTATTACACCTACGTAACCTCGCCACGTCTCAACGCCATCTTCAAGCAGGCATGTGCCAAGTGGGACAAGGCAGCCGTGGGCCGTCCATCGCCTATGTTCAAGGGTGTGGATGTAAACGGCAAGGAGATGACGCTTCGCGATTTCCGTGGCAAGTATGTATATATAGATATGTGGGCCACCTGGTGCGGTCCATGCCAGAAGGAGTTGCCATTCCTCAAGAAGTTGGAGGAGAAGTTCAAGGGCAGAAACATCGTGTTCGTGGGTTTGTCGATAGACCAGGACAAGGCGAAGTGGACAGCCCGTGTAAAGAGCGGCGCCCTGAGCGGAACCCAGCTTTACATTGGCAAGGGCACCAAGTTCCAGAGCGACTACCGCATCAGCGGAATCCCTCGCTTCATCCTCCTCGATCCAAACGGCAGAATCGTGAATCCGGATATGACACGCCCATCCAGCGAGGATACCGAGAAGCTATTGAACAGCCAGCCAGGGTTGTAGTATAAAATCAAGAACGCAAGCCCGCCAGGCGTTCCGCCGGATTTGAAGCCAAGAACGCAAGCCCGCTAGGCGTCCCGCCGGATTTGCAATCCGGCGTTAAAAAATGTCCTAACCTATTTAGGCTCTGCGGATTTGAAATCCGCAGCAAGCAAGAATGCAGTCGAAAGATTGGGGGATTCCAAATCCCCCGTTTTAATAGGTCGAACCTTTTTTTACGGCGGATTTCAAATCCGCCGGGACGCCTGACGGGATTGCAATCTTTATTGAATAGCCAGCCGGTACCCACACGCCCTGTAAGGGCAAAAGCTTCAAAGATTCAACCAAAAATGAGAGTTTAATATATATATTTTATTCATTAATTAAAACCAATGATTATGAAAAAATTGATTTCCATGATGCTGATGCTTTGTGCAATCATCACATTCTCAGCATGTTCGTCAGACGACGATGGTCCTAGCAACCCAGTGAGCAATGCAGTGGTTCCAACTTCTGCGAAGATTGGTGCCGAGGTAACCGTTCAGGGCAGCGGTTTCGCTTCTGGCCAGACCCTTTACCTGCAGCCAGAGCAGGGCGCCGAGGTAAACACCAATGCCAAGATGACAAGCAATGGTGCAACCTTCACCATCCCTTACACCCTGACACCAGGTAAGGTAAACGTAGTCTTGAAGGTAGCTAACGACAGTTTCACCTTGGGCAGCATGAATCTTCTTGCAGCCGACAACCCAATCTCAACCCTGTCATTGCCATCAGAAATGGGTCTTGGCCAGGAGGTAACCATCGCCGGTATCGGCTTTGCCCAGGGCGATAAGATTGTAGTGGGCGACAAGACCATCGATGCCACTGTTACAGCTGATGGCGTAAAGTTCACCGTTCCTGCAGACTTGGCAGAAGGCGAGTATGCCGTATCTCTGGTTCGTGGCAGTGCTTCCTGGGAGTTGGGTAAGGTATATGCCTTCCAGCAGCGCCAGATAGAGAGCATCACCATTACAGATAATGCGATGCTCAAAATGTATGCTCCAATGTTAGGTCTTGAGGATGGCACACTGACTGTGAACTTCGCCTATAACGAAGACGGTTCCCTGAAGGGAATTTCTTCTAATGGTGGTGTAGAGTGGAATTTCGATTATAGCGGTAAGACCATCACAACCATGAGTTTGTTCGCTGGAGCGCCATTTACTTATACCCTCGACGATCAGGGCCGCATCATCAGCAGCACAGGTTACGATATGTATGGTGATGACGTTGCCTATACCTGGAACTACGATGCAAATGGTTATCTTGTAAGTGTAAAGAAGAATGGTGCAGCAGATAATGATGATGCAAATCTCCTGAACACCTATACTGATGGCAACTTGTCTGCTTATACCTTGAGCCTGGCCAACGGGTTGACAACAGATAAGAGCATCCGTACATGTCCTAACACCGTGGAGCCTCTTTATCTGCTGAATGCTTTCGGCTGGATGCAGACACGTGAGGATTTGTTCCTGGGCTTCCTTCTCAACCGCAACGTGAAGGTATCTACCTATGTTCCAAGTCAGCTGATTGCTGCTGAGCTGGATGAAAATGGTGCAGAAACCACAGTTACTGCAGGTATCGAGAGTTCTTTTGCGAACAACACATTGACCATGCAGACCACTGGTAATGTTATTTCCGGCGCTCAGTCAATCTACTCCAACAAGGTAGTTGTTACTTATAAGAAGAAGTAAATTTCGTTGTTACCTACGAAAACAAGCAAATAATTCAACAGGGTGTGTCATAAGTTCATGATGCACCCTTTTTTAATTATTCAAGAACGCAAGTCCGTTAGGCATCCTGCCGGATTTGAAAGCCGGCGTTAAAATTAGTAATACGCCATCTCCATATTTAATAGAATCTTTCCAATTTCAGCAGCGTTTGCCTTGACTTTTGGATAAAAGTTGTATCTTTGCACTGAAAATCAACGAATTACATAAAATGACATATTACAAGCGAAATATAGATATAAAACTCATGGAGTGGAAGGTTTCTCAAAGAAGAAAGCCGCTGCTGATACGTGGGGCCAGACAAGTAGGAAAATCTTCTGCTGTGCGCCACTTTTGATACCAGTCATGATGTTTTTTGTAAGGAGTATGCCTTTCCTTATTACGTTTAAACACATATATTTACGTTTAAGCACAAAATTCGACATCGACTTTAATTTTTTCAAAATATTGACATAGTTTGGTGATTAAAACCGTATCTTTGCAAGACAAAATGCAGTTATTTACATCCATCAAAATAAAAACAACAAGGCTTATGAAAAGACTGTACTTGCAAAAATCGTGCATTGAAAAACAGTATGTGCACATTCGCAATAGCCTTATTGCGGTAAGTATGGCATGCATATCCACGAGCATGATGCCATGCTATGCCCAAAATGCTAAGCCCAAGATTGCAACCAGAGGAGTCATCTCCTCGCAACCTGGGGATTATAAGCAGGTGGGCAACACTCAACTCTTTTATCGGCAAAGTAGTAACTCCATCGATTTCATGGGAAAATTCCAGAATCGATACTATGGCTCCACCTTTTCAAATGGCGGATATAAAGTCGCTTTGCAAGTGAACAACAATTATCCCCAAAATCTGGATTGCCAGAACGGTTCCACAATTAATGGCGTAAAATTCGTGCCTTCCGTAGAACCGCAGGGTGAACTGGCTAGAGTTTGCTATACCCTTACCAATAGCAATGATACTGCCATAACCATCAATATGGGTACCCATGCCGATGTACAGATTGGCAATAACGACCAGGCACCTATCTCAAAAAGAAATGATTCTGCTGGCAATACATACGGCATCACGATGAGTGATGGTGCCGGGGCGCAGCTTTGCGTATTGCTGGGTGCAGGATTGAAAGGTGTAACTGCCGTAAGTGATTACTGGTTTGGTCATTACAATCAGAACAAAGAAGTATCAAACATGGTCGGTAATTATTACCAAGGCTCCAACTGGATGCAGGAAAACGGAAACTACGACAGCGGTATGGGCTGGTGCTGGAAAAACAAAAAGATTGCTGCAGGCGAAACCGTTACCTTCTCCTATCTCATTGGTGTAGGAGATGTAAACCTGGAGCCAAACTCCTCGTTCGTTGCCACACCGGATGATCCTAACAACTGGAATAATCTCTACCTTCCTCACCGACTCACCCTGGATGGCGAATATGAAAGTCCTGCCGGTCTCGACGGAAAGATAGAATATGCCGTAGAAGACAGCGAGGAATGGACTGCCCTGACGGATAACCTGGCTTCGGGAAGCAAGTTCTCTGCCACCCTCACCGTCAACTTTATTCCAGGCAAGGCCAAGCATACCATCCAGTTCAGAACCATAGATAATGTGGGCAATACCACCCTACTCGCCCCTATCGAGTATGCCGACATTTCTGCCTACGAATTCACAGGCATCAAGGACTATACCTTTACCGGCGATTCCATCTATCAGCAGGAAATCACCTCTTCTTTGCCTAAGGAACAGTATGTGGCTGTAAACTATCAGAACAATGTGCATGCCGGAAAGGCTGGCTTCCTGGTAGAAGGCGTTTTCCCATATACCATCGGTTCTAAATACCATGACTTCACCATCAATCCGGCACAGCTGGAGGGGGATATCGATATGGATACAGACACCGTTTACTTCTTCTATCATGCGCAGCCTATCACGCCGGTTTGGAAGTTCACAAACCAGGCATACAGCCAGTTGAGAGACCGCATAGATTACTATGCTGAATATACCGACAATATCTATCCCGGTACTGCCACACTCACCGTGAGCGGAATAGGCGATTACACGGGAACCTTCACCAAGCAGTTTACCATCGATAAGGCAAAGCTTCCAGAAGATCTCTATCATGTAGAACTCCCGGATTCTGATATTACCTACGATGGCCAACAGCATCTGGCACAGGCCACCAAGGGCGAAGGAATGGGCGATATCCTCTTCACCTATACACAGCAAGGCGCAGCCGACAGTAGTCAGGTTATTCCACAAGCAGAAGGTACCTACGATATCTTTATGGAAATCAAGGATGGTGCATATTATTATGGTAAGCCAAAGGAAAGAATCGGCTCCTTCACCATCTACCAGATGGATGCTCAGGAGTGGAAACTCCTCACCGTGCTCAATGCCACCCTCATCAAGATGGGATGGAAGGAACCTTGGGATATGAGCCAGGGCGAAAAGAGTGCTTCCCAACTGAAGGGCGTGACCCTGGAAAAAGGACACGTAAAAGCACTCGACCTGAGCAACCAGCAACTGGCGGGCAATCTTCCTGCCACCGCTTTTGTTCTCCCGAAACTGGAAAGCCTCAACATTTCGCATAACAGATTCAAGGGAAATCTGGGTGTCTTGGGAAGAACGCTTCCGGCATTGACTACACTCGATGCCAGCTACAACGGCTTTACCGATGTGTTGCCTACGTTGCCTGCTACCATCAAGCAGCTCAACATCAGCAACCAGACCATCGACAAGACCATCACCGTAGATGGTTCTCATTTCAATATCAAAGCCATCATTCCGCAGTTGCCTACCATCCTTGCCTACGACCATGAGAAGCAAGGATACAACACATCGGAGATTGGCTTCCTGATTACACAGTCGGATGCAGACAACTGGTACGGCAAGTGGGGCATGCACGTGATTTACAAGAACGGAAAACTCTCCGTACCATACATCACCACTCCATTTGAATACCGCGGCGAAAGCGGCGATACACTTACTGCCGTAAAACTCAAGTCAGGAGCAGACCAGAGCATCGAGGGCAGCAACCTGAAGCTGAAGTATATCTTCCAGCAGGGCGATGCCAACTTTGCACCAGGCATCGATGCCACCGACCTGCAGACCACCATTCTCTATGCCTTCGGCGCATACCGTTACATGCCGTTCAACTTTACGGCTGCTGATACTTACAAGGATGAAATCATCAACGTGCAGGATGTGGTTTGCACCGTCAACATCATGTTAGGCGAAGCTTCTTCTGCCGCCAGAAAGCATGATGCTTCTCGCAGCTATGCTGAAAATGCTGGATATGCCGAATATACTGATAGCCAGCATAATGCAGATGCATCAGCACAGGCAGGAATCTACCTGCGTGATGGCAAGATCTTCCTCAATACAGAAGTACCGGTGGCAGCCCTCAGCATTGCAGCTTCCGGACACATCAACTGGAACCTGAAGCAGTTGGGAATGGAGCAGGCCACAGAAGGAAGTTCGCTCGTAGCTTACTCTCTGTCGGGTAACACCTTACCTGTTGGCGAAACCCAGATAGGAACCTACGAGGGCAATGCTACCATCACCGGCATCAGCCTTGCAGACGAGGAAGCCAAGTCCATCTCTTCCGGCACACACAATGGTACGGTAACCCGTATCAATGGCATCAGCGAAAGCAATGATGCTGCCGAGATGGGTATCTTCAACACCCAGGGCATCAGAACGCAGAAGATGCAGAAGGGCATCAACATCGTGAAGACCCAGAAGGGAACTAGAAAAGTTGTCAAGAAATAAAAAACTCTGGTAATATGAAACAAAGACATTTCATCACCACCCTGTGCCTGCTGATGCTCTTCGTGGCATCGGCATGGGCACAGAAGAACACGCTGGAAATTCCAGACGTGACCGTGGCGCAGGGAAAGTCGATTTCGCTGCCCGTGAACATGGAAAACTCCGCCGATATCGTGGCGGTGCAGTTCACCATGACCACGGCAGACGGCGTCACCTTCTCTACTGAGACCGCCCGAACCACGGAACGTGCCGATGGCCACTCGCTGACCATGAGGTCTATAGGAGTGAATAAATATATGGTTATGATCTTCTCCTCCCAGAACCGTGCGTTCATCGGGCGAACGGGCAGTATCATGACCGTAGTGCTCAACACCTCCAGTTCGCTGAAAGAGGGTGACAAGATTCCTGTCACCCTATCCGATGTGATTATCGGCGAAAAATCGGGCAAGAACCTCGCCACAGGTTTTACTTCAGGTTCGGTAAACATCGCCAAGTCGCCTGATTTGGAAGTAAGCCAGGTAGAAACCAAGGCCACCAACCTGCTGCCTTACAATAAGATAAGCGTAAACTGGCAGGTTAGCAACATCGGCGGCCTTTCTACAGAAGCCGGATGGAGCGAACAGGTATTTGCAGAATCTGCCGACGGTAAATTCAGCAAACTGCTGGGAACCATCGACTACGACCAGAAGCTTGCCGCAGGCGGAACCATCAGCAGAACTGCCGAATTCGACACCCCAATGGAACTCGGCATCAGCGATAACGCCCGCATCAGGGTAAAGGTGCGCCCATACAGCAACACGGGCGAACCTAGCTGGATGCTCGCCAACAACGAAGCTACCACCAGCGGAACCCTGCAGACTGCCAACATGCTTTTCATCAACCCTGCAGCTGCGCACATCGAAGAAGCCAACGCACAAAACGTAAGGTTGAAGCTCATCCGAAGCGGAAGCACGGCACAGGCAGAGACTTTCAAGCTTGCGCAGACGGCAGATGCCCGCATAGAATTGCCAGCCGAAATAACCATCCCTCAGGGACAGTCGGCTACCTATTTCTATGCCAAGGTCATCGCCAACCAGAAACTCGACAACGATTCCATCGTCACCGTCAACATCGATGGCAACAACTACATTACCGGAACCACAGCCATCAAACTGACGGATGATACCAAGCCGCAGCTCACCCTGAGCGCCAAGCAGCAGGATGTGACGGAAGGCGGAAAGCTGACCCTCACCATTACCGCCGAACGCCAGTCGGCCACCGATAAGGCTATCAGCCTGAGCTGCGACCTGCCATCAAGATTCAGAATTCCGGCAAACATCATCCTCCCAGCCCGGCAAACCTCTGTGGATGTGGAAGTGGAAGCCCTGGAAGATGATATTCCTGATGTAGAGAAGGTTGTAACCTTTGCCGCATCAGCCGATGGATATGAGAATGGCACCCTGCTCTCTACCCTGGTAGATGACGACATTCCTACCCTGCAGCTGGAACTCACCCCTACTGCGATTTCTGAGGCCGACGGTCCGCTTTCGGTAAGCGCCAAGTTGAGCCGCACAGACAATATCGACAAGAAGGTGACCGTTAAGCTGAGCGACAATTCAGAAGGCAACCTTTACTATGCCCGCCAGACCATCGAGATGGCTCCGGGCGTGAAGGAGGTAACCCTCAACATGGGTCCGATAGACAACAGTCTGGTGGATGGCGAACGCACCTACCAGGTAACTGCTGCCGTGTTCATCGCCTCATGCAGCTGTAATGCCAATGTGGGAACATCGGGTGGAGTGGTCACCGTGCCGCTCACCATCTACGACAACGACGGTCCTGCGCTCAGTCTCAGTGCATCTTCCTCCCTGTTGAAGGAAGGTGGAGAGATGCCTCTTACCATCAGCAGAAACACCGATAGCAAGAGCCGACTTGACGTGAATCTGAGCAGCAACCACGATGCAGCCATCGAATACCCTAAGACCGTGACGATAGCCGAAGGCGAAACTTCAGCCACCTTCACCGTGAAGTCGAAGGGCAACGATACCACTGGCGATGACCTCACCGCTACCCTCATAGCCGAAAGCGAGGGATTTGCCAAGAGCAGCGTATGGTTTACCATCAGCGACCAGACCCTGCCTGATGCCCGCATCATGGCCATCAGCAGTCAGGAAAGTAAGGTTGAGGCTGGCGGAAAGGCCACACTGAGCCTCAGCATTGCCAACCAGGGAAGTTATGTGCTCCCTGAGCAGACCAAGATAGGTTTCTATTTCGACAGTGCCGCAACTCCTGCCGATGTAGCCTATCTGCAGGATAACCTTGCCGCAGGCGAGAGTACCACGATGACCCGCGAAATCACCCTCCCTTCCACCGTGGGCGAGCATAAGCTCTATGCCGTGGTAAACGATGGCCAGGGCGTGAAGGAGCTTCTCTATACCAACAACACATCCGATGTGCTCAACATCGCTACCGTGGCACCTATCTCCATGGAAACCAAGGTGGCCAAGGCCATCTATGCCCCTGGCGAAAAGGTAGTTATCAGCGGAAAGGCGAAGGGTAAGGATATCGCCCAGAAGAGCGTGGAGGTATATATCGTGAACGGCGGTTACCGCCATACCATCACCACCCAGACCCAGGACGACGGCAGCTTCGAGGTAAGCTACGAGCCATATAGCGGACAGACGGGCCACTTTGCCGTAGGTGCCTGCTATCCTAGCGCCAACCTCTCGGAGGAACAGGCTTCCTTCGATATCTATGGCATCAAGCGAACCAGCAATGATGCCATCACCTGCGAGGCATCGCTGGGCGATGTCTATCAGGGCAAGCTGAACATCAGTAATCCGGGTAATCTGACCCTGACCGGCCTGAAGGTAAAGGTAAATTCCAAACCGGATAACTGTACGGTGAACGCTACTCCTGGCAACACCACGCTGAAGGGTGGCGAGAGTACCGACATTGCATTCAGCATTACTCCTAGCGGAGCCAGCGAGGGCAGCGACTGGGAGAAGATAGAACTCAGCATCGAGAGTGCCGAGGGAGCCATCCTGCCTGCCACCTTATATTATTACTGTAGGGTGAAGACGGGTAAGATTGAGGCTTCTGTGGCGAGCATCAAGACCACCATGGTGAAGGGCGAGTCAAGAGACTATCCGTTTACCATCACCAATGTGGGTAAGGGTGAAACCGGAAAGATTTCCCTCGCCTTGCCATCATGGATTTCGTCGGTTACACCGATGGAGATGCCATCTCTGGCCAAGGACGAAAGCACGGAGATTATCCTGCGCATGACTCCTACGGACAAGATGCAGCTCAACGTGCCAGTGACGGGCAATATTGCCATCAACTGTGCCAACGGCGAAGGCATGCCATTGCCGTTCTGCATCGAGCCTGTATCTACCAAGGAAGGTAAGCTCACCATCGATGTATGCGATGAGAATACCTACTATACCAAGGAGGCTCCTCATCTGGCTGGTGCCAAGGTAGAGATAACCCATCCTACCACTGGCGCAGTTGTAGCCGAGGGTATCACAAACGAGAAGGGTATCTTCTCGGCAGATCTGGCAGAGGGTTACTATGCGGTAAGAGTATCGGCAGAAAAGCACGATTCATACAGTAATAACCTGCTGGTTGACCCGGGTACGGAGACCAAGAAGGTGGTGAACCTGAGCTATGAGGCTATCAATATCGACTGGAAGGTTGAGGAGACAGAGATTCAGGATGAATATGAAATCAAGACCAATGTGAAGTTTGAGACACAGGTGCCTATGCCTGTGGTTGTATTGTCGATTCCTTCAAGCATTCCTGCCAAGGATTTGCGCGATGGAGAGTCTTTGATATTCAACGCTGTGCTCACCAACAAGGGATTGATTGCGGCTAAGGATGTAGAGCTTACATTGCCAACCGATCTCAAGACCCTAACATTCGAGGCACTCGACCATACAGAAGCCTTCAATTTGGCACCGCAGGAAAGCGTGATTATACCAGTAAAGGTTACAAAATCGACAGAAACATCTTCTGCAAGAGCAGCTAAGCGCCAAGGTCACATAGATAATGACCCATGCAAAGACCAGGTTGGTACACTTTATTATTGGGAATGCGGACTTGATAGGAAATGGCACAGATATGAAATTGCACTGCAATTAGGTTCATGCAAGAGCGATGATCCTAGCACATGGAGTGACAACAACGATGTCATAGGCTATGGTGGTGGTATCCGTGGTGGACTTGGAAGTCTATATGGTCCGGGAGCAAGACCTTCGATAGGAGGTTCCGGAACCTATACTGGTTCTTCCAATCAAAATCCTTTGGTGCAAGTAGAAGATAAAGGTTGTGAGCCATGCCAAAACAAGGCTTTAACAGATCTTGTAAAGTGTGGATTATCGTTCATTCCTATATATGGATGTGTACAAGGTTCTGCTGAATGTGCCGCAGAAGCAGCAACTGGAAATACAGGTTGGAGACATTACACAAATTGTGCATTGACAGGCATAGGATGCTCTATGGATTTATGTGCCCAAATTGCAGTGGGTTCTGTTGTTGCTGCACCTGTTGGAGCAGCTTGCGAAGTTGTTGGCGTGATAACTAATATCATTAGCTGTCTTATACCTTTTACAGAACCATGTGAAGCAGATAGCGTACCTGCTGCAAGAAGCAGGAAAAAAGCTAGTACACCAAGTTACATAGAAGTTTTTAAGGAAAAAGCTCATATTCCATTGAGCGAAATGACAGCATATAGTGGAGTCCTGGAAGAAGTTTTTGGAGATAAAGACTGGATTACAAAGACTACGTTAGGCGAACTATATGAATTGTTATCAATCATCAATGGAGAGGAAAGTGATAAGTTAGATGCCAATAAACTTCTGATAATGAAGCCGGAAGCTATTGCAAAGGAACAATTCTTTAAGTTTATTGAGCGACTAAATAACACACAGGATAAAGCAGATGGTATCGAAGTGAATAGTGACAATTATATTCATGATGATATTATTAAAGCAAAATATAAAGAAATAGAAAGAGCCGAAGCTGAAAGCCAAAAGTTGGGCTACATATCAACAAACGAAATGTGGCTTACTGAAGGGGCAAAGATGAAGGAACGTCTTGAAGAATCTTCAAGCAGCGTTTGCTCCAGCATTACCCTGCAGTTCACCCAGAAGATGGTGATGACCCGACAGGCATTCCGTGGAACCCTTAAAGTATTCAACGGAAATGAACAGGAGGCGATGAAGGATGTGCAACTCACCCTCACCGTAACCGATGAAAAGGGCAATATCGCCATGAGCGATAAGTTCCAGGTGAACCCGGAGAAACTCGAAGGATTCAATGGAAAACTCGACTTCACCGATGGCTGGACCCTCGATGCACAGAAGGAAGGTGTTGCCACCGTACTCTTCATTCCTACTAAGAAAGCAGCTCCTACCGTGGAGACCCGCTACGCCTTCGGAGGAACCCTCTCTTACGTAGATCCGTTCACGGGACTGGAAGTGACCCGCGACCTCACGCCTATCACCCTCACCGTGAAGCCATCGCCAAACCTCGACCTCACCTACTTCATGCAGCGTGACATCAAGGGCGATGACCCTCTGACCAAGGAGGTGGAACCATCTAAGGAAGCAGAGTTCTCACTGCTCATCAACAACCTGGGCTATGGCGATGCTACCAATGTAAGGATGTCAACCAACCAGCCGGAAATCGTAGATAACGAAAAGGGACTCAAGGTGAAGTTCGAACTCATGAGCAGCCAGCTCAACGGACAGGAGAAGACCCTGGCTCTGGGCGGAAGCGTATCCACCGACTTCGGAACCATTCCGGCACATAGCACCAGCTATGCACAGTGGTGGATCAAGAGCTCATTGCTCGGACACTTCACCGATTACGACGTAACTGCCACCCATCTGACCAGTTATGGCAACAAGGACCTCTCGCTGCTCAACGATGTAACCATCCACGAGCTGATACGAAGCATCGACGTAACGAAGGGCGACAAGACCCTGAAGGGATTCATGACCAACGATATCGTGGATGCCGACGATACGCCTGATATGCTCTACCTATCAGACGGTGAAATAGAAAAGGTGAACGTGGCTGCTTCTTCAAGCATCACGAAGACATCCGATACGGAATACACCCTGACCATCACCCCATCTGAGGAAGGTTGGAACTATGGCAATCTGAGCGATCCTACCTATGGCGTATCTGCCCTTAAGAGTGTAACCCGCACCAGCGACGGAAAGCAGATCAGCCTCCGCAACTTCTGGCAGACCGACCGCACGCTGCGCGACGGAAAGGATCCGCTCTATGAGAACAGAATCCATTTCGCCGACCTGTTTGATGGCAAGAATGCCGAAAGCTACATCCTCACCTTCGAGGCTACCCCTTCACTGATGCTCGAAGTAGCATCCATCGAAGGTGCTCCTGCCGAAGATGAAGTGGCTACCAAGCCGGTGAATACGCTGAAAGTGATGTTCAACAAGTACATCGACCAGGCTACCTTCACCAGTGAGGATATCCAGATCAATGTGCAGGGTAAGGAGCAGGACAGCCAGCTCGTGAAGATTTCTACCGAGGACAACAAGAACTTCGTTCTCGACCTGACCCAGCTGAATGCCAGTGCCGGCAACGGTTACTACACGCTTACCGTTCAAACCTCGGGCATCACCGACAGTGAAGGCTTTGCAGGAAAGACCGGAAAGACGGCTAGCTGGACCCTGTTCGTGAACAGCCAGGTGAAGCTTCTCACCTCCGTATATCCGGAAAATGCGGGAGAAGTAATCGGCAGAGTAGCCGGAAACGAAGTAGCCTACGGCACCACCATCCAGTTGGTAGCCAAGGCCAAGGAAGGCTATCAGTTTGCATCCTGGAGTCTGAACGGAGAAACCATCTCTACGAACGACACCATCAGCCAGGTGGCATTGGGCGATTTGACCATGGTGGCCAACTTCGAGAAGAAGACCTATCAGGTGAACATCGCAGAGAATTGCGAAGGTGGCAGCATCACCCAGACATACACCGGTGTTTATCATTACGGCGACCAGCTTGTACTGAAGGCTGAGGCCGATGAAGACTACAGTTTCGCTCACTGGACCGTGAACGGAAAGCAGACCGAGGATGCAGAAACCCTGAGCCTCATCGTAGATAAGGATCTCACGGTAAGCGCCAGCTTCAAGCAGGAGCGCTACGAGCAGAACATCACGCTGATGAGAGGTTGGAACTGGATATCAAGTTATCTGGCCGATCCTATTTCGGCAAGCGACATTGCATCCAAGAGCAGTCAGATTATCAGCAGTTCCGAGGAGATAGAAAATCTGTTGCCAGCCCATACCTATAAGGTGAAGGCATCAACCAGCTTCATCAGCAAGAGCAAGGGCCGCCTGTTTGAGGCAAGCACCACCCCAGTGGGCATCAATGCCGGCTGGAACTGGCTGGGTTATCCACTGCGTGAGAACCAGGAGTTGGCATCTGCCATCAGCAATGCCAGCGAGGGCGACTACATCGTGGGTCAGACAGGATTTGCACAATTCTATGCCGGCACCTGGGAAGGAACGCTCAAGCAGCTCATCACCAACCAGGGTTATCTGTATAAGTCAGTGAAGCAGAACAACCTGGAGTTTGCCGAAGCTACCACTCCATCTCAGCTCTCTGATGAGGAGCAGCAGGATATGGAAGTAGATATCCGCAAATATCCAAGTACGATGAACATCATCGGCAAGCTGACTCAGAAGGATGCCGACATGACAGGCAGTGACTATCGTCTTTACGTGATGGTAGGAAACGAATGCCGTGGCATCAGCCAGCTGATAGACGGCAAGTACTACCTCACCATTTACGGTGAGAAGGACGAGAAGCTGAACATGGTGATAGAGAACCTGCAGACCCAGGAGTCTATCCTGGTACAGGATGCCTTGACATTCAAGGAGGATGTATTGGGCAGCCGCACGTCGCCATACGATTTCAACATCGACATCATGACGGGCATAGAGAATATTCTGGCTGATGGCAAGGAGTTGCGAATCTACAGCATCGACGGCTATCTGATTGACGCCCACGCCACCGTGAAGACGCTGAAGAAGTTGGTAAAGGGTGTATATATTATTAATGGAAAGAAATATGTAGTTTCTGAATAATATGTAGCGATAAGGAAATGTAGAGAAAATCACATTTCCGGATAAATGAAGAAATAGGGTGTGTCATCAAAGCATGGCACACCCTATTTTTTGTTGCTTCATCGTTTTTCTTCATCGGATTACGCTGAGTTAACGGAACATTCTTGCTTCACGGATTACGCACGGAATTTAAACGGATTTGGCCTTACGGCCATTGGGCTAGCGCATTCGCATTCCTGCTTTAGGGGGTATCGCCGCCAGGCGCTCCGCAGGAAATGCTAACCCACTGGTTAGCATTTCCTCCCTATGTATCCCGCCAGGCGTCCTGCCGGATTTGAAATCCGGCATCAAAAAATGTCCTAACCTATTGATGCTCTGCGGATTTGGAATCAGCAGCAAAGGAGTATGTCTTTCTTTTTATTGGGGGATTACAAATCCCCCGGTTTTAATAGGTCGAACCTTTTTTTACGGCGGATTGCAAATCAGCCGGGTCGCCTGGCGGGGTCGCGAAAAACGACCCAACTTGGGCTGTTTAATTTCCGCTCTATCCATATAAAATCGCTTCTATTCCATCATTCTGCTGTTTTTCAGCCCTTTTAGGCGTTATTTTCTCTAAAAAACCCATTTTTTATTTTCAAAACCTTGGCAGTTTCAACAAAAAAGCGTATATTTGCGGTCATATATCTATTTTACATAAACTTTAAGGCCTATGGAAATGAAATCATATCTCAAGGCCGAGCTTGCCCGAATGTATTTCCCCATGCTCGACGCACCATTAGCCATGCGACGCCTGCGCCGCTGGATTCACAACAACCCTGAGCTGGAAACGGCCCTGGCACAATGCCATGTGAGCAAGAATGCCGACTTTTTCAGCCGCAAACAGGTGAGCCTCATCGTAGAATACTTCGATGAGCCATGAAACACATGTTCAACTTTTAAATGTTTAAGACTATGAAAAATGAGACAAATCCATCTTCTGAGAATGGATCTTCCATCGGTAAAGAGATGGAATCTGAGATTCTGCGCTCTCTGATGCGCTCCTCCAAGTGGCACTATTGCTTCAACGCCTCCTGCTCAAAGGCGCAGGAATGCGCTGCCTTCTTATCCGGCAAGATTCTCATCCATGATGAGGCTTTCTACAAGGAACTGTTTTACGATGAAGTGGTACCCACCATCCGTCCTGATGCCCGATATGATGACCAGTCGGGCAGCAAGGGAAGCGAGAAAGAAGCAGGTTCCTTCTACCCATGCACCCAGTTCTGCCGTCCGTGCATGGAGCGCAAGGTATGGGGCTTCTCCCAGTTTTATGCTGAAGTAAAATACAACGACACCCTACCCCTGCGCCATCAACTGATGTCACTCCTAGGCGGCAGAACCGCCTACTACCGTTTTCATCGTGGTGAAAAACTGCTCTCAGCAGAAATGCAAGCCTGCATTGCTGAGGTCTTCAAGAAGTGGGGATACAACGCCCCATCCTATGACTTCAGCAAGGAAGTTGCGGGCATAAATAAGGCATGAAAAAGGCATCAATAACGCACAGAAAAGGTATAAAATAGGGTATGAAAAACGGACCCAAATCATTCGTTTTTGATTCACCCTTAGAAACACTTTGTTTCTATATTAGAAACGCCTTGTTTCTATATTAGAAACGCCTTGTTTCTATATAAGAAACGGAGTGTTTCTAATATTGAAACAAATTCCAGTTAAAATCGGGGCGTTTTGCATGTAAAAACGCCCCTGTTTTAATATGATTTTCTGAATAATCATCTGTGCATTGGCATAGTTATCCTTACGCAGATGATGCAGCATTTCACTGAAGAAATATGATATTGCCTGTGAGTTAGTGGCGTTCAGTAATTCTGATAATAAGTATCAAGGTACATTTGATGGCAACGGGAAGACCATCAGTAATCTCTACATCAATGCCACCTCTGTTAATACCGGTTTCTTCGGATATACTACTGATAATAAGTATCAAGAATCATAGTTCTTTTTGTTTTAAAATATCTTAAAATCTCGCTTTATGCTCAATGTTTATTTGGTCGTATGTGTAAAAAAGTGTAGCTTTGCAGAAGATCAAAATTAAAGAAGATATGCTGCAAAATATCATATGCTACCTTGTATAATCCGTCTTTACGTCATCATTGACTATTTGCTTTTGAGTTTGCTTGACACGACTCTTCAAATGACCAAGATTATATCTTGCTGAAATCACAAATGATGCCTGGTAGTTACGACCCATACCTTTGTACTGGTAACCGTTTGATTCCGTGAAACTTGTCCATCTGTAATGAATGGGAAGAAAGCTATAGGCAGAAGCCATCAGCGTAAGACGATTGCCAAGTACTTTCTTCGTAAGGCTCAAGCCATATTCATATCCCTCAGAACCATAACCCTGGAGCATAACATACTTGGTATGGTAGTTTCCCTCCAGTTCAAGATAGTAATCCTTGGGAAGCTCATATTCTGCCATACAACGCAATCTGCCAAACCATCCCTTGTGCCATTGCCCTATTCTTTGAGCGGAGTACTGGACATAGGCCAAAGATGTGACTGTGCGGAAAAAGAATCCGCCAAAACGCTTACGCAATGACAGTTCGAGATTGGTATTGTTCTTATGACCTATATTATCCTTCGTAGTGTGCAATACGCTACCAGCAAGATAGCTATAGCCCAGGAGAAGCCGGTCGGAATATTGATGCGCCAACGACATGCTCAAATACCAGGCATCACCACTTCCCATCCTGAAAGCAGTGGTTAAAGATATGTTCTGATTCCTCTGCGGCTTCAAGCCTGGATTTCCATAGCTCAACTCATTGACGGTGCTACTGTCAACATAGGGATCTAAAGCAAAAATATTGGGACGAGATACAGACATAGCATAACCTAAGGATAAGGTTCCCCTATCCGACAGGATATAGGAAATACCCATGCTGGGAAGAAAATCACAAAAACTCACCTTGTTGGTATAACCTTTGTCTGCCCTGGCCAACTTCTCCCAGTCATTTTCGTACTGAAAACCAGCTGAAATCCGCCATTTACGATCATTGTATGTATAGCCCAAACTGGACTGCAGAAAATTCTGAGTGCGCTTGCAAAGACTTACTCCCGTATTATCCCGATAATATCCAAGTCCTATCGGGGAGTATTTTTCCTCATTATCGTCATGATCCAAGCGCAGCAAGCCCTTGAGACCGAAGACAAACAAATGATGCTTTCCTACACGCCTATTGTACTCCAACTCGCATGTATGCCAGTCTTCTCCACTACTGGTCATGAGAAGACAATCCATCAAGCCAGAAATAGAGTTGGCACATCCTGCTACAGAATCAAGGTCCTGATAGCAAATTTCTTTCTTTTCCATATAAGGACGGCCATAATAATTGTATCCCACAAAAAACTTTCCTCCTTCACCTCCTGGTCCGAATACCCGTTCATAGTTCAGCGATGCCTGGTACTCTGGCGACTTGAGCCTATGATTCAGCTGCTTTACATAAGAATAGCTGGGAGAATTATCTGCCTGGGTTACCTGAACATCATAACGGGAAGACGAATGCATATTGTTACGCAAAAAAATCCGGGCATAGGCTGACAACAAGCTATGATCATCTACATCATAGCTCGCAGACAGCTCCATATTATGATCTTTGGAACTGGTTCCACCTATTTTGCCTTCAGTTATACTCATGTGGTCAAAGAGAACTTCGTGACGCAACTCTTCCGAACGAGACGTTGAGGAATGCCCAAACATGTCGTTAAAGGAATAGCAACCGGAAAAACGGATACGTTTTATCTTAGATGTTCCCCAAATGGAGCCAAACAAACTGCTGTCGGTTCCCTTTCCATACATGGTGAGCATATAACCTTCCAGTCTGCCTTTGGTTGTAATATTCAAGACCACGGCATCATTTCCATACTGTAAGTCGGGATGTGTTACAAGCTCCACCTTCTTTACGTATTTTGAATTCAACGCACTAAGCAGCTCTATAGGATTATTGACCAGCGGATCTCGCAGACCATTTAGCTTATATACTATCTTCCTATTATCGTCCGCCGAAATTTCACCTTTCCTGCTGACGATAAGCCCCGGCATCTTTCTCAAAGTCTCAATCAGTTTTTCCTTCATGGCACTGCTGTCTGCTTCGACATGGTAAATGATTCTGTCTGTTTTCATTTGAACCAACTGCCCTCTCACGATCACGTCTTTCAACATCACATCAGGAATCATTCTGGAAGTATCGCAAGATGCCTCCGCCAGCATTCCCTCCCGGCTTTCATAACTGATGCGGGGCATAGAACCATGAGCTTGGGAATAGCATCCCCAAGCAAGCAAGTACATCACGAGTAAAAGTATCTTCGTATTCATCTTGAACCCATTTAATTGTTTATCTCTGCAAATATACGCCAAATGTGTGAAACTACCATAGAAATTCTGATTTTTAACACTCTCAATCTCATCGCCTGTAGATAAATGGGGCGAGATGATAAAGACAATAAGTGGCGTGCATGTGCGCTTGACCAAAGAACAGGCTGCTGCTCTTGCCGAAATTCATAAGTTCTCAGAAATTCCTACCTATTTTGTTGTAAATAAGGAAGGAAAGATAACTTATCAGAAGACAAGCTTTCCTGGAGTGGAAACGTTAAGGGAGCAACTGGTATCTGCCATGCGTTAACGTTCGGTCCCGAACAGTTGAGATACCGTTTATGTATGGTTGAAATTGCCCTTTCAGGCAGCTCCAACCATACAGGTAGAAAAACTTCCCTTTAAAACTTATATATAGGTAAAACCCTGACCTTATATCCATTTTTCTCAATTACCCTTTCCTCCCTCATCGTGACAATGATTAGATTGGAGCATTTGAGTTCTCCGGCACATTCTATGATGCTATCTACCTCACGCTTGAGTGTCCGTTCGGAAGAAAGATCATAACATACCTGAATGAGACTCTCTACATGGGTACCTTGCCTGGTCACAAAATCCGTCTCCTTATCATTACGGGAACGGTAATAGAAAAGAGAGGTTTCCGTATGATACCCCCTGCGAACCAACTCGATAAAGACCTGATTTTCCAGTAACCTGCCCAAGTTCTCACTCACGCTAAAAGCCTTGGCTTCTACAAAACCATTATCAACCACATATACTTTTTGGGGAGCTTTCTTCATCAGTTTCAGCTTGTTGCTGTAACGCGGCAGATAATATAAGAGATAGGGCTCTCTTAAATACCCCATAAATTTCTTGGTTGTAGCTACGCTGGAAAATCCAAGTTCTTCTGACAGTTCATTGGCACTGAAAGGATTGCAGAAATTAGATACCAGATACATGGCCAAGTTATTTAAGTCCTCTACATTACGCACTCTATGACGCTTGGCGATGTCTTTCCAAATGATGGAATCAAAAAGAGTGGAAAGATAGTTTTGAGTCAGACCTCTTGCTGCTACTGTCTCCGGATAGCCACCATGGTGCAGATAGTCTGCCATAAGCGAGAAGTCGGATGCGCTATCTTTCATATCTGATACTTCTGCAAGACTTCTGTGATTCCAGATGAAGAATTCAGAAAGACTGAAAGGCAGCATCTCTATCTGAATATATCTACCTGTAAGCAATGTTGCCATTTCGCTACTCAGCAGTTTGGCGTTACTTCCCGTAATAACCATGTTGATTCCCATGCGGTAAAGCTTGGAGACCCACAAATCCCAGCCATCCATATTTTGAACCTCATCAAGTAGAAGAAACTCGAAGTCGGGATAAACGGCAAGCAGAGTTTCCCAAACCAAATCATCGTCCCAGGCATTCAGTAACTTTCCGTCATCAAAATTCAAATAGGCAAAGTTCCTGCCCTTCAACATCAGCAAAGCCTCTGTTGACTTACCTGTTCTTCTTGGCCCTGTTATCAACTTGATTTGCTTACTTGCCAAAAGCTCGTCCACATCATACTTGGTATGACGTGTAAGATAAGGACGGGAAAGCAGAATATCCCGTTCCTTTTTCTGGTTATTGATTATTGTTCTCATTTCTCTTCTGTCGCATTGATTAAACCGGGGGCAAAGATACGAAAAATATTCAAAATCTCGTCCGTATTGAATAAAAAAGTACTGATTTTATTCAATACGATGAACAAAATGAATAAAAACCATACTTTATATTGGTATTTGAAGCTTGAATGTACCATAGAATCTTGCAGAACTACAGAACTTTCTGCGAAAAAATAATCCCTATGCATGCCAGGTAAGACCAATTGAGAACCTGCGTATGAAATGAATTTCGTATCTTTGCACCGTCAATCAGAATGATGGACTTCGCCCGCATAACAAACGGACGGACCTTGTTAACTTTAAATCTAATAGGAGACACAACTATGATTCTTTTCAAGATTCTGAAGAACATGAACAAAGAGATGAAGGAGGCATACGGAAAGTACTATGCCTACCCAGTGATTACCAAGACCGTGGACATCGACGGACTCGCTAAGCAGATGGCTGCCTACAACACTGGCTTCTCGGAGGGACAGGTGAAGGGTATGCTCGCCGATATGGTGAAGCGTATCAAGGAGAACATCACCAACGGATTTGCCGTGAAGATAGACGACCTCGCCATCTTTACCTGCGGCATCGTGAACAAGGAGGGCGCTACAGACAAGGCGAAGTTCTCCGTAGCTGCCAACATCGAGAGCATCAAGCTCCGCGCTCGTGCCACCGGCGAACTGACCCGAGCTAACCTCAACCGAGAGGCTTCGCTCATGGATATCGAGAAGCTTGCCAATCTTTCAGGCGCAGGCACTGAGAATGGCACTCCGGGCGATACTCCAGGCGGCACCACAAACCCTGGTGACAAGAAGGATGAGGAGAACAAGAACCCTGGCGGCACCGGAAGTGAGGGTACTGGCAGTGAAGGTACCGGAAGTGAAGGCACGGGCAGCGAAGGTACCGGAAGCGACTCTGGCCACGTAAATCTGTAAAAGCAGATGAAACTCCGGCCTATTTCGTTATACAGAAAAAAGAATGAAACCATACCATGGAAACACCTAAGAAAATTACATGGGTCAGCATCCTCTATGCCGTGATACAGGCGATTGTGGCTGCTCTTACTGCTCTCGGCGTAAGCTCCTGCACACAAATCCAGATGTGATGTCTGGCACCCATGAAATCATCTAAAAAATGTAATGCTATGATCAAAGACTCTTATCCTATGAACATCGGTGGTGAGCTGATAAGAAATGAACTGAAGCTGCTCACACGAATGGAACAGGGAAACCTGATGGGAGGAAGCAACTCCGTAAGATTCCTCGTTCTGCACTGTTCTGCCACGAGATGTAACCAGAGTTACACCGTGGAACAGATGAAGAAGGACCACAAGTCACGCGGATTCATGACCATCGGCTATCACTTCTATATCCGTCGTGACGGTACGATGACGCAGCACCGCAGACTGCTGGAGGTGGGGGCGCACGCTCGCCCATACAACCGATGCTCCATAGGCATCTGCTATGAGGGCGGACTGGACGAGAACGGCAAACCTGCCAACACGCTCACCCGGGAACAGTATGACCGACTGCATGACCTTTTCTACATTCTGCATCAGCTCTTCCCGAATGCAAAGATAGTGGGCCACCGCGATTTGCCTGGCACTACGCCAAAAGACTGTCCTTGCCTGGATGCAGCAAAACTGTTTGGAGACATTGATTCATAAGGAACTCCGGAAAAGGAAGACTCCGGAAAGAGACTCCAGAAACGGACTCCGAAAACGGAAGACTCGGAAAAGAAGAGGGTGTGCTATGATGATTCATAACCCACCCTTTTCTTTTGCCGCTTATCTCTCTTTCTCATTTACCGTTTATACCTCTTTTTCATTTATCGTTTATACCTCTTTTTCTACACTTTAATCCTAAAAAAGCTAACAATTCGCACAAAACTTCTGCTTTTTATAAATTCTTGTGAACAAACATGCAATTTTATTGTCTTTTTATAAGATAAATGAAAAATTATCATTATCTTTGTAATCGGTTTAAAACATATATTATACAATATGAATAATTACAAGTACATCAAAGCAAAGGTTTTACGAGTAGATGAGGAAGAACACAAGTTCGTCATCGAAGTGGAAAACAGAATCTACAAGGTAGCACAGATTGACTTCCAGAGAAGGCAACCCGCCCCTGAAAGGCTCAACTGTGTGATGATTACCACCCACCTGGGAAAGGTTTTCATAGCCCAGAACATTGAGCACCTGATGAGAAAACACTACAAGGAAAATGATGAGGTAAACTTCAAGATCAAGATGGCGCTGGGAAACTTCTACCATCTGGAAGATGAATTCGGATTCACCGCCATGCTGAAAAGAGACATGGTGATCAATGCCGCCCTGACCCCTATGGTGAGATGCCGAATCATGAAATTCCACCAGAAATACATGGATGTGCAGCTGGTAGAGGTGCTGGGCGCCGACAAGTCGGAATTCTCAATGTCTGAAAAGGAATTCTATGACATCATAGGAGATGAAACCTGGAATACACAGGAATTCAGAAGACTGATGCTGGGAGATACGCCATCGGATATCTTCGACCTGGAATGCCACAGATGGATTACGGGCATATCTGACACCCTGAACCAGGACGAACTGCAGGTGCTGCTCAGACAGATACAGACCCACTGCATGACTACGCTGGAAAGCGAAAACCTGCTGCCACGATGCAAGGAGGCTGAACGTGTGCTGCTGGAACAGCGATTCACCGACATCATCGAGCTGCTATCCTATTACATACAAGCCATCGAAATTCTGAGAAAGGGAAAAGCCGAGGAAACCATCAGCAGAATCCTTTCCACCCTATCTACATGCGCCTATATCTACCATCCGAGAAAGCAATTCTGCATCATGCAGTGCATCTTCATGCTCGACTTCTCGATGATGGAGAAATTCATCGACACCATACTTTCCACCCTGAGAAGCCAGGAGGTGTATCTGTGGAACAGAAAGCCTTTCCAGATGCAGTGGCTCAAACTGCTGCAGGGATACGTGGATAATATCTATAGCCAGACCGACAGACTATCGAGCGACTTAGCCACCAAGGAAACGATGATACAGGTGCTTATCATGGAACTGATGCTCGGCAGACAAGCTACACATAAAATTTATGACAGTTCGCTGAACCAGGCACTGCTCTACCGACTGGTTTCGCTGATGAACGTGAGCGACCCTAACAAGACGCTGCAGAAATCGTTCCTCTCGCTCTTTACGCAAGCGGAATTCGATGCTGCCCTGCCATTCAACAACGATGATGCCTTCGTGCTCTCGAACATACTATGCTCGCAGGACAACGAGAACGTGGAAAACATTGAACCCGCCAAATATGAAAGCGAGATGACTCTGCTCACCGTGAACGAACAGGCCATCAATATACAACCCAAAGACCTGGATAAGGAGAATCTCTATCTGCCGCTCTCTGCCCGAATGGGCCTGTGGCACGGTCTTTCCATCCGACTGGACGAGAAACCGCCGGTGAAACTGCGCGGAAAGGTGGGCACCACCATCGAACACTACAAGGAGCTGTGGGAATACATCAACCACTCGCTGTTTGCACAGAAAAGAAAGACTTCGAAGAAGAAAAACAGCAACCTATACAACGACGACGAGACGGTGATTATCGTAACCAAGCAGCTGGCTGGACAACTGATGTTTGAATGCCAGGTGGTGGAAGACGGATATGAGGGAACGGGTACGCTGGACGTGCTGAACGATGTGGTTCCGTTCTTCCCGGGCGATGTAAACCTGCAGTCGTTCCAATACCAGGGCATGCCGCTGCTGCTGCATGCATACGTGAAAAAAGTGAACAGCGACGGTACCTACCAGTTTGCCATGCGCGATATGATCAGCGAATATGAAGACGACGTGAGAGTGAACGACCTGTTCTATAACTCCCGCCTCACCTGTTTGCTCTGCAGTCAGGTTCCTGGCCTGCAGCGGGTACCGGCAGTGAGCAGCGAAGGCTTCTCGGTTTCCATAGCTCCTGCGCCAGGCATGACGATAGACGACCTGCAAAGAGGCATGATAGTGGAAGTGGATAACATTACCGAGGGAACGGGCGACTATCTGTATGGTACCTTCCTGCGGGAATCGCCAGAAAGCAGATTCAGTCTGGGCGAAGCCTTCCACAATCTGATGCTCGGCTATGCCAACCACGAGGTGTATAACCCGCAGGCCGAGAAAGACGAACTGGCGGATGCCGTGGTAATGGACAAGGTATATGTGGCGGAACTGATGGGCATCATCGATGCCAAGGCTACCCTGGAGGAGGATAACATCAAGGCGTACAACTATCTGAATTTCTGCCGACTGCTCGCCATCATGATAGACAGCAAGGAGCGCACCAACTATTACGACAGCCGACTGACCCTGCTGGAACTGCTCAACGACTTTGCGGCACTGGACAAGGTGGATACCAAGAAGATAGAGCACATAGCCGAGACGGAGCCGGAACTCTTTGAGCGCAATGCCATCCTGCGCCATGACTTCATGCAGCTGAGAATCATAGGCTGCCTGGACAGCGATGAACACTACGAGGAACTGTACCAATGGAGCAGTCTGACGGAAGACCCTCAGCTGCAGCAGCTTGCCGCCCTGGTGCTATCGCACAACTTCGTGAAGAAATCGGGGCTCCTCACCCAGGCAGGCGACATCCTCGACAAGATCAGAGCTCTGCTGAAGCTGCATAAATCTTCTTCAAACAAGAAGAACTATGGCAAGGAAGACTTCCACACCGAATTCAAGACTTCTATCGTATATCCGGAAAACTCGATGAAGGTGGATGTGACGGCTCAGACCGTGAAGATTATGCAGGAACTGTGTGCCTTCCTGAATGCCGAAGGCGGATATCTTTACCTGGGTGTATCGGATATAGGCTATGAGATGGGTCTGGAAGAAGACCTGAAGAATCCACTCTTCAAGGGTTCAAGAGATAAGCTTGAGGTGTATGTGAACAACCAGATAGTATATTACCTGGGCCAGGAGGGTGCCCACTATGTGCATACCCACTTCGATGATGAGGTGAGCAATGCCGTGCTCATCATCGACATAGAACCATGTCCGCACCCTATCGCCGTGAACTCGGAATACTTTGAGCGAATGGGTACATCGGCACGAAAGGTGAACGATAACTACAAGGACAAGTTCTTTGCCATCAGAAAGCAGTGGGCTGAAGAGCATGTGCCTCATCTGGCAGCAGTTACACCAGCAAGCACTGCGGCTGAACCTGCGGCTAGCGAGAAGGAGAAAGAGGCTAAGACTACTGCCAAGCTCGTGGAGTCGGCACCTATCACCGACTATATCCAGACATCGCGCCTGCGCAACAATGCGCTGCACGACTACGAGGAAGGCTATCGCCCTGTAACCGCCGTAATCTGCCTGCTCGACACCGATGAATATAAACTGCTTGACGAAGACGACTGGCAAGACTATCGCCTGAAGCTCGCCGTTCACGAGGATGAGGAAGAAGGCTGGCTGATCATGGTATATGAAAGCGGAAGGGTCTGCAAGGTATCGATGGCGGAACTGCTGCAGCGAGAGAGAGGCAGAGTGTTCAAGAGATATGCAGGCGAGAAACTGATCTTCGCCTCCATCGCCACCGATAAAGATTCGGTATGCGTAGGATTCGTTGACAGCAAGAACAACCGCTACGTAAGATTTGACGACGTAGATAGATTCGAGCACGAGAAGATGCAGGCAGAGGGAGTGCTGCCGATGGATGTGCCGAACGCCGGCGTTCACTATGTAGAGGTGATTCCGCAATCGCAGGTTCCCGTGAACAGAAACATCGGCAGAAAGACCATCGGCTGCATCCTGAAAACCGTGGAAGGAAAGAGATGCATGGCTGTGCTGCCAGATTGCGAGATGAAATAATCCAAAGGCTTTGGAAAAAGCTTTGGAAAATGTTTTGAAAAAGCTTTGAAATAAAGACTTTGGAAAAACAAAAAAATGAGGGCTGTATCCGGCGGGAAATTTTCCAAGGATACAGCCCTTTTCAATGATGATGAATATTTATGTGTATGTGTGGTAAACCATCATATTGATATTAATAACCAGGATTCTGGTCGGCAGCCGACAACTGGTCGTTGGCATCGATGGCAGCCTGTGGGATAGGACGGAGAAGCTTCTGTCCTATATACTGCTTAGCCTTGCCTTCTATCTCGTGGTTATATCTGTTGCAGCGGTCAACCAGAGTCTGGGTTCTGCGCAAATCCATCCATCGTGCACCGTTACCGAAGTTCTCGCAGGCACTCTCGTCAAGGATATTATCGATGTTGACTGTTCCTGTGAGTGCAGGAAGACCAGCACGCTGGTGAACTTCATTGAGGCGGGCCAATGCCTTATCATTAGCATTTGCCTTCATATAAGCCTCGGCTGCTACGAGATACATCTCTGACAATGTGATGATATGGATATCACGATAGCAGGTATTCTTCTGGTTAGAAGCAGTCTGGCTATCGTCAAACTTCTTGCAAGGATTTGAACCGTAAACCAACTGCTGGTTGTCGTAATAATCCATATCCTTGCCATCCATATTCTGTGCCTCCTTGGTCTTTGAATCCATCGGGATGCGGTAGGTATTCGCTCTGTTGGCTGGATCTTCTGCCTTCCATGCAGCAAAGTCGGCATCGGTTTCATACCATGCAGAATAGTAACGGGTTACGGGATATCCCTTCAGAGTTTCACCATTCTTATACCAGGTCCAGTAACCTGTGCCGGAAGCATTACCCTTGTTTACATCTGGCAATTCCTTCATGAAGGTAGCATCGTAACGCAGGTCGCCCTTCTGGAAGCAATGCAAGGCATAGAGAGTTGGTACATAACTGGAAGTTGTTGCCTTGATAGGATCCTCGGCTCCACCCAGATAGTTGCAGTAGTAGCCGCTCCATTCCGTACCGCCCGATGTGGTGTTGTTGGCTGTGGCGAGATCATACTCTACGTCCCAGAGGAACTCTGCATTGTCATCGCCAGAACCATCAGCCTTCCAGAGGTCGGCGAATGGGGTAGTCAGCTTTCTGCCGGCAATTACTTCATCGGCAAGAGAAGCTGCCTTGGCAAAGTAATCCTGCTTGCCGAGATCCCAGGCTGCAGAGAGATAGGTCTTGGCGAGGATAGCCTTGGCTGTTTCCTGACTGATGCGGCCGCCACCCTTGGTAGCTGTAGATGCCTCGAGCACGTTCTTGCCGATGACATCCTCCAGCTCGCTGATGATGTAGGCATATACATCTGCAGCAGATGACTTAGGATAACCCGTATCGGCTGTGGTGAGGAAATCCTTCATGATAGGAACACCGCCGAAGTTGTTCACCAGGAGATAGTACTCGTATGCTGCCAGAACACGTGCCTCGCCCACAAGCTTGTTCTTCAAGGCATCATCTATCTTGGCGCTCTGTGCATAGTAGGATACTGAATTGGCCGCACGGATACCTGCATAGAGATAAGTATAGAGATTCTTGATATCACCATTTTCAGGAGTCAAGGTTTCATAAGTGTTCAATGCCTCATTCATCTTGTTGCGGGCATCGGCATACATATCTGTACCTGCTGAGAAACAGCTGGTGAACAGAGGGGCTGCATAGATGTTCTGCAGACGCTGATAGGCATCATTCACCAAAGTGTTGAAACCATCCTTGGTAGCGAAGGTTTGCTTGTCGCTCACGTTCGACTTGTTTTCTGCGTCCAGGAAGTCGCTGCAGCTGGTCATGGTACCCATGACGCAAGCTGCGAGAGCTACGCTATATAATATCTTTTTCATAATTGTTTCCTTTAATTTATATGAAGTTTAGAACTTAATTGGGATGAAGCTTAGAACTTCAAGTTGACACCAAACTGATAGGTTACAGATGACGGGCCACCATTCTGCAAGTTCTGTGAAGCCCACTCAGGGTCGAAGCCCTTGTAGTTGGTGAAGCAGAATGGGTTCAGGATATTCATGTAAACACGAAGGTTTCTGATTCCTGCCTTGCTCACTACGTTCTTTGGCAAGGTGTAACCCAGGGTGATGTTCTTAACCT
>OBRN01000032.1_pt1 | contig 47488 bp, 39 predicted proteins | sample 1475621 | NCBI WGS metagenome assembly OBRN01 (sample SAMEA3360684, study PRJEB22359) | human gut metagenome | biome: ENVO:urban biome; feature: ENVO:human-associated habitat; material: ENVO:feces | place: Bangladesh | collected 2011 | reverse complement strand
ATATCTGCTGAAGTTTAAGTATGTTTCGGGTTTCGGAGCAGAGAGCGATATCGTGTTGCAACCGGCTTTCGTGAGATTCTTCAAACAACGGTGGTACGTGATAGGAGTGAAGAAACAACGTTCGGCGTCCGAAGGGAAAGCCAATTCAAGTGCAGAGGTAGATGTGAGAAAACTCGTTCGCTGTCTTCCTTTTGACCGCATCAGTTTCCTGAAGCTTATTTGCGAGAAGCATCCGTTGTCGGCAAAGATGAAGAAGTTTCTGACTCCAGAGAATTATTATGAAGATTGCTTCGGCATCTATCGGATGGAAGATGTACCCGTGGAGAAAATCCGTATCCGTGCCTTCTATCCGGAATACAATTACATCGAGGAGGTTCCGCTGCACGAGAGTCAGCAGAAAGTGAAGGAGTCGAAAGACGGAATGTATCGGGAATATACCCTCACCATTCGCCCCAGCCGTGATTTCCTTCAGGAACTGTTGTGGCATGGCAGAAATATCATTGTGCTGAAACCTGAGAACTTGAGGCAGGAGATGATTGGTATCTTAAAGGATATGACGAAGAGTTATGAGATGGGCGAATGCCTGAATGGGGAGGAATAAAAGAATCCTCAGATTGGGGATACACTGTGTGCCCAATCTGAGAAATTCCTGTTATTTATATTCCTTCAGTCAGGAACTTGCGAAGATGCAGGTGCGTGATGCCGTCATCATCATTTTTGGTGAGCAGAGGAGTCATGGAGATAACGTACTTCGGATAGTTGTCTTTGATGGCACGGAGATTGCCAAACTCCCGTTCTCTGGTTGCATCGTCGGCTATGATGTAGGAAGCTTGCACGTAGATGCGTTCGCCGCCTGGTTTGGTACATACAAAGTCGATTTCTCCAGCTTGCAGTTGTCCTACATATACTTGATAGCCCAAGCGTATGAGGTTCTGATAGATGATATTCTCTATCACTTTCTCAATGTCTCCTTCACGTGTTCCCCCGGCAATGGCATTTCTAATACCGTTGTCTTCAAAATAAAACTTATCGTTGGTTTCAAAGATACGTTTGCCGTGGATGTCATAGCGGTTCACCTTGTGTAGGATATAGGCTTCACAAAGGAAGGATATGTAATTGATGATAGCCGTGGACGTTATAGATTCGCCTTGTGATTTCATATATTTGGCGATACTGTTGGCTGAGATGAGTTTACCTGTGTTATCTGCCAGGAAACGCACCAGGTTCTCTAAGAATGGCACGTTTCTTATCTGGTTGCGCATGATGACATCCTTAAGCAAAACAGTATGGTAAATATCCATCTGGTATTCACGTGCATCATCCTCTTCAAGACCTATCTTTGCCAGACCAGGCAGACCACCATACTGAATGTACAGAGCAAGTGCTTCGTCATTATCTGATAGTTGGTGAAATTCCAGAAACTCGTTATAGCTCAGCGATTGGATATAGATTTCCTTATATCTGCCACCGATAAGTGTGCTCAGTTCATTGCTCAGCATGCGAGCATTGCTACCTGTGATGATAATGTCGGTGTGGGGTTCTGTGCGATAACTTCGGATGGAGCGTTCAAATTCCCTGATGTCTTGTATCTCATCGATAAGGATATAGTTATGTTTATCGGATAAAAAGTGCTCTCCGATATAGTCGTTGAGATCCTGATAGGTCTGAATGTTGTCAAACTCTCTTTTCTCCTTATCTATAAAGATAATATTGTTGCAGTCATCTGCCTTCTTACGGTCACGAATCATCTTCATCATGTAGCTTTTTCCTACACGACGTTGACCTACTAATACGATGATGGTCTCCTTTCCAAGATACTTTTCTATCTTGTCGATATATGCTTGACGAATAATAGTTGCCATATTTTTATCACTTATAAATGAAATTTTCTGCAAATATACGATTTTTATCTTTTATAATGGATGAAAATCCTAAATATTTTGCTTTTATCTTCTATAAAAGATAAAAAATGGCGTTTTATTCTCATTTTATGATAATCATAAAGTGATTATTTATCTTCCTTCAGATACCAGTCTTTGATGTATCCGGAATAATGCTTGGCAAACTCCTCGGCTTGTCCGGGAGCGCAAGTTTTCACTTTCTTGGCAGGAATACCCGCCCAAATCTCATGTGCAGGAACCTTGGTGCCATGGGTAACTACAGCACCTGCAGCAATGATAGCTCCTTCGCCAATATCAGCCTTATCTAGCACGGTGGCATTCATACCGATGAGAGCACCTTTTCTAACGGTAGCTCCATGAACGATGGCACCATGTCCCACAGATACATCATCCTCCAGGATGCAAGGCATCGTACCGGTTTGATGGATGCAGGCGCAATCCTGCACATTTACCCTGTTTCCACATCTGATGGCATCCACGTCAGAGCGCAATACCGCACTATACCAGATGCTGCAGTCATCACCAAGAATACAGTCGCCGGTCAGCACTGCGTTCTCAGCGATAAAACAATTCTTTCCCCATCGGGGAGTCTTTCCTTCTACTGTCTTTATGATAGCCATATTGAAATATGTATTTAAATTTGGGTGCAAAGGTAGCAAAAAATATTGGAATCACCTTATACTATTTCAGATATTTCTTCAGCCACAAATCGAAGAACTTATCATATACCACGTAGGCATCATCCTGCTGGGTGATGAAATCCTTCTCCAGCAATCCCTTCAGGGCGGAATTGACAGAGCTTGGCGACGGGAGATGATATTTCTTTGCGAAGGCTCCGCTCTTTACGCTTTTGGCTTCGCCCTCTGCAGAGATGGCGATGAAGACATTGCGCTGCTTTTCCGGCATCTGGCGCAGAAGGGTCTCGTAGGTGTCTGATGCCATGTTGAGATTGTAGTTGATGGCGTCATCTACCATATCCAGAGTGCAGGTACCCTGTTCGGGAGTCTTGAGGAAGAGAACATTCATTACTCGCTGGATGTATGAAGTGACACCACCGAAACGGGCGAAGAGTTCTCCGATAATGGCAGTATCTAGATGTTTGTTGCGCTCCTCGAACTTGGCTGTGGCAAACTCCTTGTATTTCTCCACATCCAGAGGCTTCAGGTTCATCAGCGTCACGCTCTGATAGAATGGGCGGGCAGGAGATGTGAACATTTCTGCCATCAGATGGCGGTGAGAACCCGAGAAGATGAAGTGGGCATTGGTGCAACGCTGAATGTAGGTACGGAGTAAAGCTTCTATGCGGTTGTCGGCATAGTTGGTGATTTGCTGAAACTCGTCGATGGCAACAAGACATGGCTTGTCGGCTTGGTTGAGATAAGAGAATATCTCATCAAGCGTAATTTCGGGATTTACTATGTTGCCGATGCCTATTCCCCAAACTGGAGCCCCGTTGATATCGAAAGAGATTTCTGAACGGAGAGATGAGAGTGCTATCAGGAATTTCTCCCAAGCGCTTCTGCCTTTAGGGCGAAGTTCATCAATAATGGCTTTGCCGAACATATTGACCAGATCGCTGACGGAATTGGTTGAATAGATGTCTATGATAAAAGTATAATAATCTTTTTGGATGACTGGCTGGGCAAAGCAATGGTGAATCAGCTCTGTCTTTCCGATGCGTCGAGGGGAAATCAGAGCCATGTTATTCTCATTGCTCAGCATCTCTGTGATATGCTGGGTTTCTTCTTTACGGTCGCAGAAGTATTCCGGACCGGCGTAACCATTTGTGACAAAAGGATTCTTCATTACCATATCTATACCTTAATTATATATTCAACGTTTGCTGTTTCTTCTGCAAAGATACAACTTTTATTCCGATTATCATAAAGTGATTATCATAAAATGATAATGAAATAAGGAATTTTATCATTTGATGATTATCATAAATTGATAATTATGACTTGGAGACCCCTTTAATGTCAACAGAAAAAGGGTTGCAATCCTCGAAAAGATGGATTACAACCCTTTATACCTTATTATATATAAGAGTTAAGATAACTCTATCATATACTTCTTTGAGGAGGCTTATTACAGCTGAGCCAACTCTACAACCTTATCTACTGCAGCGCTCAAGCCGTCCTTGTTCTTACCGCCAGCCTGAGCATAGTGAGGCTGACCGCCACCGCCACCCTGAATCAACTTGGCAGCTTCGCGAATCATCTTACCAGCGTTCAAACCGTGATCCTTAACCATATCATCGCTGAACATCACGCTGAGCATAGGCTTGTCGTTATAAACAGAACCTACCACGCAGATCATGTTCTCAGGCAAAGCCTCGCGAACCTTGAATACCAAATCCTTGGCAGCTGCTGGCTCCATTGGCAATACGGCTGTAACAACCTTCACGCCGTTGATTTCTTTTGCATTCTCTACAAGCTTATCCTTGGCACGCTCTACAGCCTGAGCCTGGAACTTCTCAACATCCTTCTTCAAGGCATCGTGCTCGTCGATGTACTTTCTGATGACACCCTCGAGATCCTTGGCATTGTTGAACAAGCCCTTCAAGGCTACTATGGTATCCTGCAAACCGTAGATAGCCTCCTCGCAAGCCTTGCCTGTCAAAGCCTCGATACGGCGGATGCCGGCTGCTACGCTGCTCTCAGAGATAATCTTGAAGAAACCAATCTTACCGGTGCTCTTGGCGTGAATACCACCGCAGAACTCAGCAGATGGACCGAAGCGAACCACACGAACCTTGTCGCCATACTTCTCGCCGAAGAGGGCGATAGCGCCAAGCTCCTTAGCCTCCTCAATAGGAGTATCGCGGTGCTCATCCAATGGATAGTCGGCACGGATCATCTCGTTTACCATGTGCTCTACCTTGCGGAGCTCCTCATCAGTTACCTTCTGGAAGTGAGAGAAGTCGAAACGCAATGTATCCTTATCTACATAAGAACCTTTCTGCTCTACGTGGTCGCCCAAAACCTGCTTCAGGCAGTAGTCGAGCAAGTGGGTAGCTGTATGGTTGGCAGCACTTCCCTCGCGGTTCTCGATATCTACGCAAGCCATGAAATCAGCGTTTACATCCTTTGGCAACTCCTTTACGATGTGGATGCTCTGGTTGTTCTCGCGCTTGGTGTCGATAACCTGGATGGTCTCATCCTCGCTAACGAGTACACCCTTGTCGCCAACCTGTCCACCCATCTCACCATAGAATGGAGTGTTGTCGAGTACCAGCTCATAGAAAGAGTTCTTCTTCTGAGTCACCTTGCGGTAGCGCAGGATGTGGCACTCATATTCTGTATAGTCGTAACCAACGAAGTTCTGGTCGCCTTCCTTCAAAACTTCCCAGTCGCCATTCTCTACGGCAGCAGCATTGCGGGCACGTTCCTTCTGCTTCTTCATCTCCTCGTCGAAGCCTGCAGCATCTACGGTGTAACCATTCTCACGGCAGATCAACTCTGTAAGGTCGAGAGGGAAACCATAGGTATCGAAGAGGCGGAATGCGCTCACGCCGTCGAGCTGAGTCTCGCCATGAGCCTTGAGCTCGTCCATATCGCCATTGAGGAGGTTGATACCCTTCTCCAAGGTGCGGAGGAATGAATCCTCTTCCTCTTTCATCACGCGGGTGATGAGCTCCTGCTGAGCTGGCAACTCAGGGAAGGCTGCACCCATCTGCTCTACCAATACATTGACGAGCTTGTACATGAATGCCTGCTTCTGACCGAGGAATGTGTAAGCGTAACGTACGGCACGGCGCAAGATGCGTCGGATTACGTAACCTGCCTTGGCGTTGCTTGGCAACTGACCATCGGCGATAGAGAAGGCTACGGCACGGAGGTGGTCGGCGCAGACACGCATAGCGATGTCGATCTTCTCCTGCTCATCCTTGCCCTCACCATTCTCACCTGTAGGAGTAGTGAAGCCATACTTCTTGCCAGAGATAGCCTCGATTTCCTTGATGATTGGCTGGAAGATATCAGTATCATAGTTAGAGTGCTTGTCCTGCAACATGCGAACCAAGCGCTCGAAGCCCATACCTGTATCGATAACGTGCATTGGGAGTGGTTCGAGAGAACCGTCAGCCTTGCGGTTGTACTGCATGAACACGATGTTCCAGATTTCGATGACCTGAGGGTTATCCTTGTTTACCAACTCACGGCCTGGCACCTGAGCCTTCTCCTCTGGAGTACGAGAATCCACGTGAATCTCTGAGCAAGGACCGCAAGGACCTGTTTCGCCCATCTCCCAGAAGTTGTCGTGCTTGTTACCGTTGATGATGTGGTCGGCTGGCACGTGCTTAGCCCAGTAACCTGCAGCCTCGTTGTCGCGTTCCAGACCTTCCTCCTTGCTACCCTCGAATACGGTAACGTAGAGATCGGCAGGGTTGAGTTTCAAAACTTCAGTAAGATACTCCCATGCCAAATCAATGGCACCCTCCTTAAAGTAGTCGCCGAAGCTCCAGTTACCGAGCATCTCGAACATGGTGTGGTGGTAAGTATCATGACCTACCTCTTCGAGGTCGTTGTGCTTACCGCTTACACGGAGACATTTCTGAGTATCAACACGACGAACATCCTTGCCTGGGTCTTTTGTACCGAGGATGATGTCTTTCCACTGGTTCATACCAGCGTTTGTAAACATCAGCGTTGGGTCATCCTTGATAACCATAGGTGCTGATGGAACAATTTTGTGGCCCTTACCTTCGAAGAATTTCTTGAAGGATTCGCGCACTTCATTAGCTGTCATCATATCTTTTTTATATTTATCTTTAATTTCTTTTTCCTGTTTTGGAGAGGGGATTGAGAGTCCTCTCAGAAAATATTTTTGCCCTTTAGGGCATTTTCTTCCGAAAATCTTTGCAAAGATAAGAAGAATTGTTTAATTTTGCAACTAAATTAATTATTTTTGAAATTAAAGACGGAAAAAATGGCAATAATTCCAGATAAAACAACGAAATTGTACTATTCTATCAAGGAAGTAGGTGAAATGTTTGGTCTAAACGACTCTACGTTGAGATATTGGGAAAAGGAGTTTCCTTTTCTCAAACCGAAGGTTGCTGGCAACAAAGTGCGCCAGTATACCGATAAGGATATTGAGCAGGTAAGGCTCATCTACAACCTTATCAAGGTGAAGGGATTGAAGATTGCGGCTGCCCGTAAGTATCTGAACCAAAACAGAACGGGTGCCGAGAAATCTTCTGAAGTTCTCGACACCCTTATTTCTGTAAGAGATCAGCTCAAAGAACTCAAAAAGCAGCTCGATGGACTGGTTTAGTACTTCGAACTTTGAATATTGAACTTTGAACTTTATGATTAGCTAGGGTTACCACGCTTCTTCGCCGAAGACATTCTTGATGGTAACTTTAGCAGCTTCTTTCTTGGTGAGCTGGCGGCTCCAGGCTACGCGGCCCTTGGTTGCTGCACCTGCACCATGGTTGTTATATTCGCTGTAGCGGGCTGTCTGTTCGTTGCTCTGCTTGCCCCAGTTGTGCCATCCTTCTGGACGGATATGGCTGCCCATTTCGCAATTCATGAAGAGGGTAGCTGCATATGGACGCCATGGACGGCCCAGATAAACCTTGTTTACGCCTGGCTCGGCGGTAAGTTTGCACTTGTTGAATACATAGCCATATTCCTGACCGGCTGGGCTGGAGGCAGCTGTAATGTAGCTGTTGGCCTTGCTGCGAATCTCACAATTCTCAAACCATGCTCTTCCCGGACCAAAGATGAAATCGGTGGTTCCTTCGATGTAGCAATCATAGAAGGCTGAACGGTTGTTGGCTATACCTGTATAAACGGTATCCTGATTGCCCAGCAGACGGCAGTTCTGAACCAGGATATGATCGCCTTCAAGATGCAGGGAGACAGCCTGACCCAGTTTGGCTGCATTGTTCTCGATGGTGATGTTTTTCAGGGTGATGTAACTGCCCTGTACCTTCAGGGTATAAGTGCGGAATGTGCCCATCGGTTTGCCTTTTACTGCAGCTTCTGAATCGAGTCCACCTACAGGCATCTTGATGTTGGCATGATCGTCCCATGTGATGATGGTGTTATCACGGTCTTCACCACAGATGGTGATGTTGGTGAGCCATGAAGGGAGGATGAGTTTCTCCTTGTATACGCCTTTCTTAACGTAGATTACCTTGCTGTAATCCATGAAAGCGCGACATACTTCGATGGCTTCGTCGATGGTGCGGAATTCGCCGGTACCATCACGAGATACTACAATCGTGTCGGGGTTGTCATACTTGTTGGCTGCTGCCAGAGGCAACAGGGTCAACATCATTAAAAATGATAAGAATAATTTTTTCATATTGTTTTTAAGTTTGTTGTTTTGAATCGATTTCTATAAAGATGTTGAAATCAGTATGATTTCATAGAGAATCGCCAGATAATAAATCTGGTGATTCTCTATTCTTTATCTTTTCTTTATTATCATGAACTCCTAAGTTATAGGATTCTCTGTACTTCCTGCAGATCATCGATATTTCGGAGTTGATTCATAATGGTTTTGACTTCTTCGCGGTCGTGAACACGGAGTTCGATTGTTCCGTCGAAGATGCCGTTATCACTACTGATTGTTATCTTATGGATATTGATACCCAACTGGTCGCTAATCACCTTACTAACATCCAGCAGCATGCCCTTGCGGTCGATACCCTTGATTTCGATGGTAGCATCGAAGAGTATCTGCTTGTGCATATCCCATTTGGCATCTACGATGCGGTTGCCGAAACTGGACTTCAGTTTGGCTGCTATGCTGCAAGAGCGCTTATGTATTTCGATGCGGTTCTTGTTGTCGATAAAGCCCATAACGTCATCGCCAGGAATCGCATGGCAGCAGCTAGGGAAGATAAACTGGTTGATGTTCTCCTCGGTTAGGATGAGTGGCTTCTTCTTGTTGAAGTCCTTACCTACCACGAAAAGATCCTGAGGTTTCACGATGCCTTTTTCTGGAGCCTTCTCCTTACTCTTGCCCAGGAATGGGATATAATTGCGCCAGCTGCTGGTCTGCTGTTTTTTAGGCTTGCCCTGCAACTCATCGAAATCTTTATCGCCTAGGATAATCTGATGGTCTCCCAATGACTGGAAGAGGGTTTCAGGCTTCTGGATATTATGAAAATCGCATAGGCGGTCTACCACCGACGCACTCATCTCGATGCTGTTCTTCTTGAGCCATTCGGTGAGTATGTTTTCTCCCTTCTTCTGAACCTCTCGTGAATCGCGGCGCAGGATGGCAAGAATCTTGCTCTTTGCCTTGGCCGAACTGACGAAGTTGACCCATTCTTCCTGTACATGCTGGCTTTTGGAAGTAAGAATCTCAACCTGGTCGCCACTTTGCAGCTTATGGCTCAGCGGAACCAGCTTATGGTTTACCTTGGCTCCAATGCAGTGGCTGCCCAGGAAGGTATGAATCTGGAAGGCGAAGTCGAGGGCAGTACAGCCTGCCGGCATCGTTTTGATTTCTCCCTTTGGAGTGAAGACGAAGATTTCTGAAGCATAGAGGTTCAGCTTGATGGCATCGAGGAAGTCCATGGCATCCGGTTGCGGATCGTCCAGAATCTCCTTGATGGTGCTGAGCCAGTCGTTCAGTTCGTTCTCATCTTCTGTATATTCACCTTCGTTTCCTTCTTTGTATTTCCAGTGGGCAGCAAATCCCTTTTCTGCTACCTCGTCCATACGGTCGGAACGGATCTGCACTTCTATCCATCTTCCCTGCTTACTCATCAGGGTAACGTGGAGTGCCTGATAACCATTTGCTTTCGGATGGTTCAACCAGTCGCGCAGACGGTCAGGATGGCTCTTGTAGATTTTGCTGATGGCTACGTAGATATTGAAACATTCGTTTACTTCATTTGCTCTTACCTTTGGTGTAAAGATAATGCGCACAGCAAGAATGTCGTAAATCTCATCGAAGGTAACGTGCTTATTTTGCATCTTATTCCAAATAGAATAAGGGCTCTTCACACGTGCTTTAATCTTGTATTCTACACCTAACTTGTCGAGTTCTTCGCGGATAGGTGCAGTAAAACTCTCGAAAAGGGTATCGCGCTGCGATTCTGTATCGACAAGCTTATGCTCAATATTGGCATACTCCTGTGGATGGTCGTAGCGGAAGCTGAGGTCTTCGAGTTCGGTCTTGATTTTGTTTAAGCCCAATCGGTTGGCGAGAGGTGCATAAATATACAAGGTTTCGCCCGCAATCTTGTATTGTTTGTTGGCCGGTTGCGATTCCAGCGTGCGCATGTTGTGCAGGCGGTCGCAAATCTTGATAAGGATAACACGGATGTCATCGCTCATAGTGAGCAACAGTTTTTTGAAGTTTTCTGCCTGTGCTGATGCCTTATCGCCGAAGATTCCACCACTGATTTTGGTGAGTCCATCAACGATTTGTGCCACCTTGGCTCCAAAGATGTTTGAGATATCTTCTACGGTGTAGTCGGTATCTTCTACCACATCATGAAGCAGTGCGGCACAGATGCTCGTTGAGCCGAGCCCCATCTCCTCGCAGGCTATCTGAGCTACGGCGATAGGGTGCATGATATATGGTTCGCCCGAGAGGCGGCGCACACCTTTGTGCGCCTGTCGGGCGAAGTTGAATGCCTTGGTCACTATATCTACCTTCTTGCGGTGTCGTGAACTCAGGTAGGTGTCAAGCAGGTGTTGAAAGGCATCGCCAATCAACTGGTTATCAGCCTGCTCTCTTTCGAGATCTTTCAAGTTTTGGTCATCCATAGTGGGTCCCTCCAATAAATAATGTTCTTAATTAGACTAAAACTACAGCGGACGTAGTTTTTTTATTTCACTTTGATTTTCTTTCCGGCACGGATACTGTTACCCTTGATGCCGTTCAGTTTGCGCAACTTTTTGACGGTTGTTCCGTGGCGTGCTGCTATTTCAGAAAGGGTATCACCATTCTTGATAGTTACACTCTTGTTGCCTTGTTTCCTGTTTCTGCCTCGTTTGCTGCTCTTCTTGCTGCGTGAAGAAGCACTGTGGCGACTGTAGCTGCTTCGTGGGCGGCTATAGGTAGGCTGTGCATCGTTGACATCTACGGTAGCGCGCTTCAGGAAGAGTTCATCGGCTCTGTAAGCACAGATGCTGTCCTGCTGGTCGATGAAACTACCGATGAGGGTAGATGGAAGACGCAATACCATCGGATGGTTCAATCCGTTGATGATATCATGACGATACTGTGGATTCAGATTGCGCAGGTGCTCGATGTTGATGTTCAGCACTTTGGAAATCTGCTCCAGATGGATGTCTTTTGATACTACGATAGTGTCTGTCTTTACTGGCAGTTCGCTTACCATAGGGCAGATGTTATGATCGCAGTAGTAGTTCATGATGTAGTTGGCAGCGATGAAAGCTGGTACATATCCACGTGTTTCCTTTGGCAGATATGGATAGATGTTCCAGTAGTCGGCGTTGCCTTTTGCACGATGGATGGCCTTGTTGACATTGGTTGGACCGCAGTTGTAAGCTGCAATCACGAGGCTCCAATCGTCGAATATCTTGTACAGGTCGCTCAAATAGTGGGCGGCTGCATAGGATGCTTTTACCGGGTCGCGGCGTTCATCGATGAGTGAGTTTACTTCCAGTCCATATCGCTTGCCGGTAGGCAGCATAAACTGCCATAAACCTGTGGCACCAACGCGTGATACAGCTTTAGGGTTAAGTGCCGATTCGATAACTGGCAGATATTTCAGTTCCAGTGGCAGGTTGTAAGCCTCTAATGCCTCTTCGAAAATAGGCATGTAGAAGTTACTTGCTCCCAACATAAAACTTACCGAACGGCGTAGTTTACCGCTGTAACGGTCTATGAATTTCTGTACTACCTCATTGTATGGCATTTCGATGATGGTAGGCATTCTCTTCAGGCGGTCGATATACACTTCCTTCTCGAAGACAGGGTTTACATCGCGGTATTTGCAGGTTGTATCTGCCATCATGTAAGTCTGTGCATTGTAAAGGTGGAGCAGGCTGTCGAGGTTATCTTCCATTCCCTCAGGTACTTCGATTTCCTCCTGCTTTCCGTCTTTGTCGGTAACGGTGATGATGTCATCGCTATCTGTTTCTTCTGTAACGTCGGTTTGGGCATGAATGCCTTGTAAGCTGAACAGCATCGCTGCTGCCATGACTAGTATTTTCTTCATATTGATGTTTTATCTCGTCTATGTTTCTAATTTCTATTTTGCGTTATAATATATATATATAAATAGGTGTATTCTGACTCCTCACGCATTAAAATGTGAGTGAGCAACTTACGCCGAGGCTTCCAGACCGCAACGGATTGGCAGTCTTGTTGCCGTTATTCAGCATGGTAGGCTCTATTCTGAGCGAGAGATCATCGGAGATGTCAAATTCCGAGAGCGATGCATCTACGTAAGCATCAATCACAGAAAAGGCATAGATGCCTATCATGACGAAGGTTCCCAAATCTCTCCAACGGCGATATTTATCTTTTCGCTTGCGGAAGATTTCCTTATAGCGTTCTATGTTCGATTCGTTGATCTGGGCACCCAAGTGCAGAAATTGATTGTAGCTTTGGGTGTTTGGGTCATCGTCCATAATATCCATGTAGGCTTGCGAATAGTCGTGATACATCTGGTTGTTCCAGGTGATGGCGTATGTACAGCCTACGAAACCGCCATAGATGAAAGGCAGTTTCCAATATTTGCGATTATATATCTGTCCGGCACCAGGCAATACCAGTGCTAACCACATGGCGCGCTTGGTGTCTGGTCGCCAGGTAGCCCAGTTGCGCTTTTTGCGTACAGGCTTTACTGGTTGGTTGAGGCTTGCCAGTTTGCTGCTGTCTTGTGCGGTAAGCATCGAGTCGATGGCTATTTTTGCCGAGTCGGCTGATGCGATGGCTGGCACATCGGTCACTTGTTTTTTTTGTTTCGACTTCTGTGCCTGTGCGCCCATCGGTGTCAGGAGCAGCAGGGTTGCCAAACAGATTTGTGATATACTGAGTTTCACTTTTTATTCTTGCTTTAACTGATCGAAAACATTCATGATGTGCTCCAACTCCTCTTCGTTGGCGAATGGAATACTGATTTTTCCCTTGCCCTTAGCAGAGCAGGTGAACTGCACTTTGGTATTGAGAAACTGTGACAGTCGGTTTTTGAGCTGTGTAAATTCCTCAGGCATCTGAGCCTTGGCCGTGATGGTTTTCTTACCGCTCTCGATATCTTCTCCGCTCTTGAGTCGCTGTACCATCTCTTCAACCTTTCTTACTGAGTAGCCGTTCTTCTGTATCTCCTTGAACAACTTGATTTGCAGCGAAGGTGAGTCGAGGGCCAGTAGGGCGCGGCAATGGCCCATGTCGATTTCTTTCTTCTGTAGCGCCATCTGTACCTGGGCAGGAAGCTTGAGCAGTCGCAGATAGTTGGCGATGGCTGCACGGCTCTTGCCCACACGTTCTGAAATCTTCTCCTGTGTCATACCCTCGTTTTCCAGAAGGTGTTCGTAGGCGAGTGCTATTTCTATGGCGTTGAGGTCTTGGCGCTGGATATTCTCTACGAGCGCCATTTCCATTACGTTCTCATCGCTGATGGTGCGGATGTATGCAGGGATAGCTGTCAGTCCCGCTAGTTGTGAAGCGCGCCAGCGACGTTCACCGGCGATAATCTGGAATCTGTTTTCTGATACCTGTCTTAAAGTGATAGGCTGGATGATGCCTATGGCTTTGATGCTTTCGGCGAGCTCATACAGGGCTTCGTCGTCAAACTCCCGGCGTGGCTGATTGGGATTCGCCTCAATCTGGTCGAGAGGAATTTCATTGATGGTACTGCTGCCTTGGGTGCGCACTCCCTCGGTAGAGATGAGGGCATCGAGTCCGCGTCCTAAAGCGTTGCTCTTTGTACCGTTGTTGTATTTCTTGTGTACTGCCATTTTTTTACTTTGAACTTTTAATTTTGAACATTGAACTTTCTGAAAGGGCTCAATTTCCAAATCTTAACTATTCTTGTTGATAATCTCCTTTGCCAAGGCCAGATGGTTCTTGGCACCATTGCTTTCTGCATCGTAAAGGATAACTGGGAGACCATGGCTCGGACTCTCGCTCAGCTTCACGTTGCGCTGGATTACGGTCTTGAACACCAACTCTTGGAAGTGGCGTTTCACCTCGTCGTATATCTGGTTGGCAAGGCGTAGACGACTATCGTACATGGTGAGCAGGAAACCTTCTATCTCGAGTTTCGGATTCAGCTTGCTCTTGATGATCTTGATGGTATTGAGCAGTTTGCTGATACCTTCAAGAGCGAAATATTCACATTGGACTGGGATGATGACACTGTCGGCTGCTGTCAACGAATTGACGGTGATGAGGCCGAGCGAAGGCGAACAATCTATCAGGATATAGTCGTATTCGTCACGGATAGGCTGCAGCAATGTCTTAATCACCTTTTCGCGATTTTTGAGATTCAGCATCTCTATCTCGGCACCTACCAGGTCGATATGACTAGGAATGATGTCGAGGCCATCAATGTCGGTGGTGTAGATGGCGTCGCGCACGTCTGCATGGTCGATGATGCATTCGTAGAGCGAACAGTCTACCTCGCTGATGTCCACGCCCAATCCACTGGAAGCGTTTGCCTGTGGGTCGGCGTCCACTACGAGTACAGTTTTCTCTAGCGTGGCAAGCGATGCTGCCAAGTTGATGGTGGTAGTAGTCTTTCCTACACCGCCTTTTTGGTTAGCTAATGCGATGATTTTTCCCATTTTCTTAGTAAATTTTCGGCAAAGATACAAAAATATTGTGAGAAAGTCGCTATCTTTAAAGGTTTTTTCGTACTTTTGCACCAAAAAGAAAGATATTTTTATGGAAAATAAGAAACCGTTAGTATTAATTTCGAATGATGATGGCTATCATGCCAATGGAATCAAGACCCTGGTGAACTTTCTGAAAGACAGGTGCGACCTGCTGGTTGTTGCTCCGGAAAGTGCCCGCTCGGGATTCGCCTGTGCCTTTTCGGCTACTACTCCCTTGCGCTTGAAGCGTCGTCACAATATGGGAGATGATGTGGAGGTTTGGTCATGTAGCGGCACACCGGTAGACTGTGTGAAACTGGCATTGGATCAGTTTCTTGCTGATTGCAAGCCCGATCTGATTATCGGCGGTATCAATCATGGTGACAATTCGAGTGTGAACAATCATTATTCGGGAACTATGGGTGTAGCTAAAGAGGGCTGTATGCAGCATATTCCAAGCATAGCCTTCAGCAGTTGCAATTATGATGAGAATGCAGATCTCACTCCTTTGCGCGATGGGGTGCTTAAGATAGTTAAGATGGTGCTGGAGAAGGGATTGCCAGAATATACCTGTCTGAATGTCAACTTCCCGGCTTTGCCTCCGTTCAAGGGTTTCAAGGGTTGCCGGATGACTCATGGCTCCTGGATCAATGAGGTGGATCATCGTACGCATCCGCATGGATATGATTATTATTGGATGGTGGGTGAATATCGTAATGACGAACCGGAGGCAACGGATACCGACCAGTGGGCTGTGAATCATGGTTACATCGCTATTACTCCAACTAAGATTGATGTAACGGATTATGATTGGTTAAAGAATTTTGAATTATGAAGTATTACCTGATAGTAGGCGAGGCTAGTGGAGATTTGCATGCCAGCAGATTGATGCGCTCGTTGAAAAAAATAGACGAGTTTGCTGAATTCCGTTTCTTCGGCGGTGATTTGATGGCTGCTGAAGGTGGCACTCGCGTCAAGCATTTTAAGGAGTTGGCTTATATGGGCTTTGTGCCTGTACTGCTACATTTGGGTACCATCTTTTCGAACATGAAGAGATGCAAGGAAGATATTGTGAAATGGAAGCCGGATGTAGTGATACTGGTAGATTATCCGGGATTTAATCTCAAGATAGCTAAGTTCTTGAAAAAGAACACCAATATCCCTGCCTATTATTACATTTCTCCTAAGATATGGGCATGGAAGGAGTGGCGGATCCGCAGCATTAAGCGTGATATCGCTGAACTCTTCTCTATCTTGCCATTCGAGGTGCCGTTCTTCGAAAAGAAGCACCGTTATCCTATTCACTATGTAGGTAATCCTACGGCTCAGGAAGTAGGGGAGTTCAGGTCGGGATATCATCAGAGTTTTACGGAATTCTGTCAGGAGAATAATCTTGACACCTATCGCCCTGTTGTCGCTTTGCTGGCAGGAAGCCGTCTGCAGGAAATCAAAGACAATCTGCCTGCGATGATTGAGGTGGCTGAGCGTTTTGAAGATTATCAGATGGTGCTTGCCGGTGCTCCTTCGATAGACGATGCTTACTATGAGAAGTTTATCAAAGGTACACCTGTCAAACTGGTGCGCAACAAGACTTATCCGCTCTTGTCGCATGCTACGGCAGCTCTTGTTACCAGTGGTACTGCAACCTTAGAGACGGCTCTTTTCGATGTGCCTCAGGTGGTATGTTATGAAACGCCTGTACCTCATCTTATCCGTTTCGGTTTCAAGCATGTCATCAAAGTGAAGTTTATCTCGCTGGTGAATCTTATCGCCAATAAGGAGATTGTGCCGGAGATGCTTGCCGACCGCTTTACGGTTGATGGTATTGCCAACGAACTTTATCAGATTCTTCCGGGAGAACCTGGCAGGGATAAGATGTTGGCAGAATATCAGGAGGTTCGTGCGCAGTTGGGCGATAAGGTAGCACCGGATGAGGCTGCGGGCATCATGTTTGATCTTCTGGTTAAGCGTAGGGAAATGCTTCTCCGTTTGGCTCGTGAGCGTGCTGAAGCTGAAGCCAAAGCAGCAGCTGAGGCTGCAGAACGTGCGCGACAGAAGGCGATAGCCGAAGCCGAGGCAGCTAAGAAACGCGCCGAAGAGGAAGCTTTGGCGGCGCAGAAACGGGCAGAAGAAGAGACTGAACTGGCACGAATAAGGGCAGAAAAAGCCCGACTGGCGGCTGAGGCTAAGGCACGTGAGGCTCAGCAGCGTGCTGCCCAGGCGCAGCATGAGGCGTGGGAAGCCCAGAAGGGTGAACGCTTTGAAGAAGAACAGGAAAAAGGTGAAATGTTTTAATGAAAAGCAATCTCTTTCAGTTCTGTGGCGGATATCAATCTGCTGCAGAACTGCTCACTAAGGCTGATTTGTACTCTGCTACCTATGTAGGAGTATTAGCTATCCTAAAAAACAAACCCAAAAATATATATTTAATTTTAAACCCTAAAAAAAATGAAAAAACTAATGACCCTCATTTGTGCCCTCTTTTGTATGGCACAAGTGTATGCAGCAAACCCTGTAAAGCAATGGGGACAGTTGCAGGTAAAAGGTGCGCAGCTTTGCGACCAGAGTGGTAACCCTGTAGTGTTGAGAGGCGTGAGTCTGGGATGGCACAACATCTGGCCTCGGTTCTACAACAAAAATGCGGTGAAATGGCTTGTGAAAGACTGGCATGCCAACATCATCAGAGCAGCCATGGGAATTCAGATAGACGACAACTATCTGGAAAATCCAGACTTTGCTCTGAAATGCATTACCCAGGTGGTAGATGCCGCCATCAAGAATGATACCTACGTGATTATCGACTGGCATGCACACAAGATGCATACAGCCGAGGCTAAGGCTTTCTTCGGGAAGATGGCGCAGAAGTATGGTAAATATCCTCATGTGCTTTACGAACTCTACAACGAACCTGTAGAGGATAAATGGGAAGACTTAAAGGTGTATGCTAAAACCATCATCACGGAAATCAGAAAGTATGATCCGGATAACATCATCCTGATGGGCTGTCCGCATTGGGACCAGGATATTGATATCGTGGCAAAGAGCCCTATCGAGGGTGTGGAGAATGTGATGTATACCCTTCATTTCTATGCAGCCACCCATAAAGATTATCTGCGTGATAAACTGGAAGCTGCCGTGAAGAGCGGTTTGCCGGTCTTTGTATCAGAATGTGCTGGTATGGAGGCTTCGGGTAATGGTCCTCTGGCTCCTGATGAGTATCAGAAATGGCTCGACGTAATGGAGAAAAACAAGGTGAGTTGGGTAAACTGGTCGGTTTCGGATAAGGATGAAACCTGTTCCATGATTTTGCCACGTGCCAAGGCTACCGGCAACTGGACAGATGATCTCATCAAGCCATGGGGAAAGATGGTGAAGCAGGCACTGAAGAAATATAACAGATAACAGCATAGTTTATCGCAAGTACTTTCGTGAGCCAACGAAGCTACTTGTGTTTTTTATGGTGATATGAAAAAAAGGCAGGGGTTCTTTGAGGAATCCCTGCCTTTCTTTGTGCTTGGTCAAACTATAGGTTTGGCCTTTATCTCATAAAAGATGTATTATCCAAACAACTGGATGGTGTATAGGTAGATTACTGCTGCCGGTATCGCCATGAGCGAAGAGTCGAAGCGGTCGAGCATGCCTCCATGTCCTGGCAGGATGTTGCCGCTATCCTTTACTCCGAGAGTACGCTTGAAGAGGCTTTCTACCAAATCGCCCCATGTGCCGAAGAATACCACAACCAGACCTAAACCTTCCCAACCGAGAATGCTGAGACGATGGGCTTCGCCATCGTTGGCAATATAGCCGATGATACCTGCTGCTATCAGTACGAATATGCCTCCGCCTATGCTGCCTTCCCAACTCTTGGCTGGACTGATGCGAGGAAAGAGCTTATGCTTGCCGAAAAGCGAACCGCTGCAATAGGCACCGGTATCATTGGTCCAGAGGAAAATGAAAATGCTCAAAGGCAGCAGCATGTCATAATGTATCTGACCATCGAAAGCTGATGTCTCGAAACTCAGTACATTGATCATCGAGAAAGGCAAGGCGATGTACAACTGAGAGAGCATAGTGTAAGCCCAATCGTTGATAGCATCCTTGTTGCCTGTATACAGTTCGCTGATGAAGAGATAGAGGATGGTGAGCAGATAAGGTACGAAAACCACGAAATTGCCCACAATGCCCATGCGGAAACCAGCCACGGCAAGGAAGAAGTAAACACCCGCCACGGTGCTGATGAAACGGTTTACCGTAACATTCTCCTTCTGGTTAACTAATCCGCAATACTCCCAGATGCTCAATCCTGTAATGAGGGCGAACAGGATAACCATTGCCCTGGGATTGAGAAAGCAAGATACCATGCACACTACGAATAATACGCCTGTGATGGATCTTGTCACTAGATTCTTCTGTTTGTCAGTCATATCGGTTTGTTTTATTCGTTCTTGTTTTCTTCCGAACCTTCATCCTTCTTGGAAGTCTCATCAGAATCAGCATTCTTCTTCTGGTTCTCTTCATGCTCCTTAATGGCAGCCTGAACTTCAGGAAGTTCCTTTACGACGTCATCGTCTATCTTAGGCTGTTCGTCTTCCATGATTTCCTGCGAACGGCTCAACCAAGGGCGCTTGCCAAAGATATGTTCTACGTCTTCTGCCATAATCACCTCTTTCTTGATCAGGAGCTCTGCTAGGGCATTGTGGCCTTCCTTGTGCTCCATCAGGATGTTCTTGGCACGGGTATACTGTTCGTTGACAATCTTCAGAACTTCCTGATCTATCTCGCGAGCTGTAGACTCAGAGTATGGACGCTGGAATGAATATTCGTTCTGGTTGTAAAAGCAGATGTTTGGCAACGTCTTGCTCATACCGAGATAAGCTACCATACCATAAGCACTCTTTGTGGCGCGCTCCAGGTCGTTCATGGCTCCTGACGAAATATGACCGGTGAAGAGTTCTTCTGCGGCACGTCCGCCCATTAAAGAACACATCTCGTCGAGCATCTGTTCCTTGGTGGTTATCTGGCGCTCTTCTGGCAGATACCATGCGGCACCGAGAGCCTGACCACGAGGTACGATGGTAACCTTGATGAGAGGGTTGGCATACTGGCAGAACCATGAGATGGTTGCGTGGCCTGCTTCGTGAAGGGCGATGCTACGCTTCTCGTCGGCAGTCATCACCTTGGTCTTCTTCTCTAAACCGCCTACAATACGGTCTACTGCGTCGAGGAAATCCTGTTTGCAAACAGCCTTCTTGTCGTGGCGTGCAGCAATGAGGGCTGCCTCGTTACAAACGTTGGCAATATCTGCACCCGAGAAACCTGGAGTCTGGCGTGCCAGGAGATCAACATCTACAGTTTCGTCAATCTTGATAGGTTTGAGATGTACCAGGAAGATAGCCTTACGTTCGTTCAAACCAGGGAGATCTACGTGAATTTCGCGGTCGAAACGTCCGGCACGGAGCAAGGCGCTGTCGAGCATATCTACACGGTTGGTAGCTGCAAGGATGATGACACCACTGTTGGTACCGAAACCATCCATCTCTGTAAGGAGGGCGTTCAAGGTGTTTTCGCGCTCATCATTACCACCCATGGCTGGGTTCTTGCTGCGGGCACGGCCTACAGCATCAATCTCATCGATAAAGATGATACAAGGTGATTTCTCTTTAGCCTGACGGAAAAGGTCGCGTACACGTGAGGCACCTACACCTACGAACATTTCAACGAAGTCGGAACCGCTCATGGAGAAGAAAGGTACGCCAGCCTCGCCGGCAACAGCCTTAGCCAGGAGGGTCTTACCAGTTCCCGGAGGGCCTACGAGAAGGGCTCCCTTTGGAATCTTACCACCCAAGTCGGTATATTTCTGTGGATTTTTCAGAAAGTCTACAATTTCCTTTACTTCCTGCTTGGCACCTTCCTGTCCGGCAACATCCTTAAAGGTAATACCGATTGTATTTCCCTTTTCGTACATCTTAGCTTTGCTTTTGCCTACGCTGAAGATGCCGCCGCCCATACCGCCGCTGCCCATACCGCCGCTGAATCTTCCTGACATCCAGAGGATGAAGAATACGAAGAAGAGCAGAGGTGCCAGATTGAAGAGTGTGCTTAAGAAGTCGTTATCCTTCTGGTTGTCGTAGCTGAAGGAGCGTATCTTCTTTTCTTTCAACATCTGGTTGGCATAGCGTTCCACTTCGTCAACCGAACCGAACTGTACTTTTACGTATGGGTTAGGACCTACAGACTTTGCCGGCATATTGTATACATCGCGCGTATATTTCGGGTTGATGTATATCTTGAGGGTGCTTTCTGTTTTATTGGCCACAACACTGAGTACATAGCCTTTTTCTACATACTGTTTGAATTGGGTGTACGTGGCTTCCTTGGCAGCGCTGCCTCCAATCGCATCGCCTCCTCCTGTAAAGAAGAGGATGATCATGGTGATGAGGCAGATGGTGAAAAGCCAGGTCATATTAAATCGTGGCATCTTTGGTCCGCCATTGCCACGAGGCTTCATATTATTGCTTTGTTCCATTTTATTTTATATGTATAACTTTTAGTCGAAAAACAATGTCTGTTCCATCATGTGGGATGGGAGAGACTGACTAATCGAGATTAGGTATATGGGTAAGCTTTGCATCCTCCCATAAATGTTCGAGGTCGTAATAAGCGCGTACTTCCGGAAGGAAGATGTGCACCAATACATCTACAAAGTCCATTGCCACCCACTGGTCGTTGCCGAGACCAGCTACATTTACAGGTTTTTCTTTCAGATTCTTGCGCACGATGTCGCCCACAGATCCTGCGATAGCTTCAACCTGAGTAGGGCTTCCTCCCTGGCAGATGATGAAGTACTTGGCAATGCTTCCATCGATTTCTGTCAGGTCGGCGATAACAATGTCTTGACCTTTCTTTTCTTGTATACCTTCTTTAATAGTCTCTACGAGTTGTTTAACTGTGTTCATTTATCTTTTCTTTCTTACTTAATTTATATTCTCTATTTTTCTGCAAAGATACATTATTATAATGGAAAATCGACTTAAAAGGCAAAAAAAATGCGGAAAATTAAAGAAATTGCGTTTTTTTTAGAAAAAAGTGCCGAAAAATTTTGTAGGTTCAAAAAAAACTAGTACCTTTGCACTCGCAATTGAGAATTGAACATCTCGTTTGCTGATATTGGGATATGGTGTAATGGTAACACTACAGATTCTGGTCCTGTCATTCCTGGTTCGAGTCCGGGTATCCCAACAATCAAAAAGTTCTATTTTAAGTTTGGGATATGGTGTAATGGTAACACTACAGATTCTGGTCCTGTCATTCCTGGTTCGAGTCCGGGTATCCCAACAATCAAAAAGTTCTATTTTAAGTTTGGGATATGGTGTAATGGTAACACTACAGATTCTGGTCCTGTCATTCCTGGTTCGAGTCCGGGTATCCCAACTCATACGGTAAGGCATCTTTCAGTAATGGAAGGTGTTTTTTTTTGTTTATAGGAATTCTGTTTTATGGAGTATTCATAACAATAAACCCCAGAGCTTTCGCCCTGGGGTTTATTGTATTTATTTCTTCTCGGCATCAATAGCCTTGATTTTCTGCTTCACCATTTCGAGGTCAGTCTTGAGTTTCTCAATCTTACGATTCATTTCTTCTACCAGGCTGTTGCCCTTCTTGCTGGCTGTATTGAAGAAACCGAGGTTGTTCTCGTAAGTAGTAATCTCGCTGCGCAACTGGTCGTAGCGGCGCAAGAGTTTACCACGCTCATTGCCGAGTGCATTGCCGCCTTCCTTGGCAACATTCTTCAAGTTGTTCTTGAAGTTGTCGAAGTGGCGCTTTGCGTTGGTGGCGTGAAGTTTCTCGTAGGCTGCATCGATAGCCTCATGATACTCTTTATAGACCTTGTCTTTCTCTTTGAAAGGAACGTGTCCGGTTGCACTATATTGCTTGGCAAGATCTTTGAGCTTCCTTTGGAAATCGTTGTCTGAAATCTCTGCAACTACAAGTTCCTTGAGCTGGGCAATAATGTTGCGCTTCTTGTCCAGATTGGCATGTTCCTCGCTGCGTGAACCGGCATTCTGCTTGTTGCGGGCTTCAAAGAACTTGTTGCAGGTATCCAGAAATTCCTTCCAGAGCAATTCGCCTTGTTTGTGAGGTACGGTACCCACCTTCTTCCATTCTTTCTGAAGAGCGATGAACTTGTCGCCAGTCTTCTTCCAGTCTGTACTGTCAGCCAGTTCCTTTGCCTTGTTTACGAGTTGCTGTTTCTTTTCGAGGTTGGCAGCGTAGGTATCTTTCAATCCTTTGAAGAATTCTGCCTTCTTGTTGAAGAATTCATCGTTGGCGATGCGGAAACGCTCGAAAATCTTGACGTTCATCTTCTGAGGGGCAAAACCGATAGTGCGCCACTCTTTCTGAATCTCTATGATTTCCTGGGTAACCTTTTCCCAGTCCTTGGCAGTCTTGTATTCTCCTTGGTTGGCAGCCTCTACCTTTTCGCAGAGGGCAGTCTTCTTGGCGAGGTTTTCCTCTTCCTTGGCACGCAGGTCTTCGAAGTGCTGCTGGTGCTTCTTGTTGATAACAGTGCTAGCAGCCTTGAAACGTTCCCAAATCTGTTCTCTCAACTCCTTGGCAACAGGACCGATTTCGCGATATTGCTGGTGGAGGTCCTGGAGCTGGTGGAAGGCAGAAATAACATCCTCTTCCTCATTGAGTTTTTCTGCAGCCTCGCAGAGTTGGGTCTTGGCTTCAAGATTCTTCTTGAAGTCATATTCGCGAGCTTCGCTGTTCAACTTGAGCATGTCGTAGAACTGCTCTACATAGAGCTGATAGTTCTTCCATACCTCGTTTGCCTTGTCTGCAGGGATGTTCTTGATTTCCTTCCATTCCTGCTGCAAGGCCTTGAAGTCCTGATATGATTTGTTGGCCTCCTCCGGTGAGGTGGTCATGGCCTTTATCTTTTCGATAATTTCCTCTTTTTTGCGGAGATTATCTTGTTTTTCTTCTTCTTGTGCCAGGAAGATCTTGGCTCTTTTCTCCTTGATGAGTTGCATCTCAGCCTTGAAGGCTTCTTCAGTGTCATCCGGTAGAAGGATATACTTCTCTGGGTCACCGCCTTTTGCGAGATACTCTTTCATCTGTGCGTCTCTTTCTGCGAGATGAATCTTGTAGAAAGTTGTCTTGAGTAGGTCGAGTTCCTCCTTGTTTGGATTTTCGCTGCTATGAGCGATTTCCTTTACTCTTTCGAGCACTTCCTGCTTGGTGGCATAAGCCTTCTTGGCAGGGTCTTCCAGGGTGCTCTGCTGCAACAGAGCTTTTTCTTGAGAGTCCATCATGTCACTTTGTTTAGTTTATGATTCGAGTTTCTTGGGCCGGTAGTCGCTTATCTGCAATTCAGCCCCATACAAATTTATATTATTAATAAGTTGCAAACTTAAAAAAAAAAATCGAATATCATGCCATGACATTCGATTTTTTAATTTTTTTTGTATTTATAATTGTCTTTTTCTTGCAATTCATCGTTTTGTGTGCTCTTTTGGGCTACTTAATGCTTGTCAGAGTGGTGTATGCTTAGAGCAGACGCTTGTATCTGAGGAAGCCCCATGAAAGTGCAGAAACGAGCACGGAGATAACCAGGGCGATGGCAAATCCGTAATGGCTGTCTTCCATACCGTTGATTAAGTTCATGCCGAACAATGAGGAAATCAGCGTAGGCAACATCATGACGATACTGATACTGGTCAAGGTACGCATCGTGGTATTCATATTGTTGTTGATGATGCTCGAATAGGTATCCATTGTCGACTCCAGAATGTCCGAGTAGATGCTTGTGGTTTCGCGTGCCTGTGTCATCTCGATGTTTACGTCTTCGATGAGGTCGGCATCAAGTTCATCCACCTGCAGTTTGAACTTCAGTTTAGACAGGAGGTTCTCGTTGCCCCGGATAGAGGTGATAAAGTAGGTAAGGGAGTCCTGCAGGCGGCTCAGTCCAATCAGACTCTCATTGTTCACACCATGATCGAGGTTTCGTTTTGCCTTTTCTATGAGAGAATTGATCTGTTTCAATCGCTTCAGATACCATACCGCAGATGAAAGGAAAAGGCGGAAGGTCATATCTACATAGTCGGTGAACCCCTCGCTGCGCTTCTGCTGGTAGCTTACGAAATCAATCATCATATTGGTTTCATAATAGCATACGGTGATGGTAACATCGCGCTTATGGATGATACCCAGAGGCACGGTGGTGTATGGGGTACGGCTGCGTATTTCCTTGACATAAGGGATACGGAGGATGATGAGCATCCAGCCATCGTCATATTCGTAGCGGGCACGCTCATCGGTATCGCTGATATCCGAGAGGAAATAATCAGGGATCTTGAATTCTTCTTCCAGCAAGCGCTGGTCTTCATCAGTTGGACATGTTACCTGTATCCAGCAGTTTGGCTGCCACTCATTGAGTACAGTCAGATTCTTGTCTATATTCCAATAAGTCTTCATAGTTTGCTAATCTCCACATAATAAAAGTTTGGGGTATGGAGACTAGCGCTTGGGTACGGCCTACTGAAAGGCTTCATCGTTGCTGAATCTCCACGCCTTACAATTCATTATTGTTCTCCGCGTGATAATCGTCCATTTTGGTGTTATTTTAATGAAACTTATGCAAGTGAATTTGTATGATCTGCTACAGAGATTTTACAAGACTTGCGAAATCGACTGCAAAGGTAATGATTTCTTTTGAAAACTGGAACAAAAAAGCCGAGAATTTTCACTCTCGGCTTTCTTTTTTAATCTTTTTGTAATTTCGTTCCCCATTTTTTACTTTGCAGGAATCTCTGTCAGGAGCTGCTTGACGAGGTTCCAGAAAGGAGCTACGCAACTGATCTGGCAACGCTCATTGGCTGTGTGAGGGCTAAGAAGGGTAGGACCGAATGATACGACATCGAGGTTAGGATACTTGCTCAGGATGATAGAGCACTCCAGACCTGCGTGAACAGCCTGTACCTTACCGTCTGTGCCGTTCTGCTCTTTGTAAACCTTCAATACGTGTTCCAGGATGTCGCTCTTAGGGTTAGGGTTCCATCCCATGTAGCTGCCACTGAATTCAACCTTCATGCCTGCCATGTTGAAACAGCTTTCTATCATTGTGGCAAGATACATCTTGTAGTATTCGTGGCTAGAACGGGCCAGAATCTTGATAGCAGCCTTGCCGTCACCAATCTCAACGATTGCGAGGTTTGAAGAGGTCTCTACAATCTCAGGCATAGATGGAGCCATACGCAATACACCATCGTGGCAAGCGTAGATTGCATCTACAAGGTTATCCTGGATTTCGGCAGGAACCTGCATCTTAGGAGTCTCTACATTCTCAGCGAAGAACTCGATGTTCTCAGTTGTTTCAATGCCTTCGAACTCATCACAGATTTCGTCCTTCCAGTCTGCTACCAGGTCATTCAAAGCTTCAATGTTCTCCTTAGGCAGGGTCAGAACAACCTCAGCCTGGAATGGGATGGCATTGCGCATGTTGCCGCCCTGCCATGAAGCCAAACGGGCATCGAGTTCCGAAATAGCTTCACGAACGAAACGAACCATGCATTTGTTGGCATTCGCTCTGCCTTCGTTGATTTCGATACCGGAGTGACCGCCCTTCAATCCCTTGAGGGTTACCTTAACGGCAGCGTCTTCCTTGTCGGTTTCTACCTCTTTATAATCGAGAGTTGCTGTGATGTCGATACCGCCAGCGCTACCGATAACGAACTCGCCCCAAACCTCGGTATCGAAGTTTAAGAGAATGTCGCCGTTCAGTTCGCCTGCTGGGAGATCGTTGGCACCATACATGCCTGTCTCTTCGTCAGCGGTAATCAAGCCCTCGATAGGACCATGCTGCAAATCTTTTGATTCCATTACAGCCATGATGGTAGCTACGCCAAGTCCGTCGTCGCTACCGAGTGTTGTATGATTAGCACGTACCCAGTCGCCATCGATGATGGTTTCGATAGGGTCAGTTTCGAAATTATGCTTGCTGTCTGGTGCTTTCTGAGGAACCATGTCCATGTGCGCCTGCATAATAACACCTTTGCGGTTCTCCATACCTGGAGTAGCAGGTTTGCGCATCACGATGTTGCCTGCTGGGTCTTGGAAAGCCTCTACACCTGCTTCTTTTGCCCAATCGAGCAAATAAGCCTGAATCTTTTCCAAATGTCCTGATGGACGTGGAACTTGTGTTAACTTGTCAAAGTTGCGCCAGATTTCAACTGGGTTCAAATTCTTAATGTCAGCCATATTATTTTTATTTTAATGTTTAATGTTCAATGTTAAATGTTAAGTTGGGCATACGCCCTAAAGCAAGAGGATTTTTCACTCTTCACTCTTCTCACTCTTCACTCTTTACTCTTCACTTTCCCGGTAAACGCCAGTGCTATCCAGGCATAGATTCCCAAAAGGACTACAAGCAGGGTTTGCACGGAGTGTACGATGAGAACGAAGAAGAGGGCATCGTTTGCCTGAATGCCATAGAGTATGAGCATTGTCTTGACGGCAAAGTGCCAAGGTCCGGCTCCGTTAGGAGTTGGTACGATGACCGCTATGCTGCCCACGATGAATGTCACCAGACCGCACATCAGATTGAGATGGGAGGTTGCTTCGAAGCATTGGAAGGTGAGATAGTAGTGGAAGAAATAACTCAACCAGATGCCCAGTGTAAGGGCGATGTAGAGCGGTACATTTCTGACACCTTTCAGCGAGATGATACCTTGCCAGAGTCCTCCCAATGTTGCTTTCACCTTATTATATATAGCGAGTCGCTTGAGCAGATAGTGAGCTAGGAAGAGTACTGCTATGCCACAGATAGCTGTCACTATGTAACCTGTGGCTGTAAACTGGCAGAGTAAACTGTCCATGCTCGTACCTGTTTTCTCAAAGAAATTGAGGAATACCGGAATCTGCATCACAAAGACCAGCGCTGTAATCAGCAGCACGAGGAGTGAATCAATGGCTCTTTCTGTAACGACGGTACCTAGGGCTTTCGGAAACGAAACATCATCCCATTTCTTCAATACGCCGCATCTGGCAAACTCGCCCGAACGAGGAATTACAAGACTCAGAGCATAGGAGAGGAAGATGGAGTAGATGCTGATACTGGAGCGAGCCTTCTCGCCTAATGGTTCCAGCGACTGTTTCCATCTCCATCCTCTGAACACCTGGGCAGAGATGCCAAAGGGGAACGACAGCAGCATCCAGGTCCAACTCATCTTGTGAAGCAGAACATCTTCTACTTGCTTGAAGTCGAATCCGCGATACATCCAATAAAGGATGGCGCTACCCAGAATGAGCGACAAAGCCACCTTCCATATGTTGTTTGCTATCTTCTTTATATCCATAATTAGATGCAAAGATAATACTTTTATTGACAATATCGTTCGAATCTGCATATTTTTAGCATAAATAAACGCTTGGGCGCCATTTATGGCTAAAAGTATAGCCTTTTTTTAAAGAAACAAGTGGCTCTTTCCCTTTTTTACCCAAAAAGATAAAAAAAATCGCATACTTCGTGTGGATTCTCAAAAAATAATCGTATTTTTGCAAAATATATAATATAAAGATAAGATATGAAAGCTGTAAAGCCTAAGAAGAATCTCGGTCAGCACTTCTTGACCGACCTCAATATAGCAAAGCGCATCGCCGATACGGTGGATGCCTGCCCGGATATACCTGTTCTCGAAATCGGACCAGGTATGGGCGTTCTTACCCAATATCTCGTAGAGAAACCAAGACCCGTCAAGGCAGTGGAAATCGACTCGGAGTCGGTGGCGTATCTTCATGAGAATTTCCCGACACTCAAGGATAATATCATCGGTGAAGACTTCCTGAGAATGGATTTGAACCAGATATTCGATGGAAAGCAGTTTGTGCTGACGGGTAATTATCCATACGATATCTCTTCGCAGATATTCTTCAAGATGCTCGATTACAAGGATCTCATTCCTTGCTGTACCGGAATGATCCAGCGCGAGGTGGCATTGCGTATGGCATCAGAACCAGGTAACAAAGCCTATGGTATCCTCAGTGTGCTCATCCAGGCATGGTATGATGTGGAATATCTCTTTACGGTAGATGAGAATGTGTTCAACCCACCACCAAAGGTAAAGAGTGCGGTAATCCGCATGACTCGTAACAAGGTGACTGACCTTGGCTGTGATGAAAAACTGTTTAAGCGTCTGGTAAAGACAGTCTTCAACCAGCGTCGCAAGATGCTCCGTGTAAGCCTCAAGCAGATGTTCCCGGGTGTAACCCCACGCGAGGATTTCTACACTACCGGCATCATGACCAAGCGCCCTGAGCAGCTCACTATCCAGCAGTTTGTAGAACTCACCAACTATGTGGGCGAAGAATTGAAAAGATTAGAATTAATAAAATAAAAACATATAATTATGATAGACGTTAAAGAAACTTTGAATTCTGCAGCAGAGCGTATGGAGATGGCAGCAATGTATCTCGCAGAGGAACTCTCTCATGTTCGTGCTGGTCGTGCTAATGTAGCCATCCTCGATGGTGTGCGCGTAAATAGTTATGGCAGTATGGTTCCTCTGAACCAGGTAGCTACAGTTACAACCCCTGATGCCCGTACTATCGCTATCCGCCCTTGGGACAAAAAGGCTATCAAGGATATCGAAAAAGCTATTATGGATAGTGGTGTAGGTATCACTCCTGAGAACAATGGCGAAATTGTACGTCTGGGTATTCCTCAGCCAACAGGTGAGCGCCGTAAGGAACTCGTAAAGCAGTGTAACAAGATTGCTGAGCGTGCTAAGATTGAGGTGCGCAACGTGCGCCAGGAAATCAAGGAAAAGTTGAAGAAAGCTATCAAGGATGGACTTTCTGAAGACTTGGAAAAGGATGCTGAGAACGATTTGCAGAAACTCCACGACAAGTACATCAAGCAGCTCGAAAACCTGATGGACGAGAAGGAGAAGGAAATCATGACAGTCTAAATCATTCTGGACTTACATTATTTAATAAGTGATAATGAGAGGACTCGTTATTAAAAATACAGGCAGCTGGTACACCGTCAAGACAGACGATGGCCAGCTGATTGAAAGTAAAATCAAGGGCAATTTCAGATTGAAGGGCATCCGCAGCACCAATCCTGTGGCTGTAGGCGATTATGTGCAGCTTATTACCAACCAGGAGGGTACGGCATTTATCTCTTCTATCGAAGACCGCCAAAACTATATCATTCGGAAATCACCTAACCTCAGTAAGCAGAGTCATATTCTGGCTGCTAATGTAGACCAGGCGCTGCTTGTAGTAACGGTGAATTATCCGCAGACATCTACTACCTTCATCGACCGATTCCTGGCTGGTGCTGAGGCCTATAGAGTGCCTGTTATCATCATCTTTAATAAAAGTGATATACTTTCAGAAGAAGAATTGCATTACGAGAAGATGATGTGCACGCTCTATGAGACCATCGGATATAAATGTATCGAATTGTCGGCAGCTACAGGAGAAGGAGTTGAACTGTTGCGACCTCTTATCAAGGATAAGAAATCTTTGTTGAGCGGCAACAGCGGGGTAGGAAAGTCAACCCTCATCAATCAGCTCATTCCTGATGCAGAGCAGCGTACCGCAGAAATCAGCGAGGCGCATAATAGCGGAATGCATACCACAACCTTCAGTGAGATGCTGGAACTGCCGGAAGGTGGTTATCTCATTGATACTCCGGGCATCAAGGGCTTTGGTACCTTTGATATCGAAAAGGAAGAGCTGACCAGCTATTTTAAGGAAATCTTCAAGTTCTCTCAGGATTGTAAGTTCTCTGACTGTACCCATACCCACGAACCGGGGTGCGCGGTAATCAAGGCGGTTGAGGAACATTATATTGCAGCTAGCCGCTATCAGAGTTATCTCTCTATGTTGGAGGATAAGGACGAAAACAAATACAGAGAGGCTTTTTGATAGGGAAGAGTGAAGAACGAAGAGTGAAGAAATTTTAAAAATCATATTAATGAAAGAACAGAAGGACGTCAGGCAGCGTATCGAAGAAGGTGAGTTCGCACAGAGTGCAGAAATCAGTGCGAGCTATCTGGATGAGGACATCTTGATTATAGATAATGTCAAGGTGTTGCAGAACCCCGACCCTGTGAGATTCCAGATGAACATGATTGCATCCTGTCAGAGAGGCAGCCTGAGAGCTGAACTCAACGGGCGGGAATTCACCGTGGAGAAGGGCGATATATTTATCAGTCCGCCTAACTCTATTCTCGACATCAAAGAGGTGTCGGAAGATTTTGCATGCACAGCCATGTGTGTCAGCAATCACGGCTTGCTTGGTATTCTTCGTTCTCATATCTCGGTATGGAACCGTGCCATGTATGTGAGCAAGGTTTCGGTGTTGAAGATGAACGAGGTGGATATGGTATTCTATTCTAAGTTTACCGACTTGGTGCGCCTCTGTCTGGATCCGAAGTTCAACGACCGCAGTTCGTGGAAACCATATCGCCGTGAGATAGTAGAGACGCTCCTGAAGAGTGCTCTTCTTGCCGTGAGCAATCTTTTGCTGACAGATCTCCCGAAAGAAACTTTGGGAACCAGTGCCAGCGATTTCTTTGATAAGTTTCTGGAGATGTTGCAGCAGAGCGAAATCAAGCATCAGCCTGTAGAATATTTTGCGCAGCAGCTTTGCATCACGCCAAAATATCTCTCCATCATCTGCAAGCGCCATTCCGGCAAGACAGCCATCGAGTGGATTACGGAGTATACGCTTGCTGATATCACCTATTATCTCCGTTCTACAACGAAAACAATCAAGGAGATTTCAGGTATACTGGGCTTCTCCAATACCTCATTCTTCGGTAAATATGTAAGAGAGCATCTGCACATGTCACCTCTGAAGTATCGTGAAAGTTTGAGAAAACAATAACAGCAAAATAAAAACTCGCAAATTCTAAAGAAAGAATCTGCGAGTTTTTTGTTTCTATCAAATAGGGTGGAGCTGGAGGGATTCGAACCCTCGTCCGCACAAGGAAACCATACGCTTTCTACATGCTTATTCCAGCCTTCGGTTTTCGAGGCATGACAGGACCTGGACCACCAATCATACCCTTATCCTCTAAAATTTCATCCATGCAACGAGGCGTACATGAACTATTTCCGATTTACCTGCACCGCTTGATCAACAAGATTCGGAACTACATCCGTTGAGCGATGTCCCGTTCCAGCACCTTGTGCCGGAATAAAGCTAATCTACTGTACTTCGATTAAGCAGCGAGAGCGTAGTTATTTTCGCCAATTAATTTTTTGTTCACTAGGATTTAGGAGGTAGCCAACGAGCCTCCGCATGCTTACGTACCATTTCATCTCGCCGTCAAATCCAGTCAACCCCGAGAATTTTCTGATATTGGGTGCAAAGATAAGGCGAAAAAATGTAATCTCCAAATTTTTTGCTGAAAATTTTAGTTTTTTATTGAGAATTCTGTTATAAGAATTCTGCTCCAATATGGATACAGCCCAGCTTGCATGGTGGAGGGTGCAAACTGGTTTTTTTTATGATATAGGCTTCGATGGTCATCGAAGCTTACTTCGTTGGCTTATGAAGTAAGCTTCGTTGGTCATTGAAGTTTACTTCGTTTTTGTAAGCTATCAGCTAACCTAAATTTTAGTTCTTTGCAAGGTTTGCAGCAAACGTTGCAAACTTTGCAGAAACTAAGACTTGGTACGGAGAGGGTACGGAGAGGATACGGAGCAGGTCCTGCTTTAAACGGAAAGAGAGAATCTTTTTCAAACCTGTTTTTCTATCCAAGCCATCAGTACTGCTACCGCATATTGCTGTTCTTCTCTTGTCAGCTGTCTTCCGGCAGGTATATGATGCCATTTGAAGAAACATCCGCGACAGCAGCAGCCTGTAGCATGCTGGGCTATAAATACTGGATGTCCTCTCATCGGCGTCTGCTTGCCGTCATTGGGAATCACGGCAGGAGCAAGGCGTTTGGCAACGAAATCCTCTGCATGCTTACGTATGGTTGCCAAGCCCTTTGCTGCAATATATTCCTTATCCCTTTCCGAGAGGTGAAAACGGCTGCGGAATGCTGATTTGGAAAGTCTTTCAAACAGCTCTGTCAAGTCGTACTCTTTATCTGGAGAAGTATGGTCTTCCTTGCTTCCAGAAGAGATAGAATCTTTCTGATGAATCTCTTCTTCCGCAGAAAACAAATCCAGTTCAACATATTTTGGTTGGCTTACTGCTGAATCTTTTCTCATAATTATTCTCTATTTTCATCCGTTCTTTTTTCAACGCTTCTCTTCTGTGTATTCGGCAAGAATCCTGCGATGATGCCGAGCAATGGCAGGAAGGCACTCACCTGGAAGATGAACTCGATGCTTGTCTTGTCGGCTAACCAGCCGAAGAAGGCAGAACCCAAACCTCCCAAACCGAACATCAGCCCGAAGAAGATGCCAGCTATCAATCCCACTTTGTCGGGCATCAGGTCGGTGGCATATACCACGATGGAAGAGAAAGCCGAAGCAATGATCAGTCCAGATAGAAAGGTGCAGATAATAGTCCATGTGAAGTTGACGAAAGGCATGGCAATGGCGAAAGGTGCAGCACCCAGAATGGAGAACCAGATGACATACTTTCTGCCAAACTTATCGCCCAACATGCCTCCAGCCACTGTTCCTATGGCAAAAGCGGAAAGGAATACGAAGAGGCACAGCTGCGAAGTCTGCACCGAAACCCCGAACTTATCCATCAGGAAGAAGGTGAAGTAACTCGTAATGCAAGCTGTATAGAAATACTTGGAGAACACGAGCATGATGAGGATGAACAGTGCCCAATACTTCACCCTTTTAGAGATATGGGTGTTGAGAAGAGGTTGTTTCTGCGGATGGTTCACCACGTAAGCCAATCGTGCCTTATACCAGACTCCCAATCTAACCATGATGATAGCTGCAAGCAAGGCTGCAAGGGCAAACCAGGAGATGGCATGCTGTCCGAAAGGCAAGATGATGATGGCTGCCAGCAGTGGTCCTACTGCCGAACCGCCATTGCCACCCACCTGGAAGATGGATTGTGCCAGACTCTTCTTACCTCCCGATGCCATCTGTGCCACTCTCGAAGCCGTGGGATGAAACACAGACGAACCCAGACCTACGACACTTACAGCCAGAAGAATCAGAAAATAATTCTCGGCGAAAGCCAGCAGGAGCAGCCCAACCAATGTGAAACACATGCCGATGGAGAGGGCATAGGGACGGGGATGCTTATCGGCATAGAGTCCTGTGAAAGGTTGCAGGATAGAAGATGTCATCTGGAAAACCAGCGTGATGATGCCTATCTGTGCAAACGAAAAGTCGAACTTATTCTTTACTATCGGGTAGATGGAAGGAATAATCGACTGAATCATATCGTTCAGGAAATGGGAAATGCTACAGATGATGAGCATGGAATACACCGTACCCTCTACCATCGTAGGATTTCCCTTGATTTTACTGCCTATTGACTTGATGTTCATTTCTTTTATTTTTTGTCTTTTTTATTTTCTTATTTGAAAATCAACATTATGTTGTTTTTGTTCTGCTTCAATCTCTAATAACCTTCTCTTTGCATCCAATCCTCCGGCAAAACCTGTAAGGAGATGATTGCTTCCGATAACACGATGGCAGGGAATGAAAATGCTGATGCCATTAGCTCCGATGGCACCTGCCACGGCTCTTGTGCCATTAGGATTACCCATACTTATGGCTATTTCCTTATAGCTCCTTGTTTCTCCGTAGGGGATGTTGAGCAATGCACGCCATACTTTTTTCTGAAAATCGGTTCCTATAGGGTGCAACGGAATATCGAATGTCCTGCGGCTGCCGGTGAAATATTCATCCAGCTGCTTCTTGGACAATTCCAGGATAGGGGATGTTTCTATCTTGAACACTGCCTTCATATACCGCGAAAGCCGAAGCTTATTGCGCTCTGCACATGGCATTTCATTCCAATCACATAGGCACAATTCATCACCCACCGATGCCAGGATGATTTCTCCACAAGGCGAACTGTAATATTGAATGTTTACTTGTTGCATTGTATTAAATACTATTTCATTACTTCTTGAATTTTCATACTTACGAATGAGTCATATTGTACTTTGCTGCAAAAGTAACAAAAAATATTGGATTTAGAAAAAAAGTAGGATGGAATATTCTTTTTTAACTCAACAGTTTGAAAACTCTAAGGGTCATTAAACCTCCCCAACTCTGTCCCTGTATTGCCATCTTGGTACTATCAACAAACTGGAACTGCTGGCACATCGACTTGACACCTGATACGATACAATTGTATGCACTTTCACCAGGATGGCCAACCTTGTAGACAATATAAGGAACAAAGACCACATACCCACGACTACAATAGAACGGAATATTCACAGTAGAACGGCTTGGGCGTGGTTCTATATAATTGTACAGAGTCTCCGAACGCTTTTCGTAGAAGTAAATCATCATAGGGTACTTCTTTGTCGGGTCCAGAATGTTCCATGGTTAAGAGACTAATACAAACTGTGATAGACTTATTAGATAGTTAGACTCTCCTTTAAAGTATCTGGCTTAATCTTTCTAATTCATAAATGATAATTTACCGTGGCTTGACCGTTCATCAAGAGGGGCAAGAGTTCCTCACGTTGCTTAGTTAAAGCATTGATTTCTTCAAAGCAACACTTACGCTTTTCCCATAGTGGAGATACGATATTTTCATATCTCTCCATCAAATCCGAATAAGGCAATGCTATTTTATACCCACAAAGGTTTTCTTGACTAATTTTCTTCTGAATTGAGCCTGTTTCAATTTGCTTTGCAGGGATGCTTCTAAGCATCTGATAGGTAAACATTGTATATTGTTCATTCTTTGGAAGTATGATATGGGCATGATTATTCACCCAATTCTTACCCCAAATATATTGTACAATGGGAAAACCTTTTCCATCAGAAGTAGAACCATCCTCTGCTAATAGAATATAATCACCATCAAAGATATAGTCATTCACATAGTCCATAATGCCAGTCGCACCATAGTAAGGATAGATGCCATGTCTTTCTCCTCTATCTTTACTTGATAAAGGAACACGTTTTGAATCAAAAAGGTTGATAAAATCTTTCAGGTTACAATCAATCCACCCCTGTGGTATCTCACGTTTTAGTTTCTCATTCCATACCATAGTTCCACCGCTCGATTTATAAGGCTTGCACTCCTCATTCGGGAAGTCAAACTGCACAAACCAATAGTAGTAGAGTTGCTTTGCCATTGCTTCTAAATTATCATTTATCAGTTTTGTTTATTACTAAAATTATGTTATATTATAAGGAGACAAACATTAATTTTAGATATGAAAGAAATAATAATACAAAACGTTTTAGATGGAATGAGATCGGTTTTGACCGTTGAACAGTTGGATTTGTTAAGCGAAGTGACCCAAAAAGCATTGGCTGAATACGACATTGTGGTTAAAGCTACAGACGAGGAACTGCGTGACAAAGAAAATTCAGATTTTCTTGGAGCTTTTATCTCTTCGAAAAAAGTTGAAGGATGTTCTGAAAAAACGCTCCACTATTATAAGTCTTCTATAGAGAAGATGATTGCTGCTGTCAAGAAGAATGTCTGCAATATTACTACTAATGATATTCGCTGCTATTTGGCTGATATGCAGGAACAACGAAAGTTGAGCAAGGTGACCATAGATAATTTGCGACGCATCTTTTCAAGTTTCTTTTCTTGGTTGGAAGATGAGGACTATATCACTAAAAGTCCGGTACGCAGAATACATAAAGTGCGTACTGATGCTTTGGTGAAAGAGGTGCTGACGGATGAGAATATAGAAGTGTTGCGTGACAGTTGCCAAGAACTTCGTGATATGGCGATGATAGACTTGCTACTCAGTACAGGCATGCGTGTGGGTGAGTTGGTAAAAATCAACCGTGAAGACATTGACTTTCAAGAACGTCAGTGCGTTGTGTTTGGAAAAGGTAATAAAGAGCGAGAGGTGTACTTCAATGCACGTACAAAAATACACATCAAAAAGTATCTGGATCAACGCTCAGATTCTAACCCGGCTTTGTTCGTCAGCCTCAAGAAACCTTATACCCGATTAACAATTAGTGGCGTTGAGGTTCGCTTGCGTCAGTTGGGCAAGAAAGTAAATCTACATAAGGTACATCCTCATAAGTTCCGCAGAACTTTGGCAACAATGGCTATTGACAAAGGTATGCCAATAGAGCAGGTACAAAAAATGTTGGGACATGTGAAAATCGATACAACCTTGCACTATGCCATGGTAAATCAGGCAAATGTAAAAATGGCGCATCGAAAATTCCTTAATTAAGGTTTAAAGATTATCTAGTTTGCTTAACTTTTGCTACCTTTGTAAGCAAAAAATAGGCAGATTATGAAATTAAGCAAACATAAATTAGGTGAACTTATAGAAGTGACTCGTGGCGCAAGTCTATCTGGTCAATTCTATGCAGAGAAAGGCGAATTGATACGTCTGACTTTGGGTAATTTTAATATGAATGGAGGTGGGTTCAAAGAAAACACTTCCAAAACGAACTTGTATTATACAGGTACTGTCAAAGATGAGTTTATACTAAATAAGGGTGATATTATCACGCCGCTTACAGAGCAATCTCTAGGATTGTTGGGAACGACGGCACGTATTCCTGAAAGCGGTAAGTATATTCAAAGTCAAGACGTAGCTCTTGTAAAATGCAAGGAGGGGCTTCTTGACCCTAATTTTTGTTACTATCTCATATCTTCTTCTGTTGTTCGCCAGCAGCTAAGCGCTGGTGCTCAGCAAACAAAAATACGCCATACCTCTCCTGACAAAATCAAGGATTGTACCGCATGGGTACCAGAACTTGAAGTGCAGAAGAGAATAGGGCGTATATTATATGATATTGACGAGAAAATAGCACTTAATCGTCAGATAAATGATAATTTACCGATGCTTGACCGTTCATTAAGAGAGGTAGCAACTCGTCTCGCTGTTTAGTCAATTCTATCATTTCGCAACGGTTTTCTATGATTTCTGCCAAAATAGAGTTAAACTTGTTTCTAAAATCGACATTTGGACTGACCAATACAAATAACTCCTTCAAATCTTTATCTGAAAGATGTCCGACAGTAGAACCTTTTGCTCTCAACTCTTTAGCCTTAATGTATGGTGCAATATCATATTTTGCTTGCATAATAGAAACTGCCGACTTGGATTTTGCCCTTAGTCTTACACTCCGTTGATTCAGATAAGAAACATTGTCATTCCAATAATTCATGTGAAAGTTGCCGTCCATTCCTACAAGTAAATCTTGCTTCTGTAATTTATACTTTTCGTCAACTTCCTCTTCTGAATATGCAGAAACACTATTCTCTAATATATCACGAATACGTACAACAGGAATGTTTGTTGGCTCTTCTGTGAATAGTTCCGTAGAAAAAGGAAAGCCGTATTGAACGGATAATTCGTCAAATACATTGGCAACTTTCCATCCCTCTGGTATCTCTCGTTTCAACTTCTCATTCCACACCATAGCACCTCCACTCGATTTATACGGCTTGCCCTCCTCATTCGAAAAGTCAAACTGCACAAACCAATAGTCATAGAGTTGCTTTGCCATTGCCTCTAAATTATCATTTATCTGCTTATTAAGTTCAATTTTACGGTCTAAGTCAGCTAGCAACTTTCCAATGGTATGTTGTTCCTCTATTGATGGCAGCAATACTGGTATATTGCTGATAGTATCATTGGAAAGTGTGTATCGCTGACCACTACCAGAAGCATTGTTTTCAAAATATTTCTGAATGTATCGAGTATGCATGAAAGCATTCAGATATTTTCCGTCAACAATAGCCGGATTGGGGGTAATCAACGCACAATGATAGCCTAGAAGTACATCCTCGAAATCGTCTGCAATATAAGTAGCAATACCAATATCGTCCCTGGTTTCACTATCCTTAGTGATAGCAACCATACCTTTACCTATTGAGCATTTATCTATTTCCGTTTGTTTTGCAGAAGCAGTCATAAATGCCTTCGCCTTTTCCTTGGTGACTGCCCAATTGTAATAGACGTCTACAAAGTTACACAGACGCACAGGTGTTTCGCCCTCTATTGTTTTTTTGTCAACACCGCTAATTTCAATTTTAGCGATGTCGGCAAGCTTATATTTCTTTAGTTCCATTTATTCTATTATTAAAATCAACTATACACTTCTCACTCACTTTTCCAAATCTTCCATTGACTTTTCTATTTCCTCAATCTGCGGCAATGCCGATGCAACATCAGCAAAGAGTTTTTCTGTTTCGTATTGTGCAATGCCCATAGGTTGGGTAATGCCACGAAGCGAAAACTCAGCTTTCTTGTTGCTCTTAGTTCGGCAGAGAAGCAAGCCAATAGTAGGCTTGTCCTCGGGAGATTTTACAATGTCATCAACTGCAGAAATATAAAAGTTCAGTTTGCTAACGAACTCTGGTCTGAACTCCACGGCTTTCAATTCCACTACAACATAGCAATGCAGTTTGAGATGGTACATCAACAAGTCAATATAATAATCATCCCCATCTACGGAAATATGGTATTGTCTGCCTATGTATGCAAAACCACGTCCCATCTCGAGGAGAAAATCAGTTATCTTGCTTGTCAAGGACTTTTCTATATCCAATTCATTTTGTAATGCCATCGTTCCTATGAACGAAAAATTGTAAGGGTCTTTGAATATGTAACGAGCCAAGTCTGACTGAACAGGTGGCAAGGTCTGTTCAAAATTATTAATTGCATGCCCTTTTGCATGGATATATCCATTGTCTATTTGGAGGAGCATCACATCACGACTCCACCCATTCTGTGCTGTTTCTGTTATATAGTAGGCACGTTGTGCTTCGTTTTTTACCTTGGATAACAGTGAAATATGGTGATACCAAGATATTTGTGCAAGTGGTACTTGTACATGCTCTTTTCCTTCATTCTCTAATTCTGCAAGTGTCGCTTGCAGAATTGGCAATTTCTTTAATTCTGCAAGTGGGACTTGCAGAATTGGAAAGTCTGGATATTCAGATGCAAAGCGTTTCATATATCGCAGATTACGTATGGAATAGCCACGATCATCCGGATAGCGAGAAATCAAATCTTTCGATAGTTGCTCTATAACCTGTTTGCCCCAACCTTCCTGTTCTTGTTTCTGCAGGATACTTTTCCCTATATTCCAATATAGCGACAATGTTCCCATATTGACACTGATAGCTGTTTTCAACTTTGCAGTGTCAATCAGGTTTTCTATGTCTTTACGCCATTGATTATAGCCAGTAGGCAACAATGTATTGCCGTCTTTTGTTATATTGTTCATCTTATTATTCCTTTCCTGCATTAGCATTGAAACCGATGCAGTCCAACTGTTTTATAATTTCTTCTTCCAAACGATGACTTTCTGTAAATTGTTGTGTAAGCGTAGTTTTATAATCGCTCATTCGTTTATTGAACTCTTCTTCCGTAATATCCACATAGTCTATCTTGATATCAAAATACTGTCCGGCAGAGAGGCAATATCCCTTCTCTTTGATTTCATCGTAGGTCACATTGACAGAGAAGTCATCCACAGCTTCCTTATTTTGAAAAGTGCTGACTATCTGGTCTATCTCCTCGTCACGAAGACGAACCTTTTTCAATCCATTGCTATCTTTGTATTCCTCACCAAGTTTGCTGGCATCAATCAATACCACTTTATCACTCTTCTTAGAATCATCGAAGAAGAGCACAGAAACATTGGTTCCTGTGTTGGCAAAGACATTACTTGGCATGGATACGCAGCCATAAACTATCTTGTTGTCAACGATATGCTTCAGGATTTTGTTCTCAATGCCACTCTTGGCGGTAATGAATCCGGTAGGGATAACGATAGCGCCCTTACCAGAATCTTTCTTCAAAGAATTGATAACATGCTGGATGAAGCAGGTATAGATTGCCATGCTGTCTTTTTTCTTCGCTGGCACTTTTGGTACTCCTGCCCAAAAACGAGCAGGAAAGGCTGCAATCTTCTCTCTTGTATCGCTGAAATCCATCTTGAAAGGTGGGTTACTTACCACGAAGTCGAATTGGCGAAGACTTTGCCCATCGTCGCTTTTGTGATAAGGAGCAACCAAAGTGTCGCCTTGGATGGCGTGATCAAGTGAAGATACCAAACCATTGAGCAACAGGTTGAGCTTGAGCATCTTGTTGCTTCGTTGAGAAATATCTTGAGCAAAAATAGTACAGCGGTCTTCGCCGATTTGATGTGACAATGCCATCAGCAAAGTACCTGTGCCTGCTGATGGGTCGTAGCATTCTATATTATGGAGATCGGCATGGTCGCCCACTAATAATCTGGCCATAATGGTAGCGATGGCATGAGGAGTGTAATATTCTGCATATTTTCCGCCTCCAGCCGTATTGTAGTCTTTGATGAGATATTCAAAGATATTGGCGAAGAAGTCGTAATGCTCTGAAAAAGCTTCTTCGAATGAGAAGTTTGCCAACTTATCGACCATAGCACGAGCGAAAGGTGCACGTTGTGCCACATCGGTTACGTATTGTGTCAATGGCTCAAAGAGTGGTATCTTGGTGTTCTGAGTGGTCTGTGTAGAGTAAATTGCCAAGTTTTGTTCGGCAATATCACTCATGGTATTGTCAAAGATGAAGTCGAAATCTCCCTTTGCCTGTTGGTTCCAAAGATTGGCTATTAGATGCTCTGGTTTAAGACGTGGAAGGTCTGGTGAGAGTGAAGCCCATAGCATCTTGCGTTCCATGTCACTCAACTCGCTGTATGCTACCTCCCATTTCTCTGCCGTACGAATCTTTTCAGCATATTTGTTATTGGAGTTTTTGATGGCGTAGCCAAACTTATCGTTCAAGAACTTATACAAGAAAACCTGTGTGATAATCTTGTACTCATTGCCATCATTGCCCATTCCGTATGTCTTGCAAGTAGCCTTTAGGGCATCAATGAGGGCTACTGTCTTTTCTCTTATTGTCATATAGTCTTAATTTCTTGGATATGTTGCGTTATATTGATTGATATATTGACGAGCTATGCGAGACTGAATGAAGGTGTAGTCATCGAAGTTTCCCTCCATCGTAGGATAGTGATCCAGAGTTTGGGCTATCTCTGACAATACAGTCATCTCGAAGTAATCGTCTTTCTTCAGAATGTCGTTTCTGTCGTACACTTTTTGGTCTATTTCAGTCTTGATATCAGTGAGAATAGTCACGATGTCATTGTCATAATAGCTGAAGATAAACGGCTTATGTTCTGACAACCTGCGCTTGTTCTCCTCACGAATTCGTTTGTGGACATTGGCAAACTTGGTGTCGCCATTGTATTTTTTCTGCAATCGATTGTTGCTTTCCTGCAATTTAATTAGTCGCTCTATGATTTCATCGAGTTCCTTGCTCTCTTGGTTGAATTTTGCGATACTATCCACCACAAATCCGTGTTCCTTGAATCGCTGCATGAAGGCATCACGTAAGGTAATGTATTCAGGATCGTCAGGGTCGGTGTTTTCTGTGAATTTCCGTATCGCTGTTGACCATTTGTCTTGCAACTCTCGTCCGCCTGCTATCATTTTCATTTCTTCCTCACCTATTTTGGAGAAATTAAATCGAATGTCTAGCATAGCTTCATTGATCAGTTGCTTGGTTTCATCTGATACAGAGAATGCTTCCTTTTGGTTGATGATGTCTATGTGGTGTTGCACTTCTTTCAGCATGTCTGGCAACTTGGTTATCTCCAGTTTACTAAATGCTTCTTTCAACTTATCATCACCAAAGGTGCGAACGATATTGGCGCAGTCCTTGGCAGAAATCAGCGTCTTCTTGAGATCGAGCAATACTTGCTTGTCTTCTATAGAAGAAATCTCCGAGGAGAATTCCTCCACATTGTTGGTTGTATAATCAAATAATGTTTGACGTACATCCTGCATTTGATGGATCAATTCCTCTGGACTTTCCAAGACAGCCGAGAATGTATCTGTAGTGTGGTCTCCATCAACTTCGTCTGGATTGTTGAAGCGATTCAACTCTTTAAGATAAGCTTCGTTGGTCTCCTCAAAATTCTGCTTGATATTGGCAAAGTCGATGACATAGCCATATCTATTATCCTTATATGGACGATTAACACGAGTGAGTGCTTGCAGAAGATTATGGTCTTTCAACTTTCTACCAAAATAAAGTCGCTTTAAGCGTGGCGCATCAAATCCTGTCAAGAGCATGTTGAAAACAATGAGCAAATCAATGGTCATGTTCTTCTTGAATTCCTTGATAATCTGCTTGCGAGTCTCCTTATCGTCACTATCATGCAAGATGAGACCTACACGAAGCGGATGCTTTTGGTATCCAATCATAGGGATAGCATTAGCAACCATCCATTCTTTGCCATCCAACTTTATCTGTATAGTCTTTGCCTCACCTCCATCATTTAGATTTTGGAAAGCTTCGTATAGCTTTCTGGCTTGCTCGCTGGTTTCGCAGATAACCATTCCGCCCAAAGTTTCATCTCCTTGGATTTTACGAAATTGGGTAAGGTCGGCAGCGATATAGCGAGCCAATTCACCTACGTAACTATCGTGCTCGATGATTTGTGAGCGTTTGATGTCTTTTTTCTGTACAAGTGTTTCCAACTTGTCATATACTTCGGAGAGTCTTTCTTTATACGAAGTCTCAATGTCCTCTCGTATGATCTTTAGTGTATATCCATCTGCAATGGAGCGATCATAATAATAGGTGTGAAAATATCGTTGAAAGACAACACTCGAAGCGCAATCTGCCTTTAGCAAAGGTGTGCCAGTAAGTGCAATTTTAATGGAGTTGGGGTCTGCTTCAAACAGATTCGCCAAAAAACATCCACCAGGCTTGTAGCCTCTATGAGCCTCGTCCATGATGAATATTCGCTGTAAGTTGGTAGCGTATGCAGGTAAGTCAACCTTTTCTTTATCTTCTGCAAAACGCTGAATGTTGACCACGGTAATCTCTTGATGTCCACTTGTACCTTGTTGAGCTTGGTTATTGCGGAATTGTGCCATTAACTCAGCCTTGGTATTTGCAGTGGAAACAACCAACCCTCTTGCCTCAAACTCTTGCTTAGCTTGTTCCAAAAGGTCTATTCTGTCAACAATGAAATAGAACTTGGCAACCATGTTCTTCTTAGAGTAATAATCAGACAATACGTATGTGAGGTAAAACGACAATGCCGTTTTACCACTACCTTGTGTATGCCAAACTACTCCAGAGGTGGCTCCTTCTGAAATTTGCTGACGAATTGCCAGTGAAGCAAACATTTGCTGATAGCGCATGATGTGTTTTTGGTCAGTGCTTTCAATCTTGCCATCCACTTCTTTTTCCATTTTCACGTAAGCTATACCATATTTAATAAGGAATAGCAAACGTTCTGGGCTACACATAGATGTTAAGATACGATTGGTCGGCGTGTTGATTCCTAAATTCGTTTGGTATTCTGGCGTATGGTGTATGACTTGACAGTTAAAGTCTGCTAGAATAATCTTTTCATCCTCCTTGTTGATTTCCTTATAAGGATATTCTTTGTTATATGGTGCTATAGAGAGATTGTTGGGATTCTCCTCTCGGAAGCAGTTGAATGGTGCGTTTTCTCTTGCAGCAGTGCAATAGAAAGCTCCTTGGATGGGCACAATGCCCCCCATGGTGTCATATTCCATATTGTTGGAGAATATCATCAACTGGGTGATGTTGATAAATCTACGATATTTCTTGTTGGGAAAACGCTCGAAGTTCATTCGCTTACTTTCAGCCACAATACCACCATGATTGTTGGGTTTCTTGACCTCCACGAAGCAAAGAGGCAATCCATTGACAAACAACGTGATGTCAGGGCGGAACTCATCTTGACCATTCTTGCAAGTAAATTCTGCCGTAAAATGAAATTTGTTGTTCTGAGGATTCTCGAAATCAATTAATTTGATGGGAGAAACAGTCGTAAGTCGTCTATAGAAAGATTTTCCTAAGTCGTCATTGTCTAATTCTTGACGAATGGAGCGCATGATATTGTTAAACTCACCTTTTGATGATGGGTTTAAATATTCAAACTGTTTCTTAAATACATCAATCAAGATGTTTGTGTCTGGGTCATATACCTTACCAGCCATCTCTTCACTAATCTTCCCGAAATAGGAATAACCTAATCGGGTTAAGTGAACCATGGCAGGCATTTGTACCCTTGTCGCTTCGTTGAATTTTCCCATATTGTTCTAAATTTAGTCGAAATTAATAATCTCACTAACACTCACGTTTAATAACTCTGAAATCTTTTTCAGAGTCATCAAGTCTGGTTGTGTGGTGTTGGTACACCACTTTGAGACTGTAGTTTGGTTTACCCCCAACTACTCAGCCAACCATTTATTGGTCTTTTTATTTTTTACCAAGACCAATTTCAATTGATTTAAATCTTCCATTCCATCAATTTATTGATTTTAATGCAAATATAATGATTTATTTCGAAAAAGAAGTCATGTTGGTTGATTCTTTAACACGATATAACTAATTGACGATACTATAGATGAGTAAGAATGCACTTCTTTGAATAAAATTACTAGGGTGTCCAGTTAGATGTTCCGAAAAACAGATGCTGAAATCACCCGTTAAGTTATTAATATAACGCTCTGATATTTAACGTTTTAAGTAACGAAATAGTTCTTTAAAAATTTGCATAACTCGTTGATTTTTAGTAACTTTGAACATAATTTCAAGATACATAAATCAATGAAAAAGTTAGATTCAAACCAGGATAAAGACTCACTCCTTGAGGAGCTGAAACGTCATTGTAAAGAGAACAAGAAACTTGCATCTCAAAAAGACAAAATCAAGGCTAAGTATGACAAGACCAAGAAGGAGCTTAAAAAAAAGACGTTCGGAAGATAACATTGACCGACGAACAAAGTCGATTACTCTCGAGCCTGTTCCCGGACATAGATTCCCTCTTATAGTCATTCAACTTTGCGTTTTGATCTACATGCGTACACCATGTGGGCTGCGCACAGTCGTGACTATCCTGGAGATCTTCGCCGAGCTGTTGGGTGATACATTTGGAAAGGTTCCGTGCTACAACACCGTAGAAAACTGGGTGAAGATACTTGGTCTCTCTGTCTATCAGGATGAGCAGCCATGCAAGGACAAGAAGTTTGCAATGGTCGTAGACGAAAGTATTGCCATAAACGGGCAGAAGCTTCTCCTGACTCTTGCAATTCCTTCCGAGCATCAGGGGGCGCCCTATAAAACACGAGGATGTCACAATTCTTGACATGTCGGTTAGCAAGGGCTTCAACGGCGATGACGTTCAAAGCAGAATAGAGGAAGCAGAGAAATCTGCAGGAAATGCTCCCGATTACATCATAAGTGACAATGGTCATAATCTGACCAAGGGCATCACTGGCTCCAGGCATATACATCATGCAGACATCAGTCATTCCATGGGTGTGATTCTCAAGAATGTCTATGAGAAGCAATCTGATTTTGTGGAGTTTACAATACTCCTTGGCAAGAAACGATTGCAGTATCATCTGACCGACAAGGCATACTTGCTGCCTCCCAATATGAGAACTATATCACGGTTCATGAATATGTCTTCATGGGTGTTCTGGGGTAATGAAATGCTTGACTGTTATGACACGCTACCAGAGAAAATACAGGAAGCGTATGCCTTCATAAAGGATTATGAATCTCTGCTGAAGGAACTGCAGGCTGTACTTTGTGCTGTAAGACACGTCGAGGCCATCTGCAAGAACGAAGGCTTCTCGATCATGACGAGCAGGAAGTGCAAGCTCCATATCATTACTCATGTCTTAGGAAATGCACATTCCAGACAGGTACATGCTGGTATCAAGATGCTTGAATACTTCAATCGGGAAGAAGCACTTCTCACTGCTAACATGAGCATCAATGTATCATCCGACATTATTGAATCTACTTTTGGCATCTATAAGAGCAAAAAGTCGCCGAACAAGCTGTACGGCGTAACGTCTTTTGTTCTGACGATACCGTTATATCCAAAAGTCTCGAACGAATCCGTTACAAAAACAATTAATTTCAAAGAGCGCATTGTAAATGTTAAACTGAAGGACATCAGTACTTGGTCAACCGAGCACTTGTCCAAAAACTGGGTTACAGAACGAACCAAAACGCTTAGGAAAGTGAGCTAAAATTGGTGCAACGAACTGGACACCCTAGTTAATATAGTTAGTTCCGTTGCTGACGTAAAACTGTTGTTTTGCAGAATGCAACGGAACTTTTTTGTTTCTCCACTTATATTGATAACACTCTCGTTTCTCCTTTTAATACGTACATATCCGAAGCGTAAGATGTGTTGTCTTAATACCCTATAACTCATTACTTAAACAGTCATACTTCCACGTTTATTTGGCTTGAACTTCTTGATTTGTGTGGTTGCTGCCATATGCCGGCAACATTGCTGCCATATGCCAGCAACATTGCTGGCAATTGTCGACAACCTTGCTGGCATATGGCAGCAATCGCATACATCTAATTCTTTAAGGCGATAGATTGGTCTTCTCACATCATATCAGCTATGTGTTTTAGCCTTTAAGAATACTCAAGAAAGCATTCTTTCATTATAATGATAAAGGAATACAATATTGAGGTTTCGTATTAAAAAGAAAACCATCCGATAGAACTAATGCTATCAGATGGTTTCCTTGTTTTATTATTGTTTAAACAAGTCTCTCTATTTCTTCTATTGAAAGGCCTGTACCTTTGGCAACTTGTTCTTGTGTGAGCCCCATGCCGAGAAGACGCTTTG
>OBRN01000030.1_pt1 | contig 48791 bp, 36 predicted proteins | sample 1475621 | NCBI WGS metagenome assembly OBRN01 (sample SAMEA3360684, study PRJEB22359) | human gut metagenome | biome: ENVO:urban biome; feature: ENVO:human-associated habitat; material: ENVO:feces | place: Bangladesh | collected 2011 | reverse complement strand
TGGATAAGACCGATAGATTACGAGACTACGGACTCGCTTTTCTATTGTACGAACAGGGCCTTGGCGTCTGTGGGTACGAACTTATTCGTGAATTATTCATATTTGTAAAATTAATTTTGAACAGTTACTTATTTTTTATTACTTGATGATAACCTTCATGGTCTTACCGCCACGCTTTACGATGTTCACACCCTTCTGCAAATCCTGGAGGCGACGGCCCTGGAGGTCGTAGTATTCTGCCTTGCTATCTGCTGTAGTCTCCAACTGCTCGATGGCTGTGGTGCTGCCGCCGACGCTGATGCTGAACATTCTGGCACCTGCTGCAGGAGCAGATGAGTTACCTACCATGTAAGCACGGAAAGGCTTGCTGCCCACAAATTCTGTTGATGTACCCAACAGCTTGGCTGGGTTCATCAACTTGTCGCCCTTCACGATGTAGCAGTTGTTATCAGCATTCTTGCTAAACACCTTCTGGGTATAGAGTCCCTGGAGCTGATAGTTGCCATTAGCGGTTTCTGCAGTCTGAACATCTTTTGCAATCTCCTTGTTGGCTTCAGTGAAGTTGAGCTTTGTTGCACCATCCTTCATCTTGATGATAACAGGAGTACCAGCCTCGATGTTTGTCTCAATCTCTTCGAGTTCTACAGTTTCAGCAGCATCATCAGCCGAAAGGAGTTTGAAGGCACGGAAGTTCTGATTTGCGAGCGATACCTCGAATGGCAGGCAGAGCGTAGCCCAGGTGGTGTTTTCCGTCATCGTGCGGCTATAAGACGCAGCCTTGGCTGTGAATGGCTCATAAGCCACGAAATCCTTATCGTCGTCAAGTACGAGATTATCCGTAACAAGAGTTTCTCCCGCTGCTCCTATCTTCTCATCGCCATTCTTGCCTACCAGCTTGGTGAAGTAGCCAGTCTTGTAGTTGGCAAAGATGTGGTCAGTCTTGTCTGAGTTATTCTTATTATCTATAAAACCTTTGAGGTTTATGCAGTTCGAGAACATTTTAGAACCATCAGTAACCTGGCCTGTAACAAACTTATCGCTAGCGTAGATGGTTGTGAGAGCAGAGCAGCCAGAGAACATTCCTTGCATATTAGTCACATTCGCAGTATTGAAATTTGTGACGTTGAGCGAGGCGAGATTTTGGCAGTTGTTAAACATATTACTCATACTCTTCACATTAGCAGTATTGAACTTGGCGACGTCGAGCAATTTGAGACTTATGCATTCATAGAACATTTCAGACATATCCGTCACTTTCTCGGTATTGAAACCTGAGACATCTAGCGAAGAGAGATCTCGGCATTTACAGAACATACCTGCCATATCCGTAACCTCCTTGGTATTCAGATTCTTTATGCCTTCTACTTGATTTAGGTTTCCGCACAAATAGAACCACATATAACAACTCGTTGGTCTTGCATTAGCAAATGAAGTATCGAACACAACCTTGGTAATGCTAAATGAGTGTCGTTTCACCCATTCAGGTAATTTTTTACCACTATTGAATTCATACTCATTTTCTCCCAAAGTCTCCTTGGATGTGAGAAAGAAGGTCAGCGTGCCATCAGCATATTTTACCCTAGGGATTCCACCACTAAAATATCCACCTTCTATCTTGGCATAGGTCTTGTCGGTAGCCTTGTTTTCTTTCCATACTTCTTCACCTTTGAGTTTTTCACAATTTGTGAACATGCCGCTACTCTTAGATACCTGGGTTGTTACAAACTTACTGCTGGCGTAGATGGTGGTGAGAGCTGCGCAGTTTGAAAACATGTATCCCATATTCGTCACCTTCTCAGTATTGAAGTTAGTGAGATAGAGAGAGGTGAGAGCAAGACACTTTCTGAACATACTGTACATATTCGTCACCTTCGCTGTATTGAAATGAGTAACATCTAGCGAGGTGAGTTTTGAACAGTTATAGAACATTGTGCTCATATTCGTCACATTCGCGGTATTGAAATGGGTAACATCTAGAGAGGTGAGAGATGAGCAGCTAGAGAACATATAACTCATATCCGTTACATTCGCTGTATTGAAATGAGTAACATCTAGCGAGGTGAGAGATGAGCATTTATAGAACATGTAACTCATATCCGTTACATTCGCTGTATTGAAATGGGTAACATCTAGCGAGGTGAGAGATGAGCATTTATAGAACATGCGGTACATATCCGTCACCTTTTCTGTATTCAGATATTCCAGACCTTTAATTGTTTCCAACGTTAAGAGATTTGAAAAGAATTCGTCCAACGATGAAGGAGTGTATGTGCTAAAGCTCTTATCGAAAACAATGTGCACAATTGTACCATTCCCTAATCTCATATTGATAGCATCCACCGTCATCTTATCTTCCACCCAAGCACTATTTTTAGGAAGGGTTTCACCCACATTTTTCTTGAAAGTCAAGGTTTGGGTAGAGGATTCATACGTTGCTATGTACTTAGAACTGGAAGCTTCCTTCTGCGCCACCATGCGGGCAGGCAGAAGCAACAACATGAGCAATATCATTGGGAAGAACAGGGCGAATCTTCGGAGCATGGCTCTTCCCATCAAAGAATGGCCGCGGTGCGCCCCATTGGATTGATTGATAAAATGATTCATAAAAACTATTTTTATTTAATAATTATATTAATACAGGCAGCAAAGGTGCTGCCTGTCGGGGAATACGATAGAGAATCAGGGGGCTAGTCTGCCCAAATTCCCTTATTAGTTTCATTATCCCAGAAATCCTTCACTTTTTCGTCGCTGTAATCCTCATCTGACGCCTTCTGGATAACAGAGCCGGCGAGGATGGCTGTGGTTTCCATTTCCATGACGCTAACCACTGGCTTGATATATCTTTTCTTTTTCATATCTATTTTTATTACTATTTTTTATTACTTGATGATAACCTTCATGGTCTTACCGCCACGCTTTACGATGTTCACACCCTTCTGCAAATCCTGGAGGCGACGGCCCTGGAGGTCGTAGTATTCTGCCTTGCTATCTGCTGTAGTCTCCAACTGCTCGATGGCTGTGGTGCTGCCGCCGACGCTGATGCTGAACATTCTGGCACCTGCTGCAGGAGCAGAAGAGTTATCTACCATGTAAGCACGGAAAGGCTTGCTGCCCACAGACTCTGTTGTTGTTTTATCCAACAGTTTGGCTGGGTTCATCAGCTTGGAGCCCTTCACGATGTAGCAGTTGTTATCAGCATCCTTGCTGAACTCCTTCTGGGTATAGAGTCCCTGAAGCTGATAGTTGCCATTAGCGGTTTCTGCAGTCTGAACATCTTTAGCAATCTCCTTGTTGGCTTCAGTGAAGTTGAGCTTTGTTGCTCCATCCTTCATCTTGATGATAACAGGAGTACCAGCAGCGATGCTTCCCTCAATCTCTTCGAGTTCTACGGTCTCAGTACCCTCATCAGCTGAAAGAAGCTTGAAGGCACGGAAGTTCTGATTTGCGAGAGATACCTCGAAAGGCAGGCAGAGCGTTGCCCAGGTAGTGCCAGCATTAATAGTACGGCTATAAGATGCAGCCTTGGCTGCGAATGGCTCGTAAGCCACGAAATCCTTATCGTCGTCAAGAACGAGATTATCCGTAGCAAGAGTTTCTCCCGTTGCTCCTATCTTCTCATCGCCATTCTTGCCTACCAGCTTGGTGAAGTAGCCAGTCTTGTAGTTGGCGTTATCAATTCCCGTTTTATTTTTATCGAAATCATTGGCTCCCTTGAGTTTTTTGCATTCCAGGAACATCGTGCCATCACCAGTACCGCGTGTTCCTACAGCAAACTTATCGCTCACGAAAATGGTAGTAAGTTCTTTACACGTATTAAACATGTCGTCCATAGCACAAGTTTTTTCCCTAGTATCAAAACCAGACAAGTCAAGTGTCTTTAGGGATATGCATTTTTCGAACATATGATCCATACTTCCTACATTCCTAGTATCCCAACCCGACAAATTAACAGACAAAAGGTTACTACATAATTGGAACATCGAAATCATAATAGACACTTTTGATGTATTAAAATGAGAGAGATCAAGTGACGTCAGCCCAATACAATGATAAAACATGCTTCTCATATCCGTCACTTCCGATGTATTGAAATTTGAAATATCCAGTGATTTCAAACTACCACAGTTGTAAAACATATTACTCATATCCTTTACTTTTCGAGTGTCGAAGCCAGAAAAGTCTGTTGTTTGGAGATGATAACAATTTAAGAACATATTATGCATATCAGTAACCTGCGATGTATTCAAATATTCGATACCCTCTATGCTCGTGAGGTTTACGTAGCCTTGGAACCATGCATAACAGGTGGTTGGTCGCGCATTTGCAAAGGCGGGATCAAACACAACCTTGGTAACGTTGGTAACGTTAGGGTTTTGCCACACCCAGTCAGGTGTCCCCAACCCACCATAGATTCCATACTCATTTTCTCCCAAAGTCTCCTTGGATGCGAGAAAGAAGGTCAGCGTGCCATCAGCATATTTTACCCTAGGGATTCTACCACTAAAATATCCACCTTCTATCTTGGCAAAGGTCTTGTCGGTAGCCTTGTCTTTTGTCCATACTACTACTTCGCCTTTGAGTTTTTCACATTTATTGAACATGCCGCTACTACTAGATACCTGGGGGGTTACAAACTTACTGCTGGCGTAGATGGTAGTGAGAGCTTTGCAGCTAGAGAACATATTGCGCATATTCGTCACCTTCGCGGTATTGAAGTTAGTGAGGTAGAGAGAAGTGAGAGCAGCACAGTTAGCGAACATATAACTCATATCCGTCACATTCGCAGTATTGAAGTTTGTGACGTCGAGTGAGGTGAGAGATGAGCAGCCCATAAACATGCGGGTCATATCCGTCACATTCGCGGTATCGAAGTTTGTGACGTCGAGTGAGGTGAGAGCAACACAGTTACTGAACATATAACTCATATTCGTCACATTCGCGGTATTGAAATGACTAACATCTAGCGAGGTGAGAGATGAGCAGCTAGAGAACATATTGCGCATATTCGTCACATTTGCGGTATTGAAGTTTGTGACGTTGAGTGAAAGGAGAGCAGAGCAGCTAGAGAACATATACCACATATTCGTCACATTCGCTGTATTGAAATGGGTAACATCTAGCGAGGTGAGAGATGAGCAGTTAGAGAACATGTAGCTCATATCCGTCACCTTCTCAGTATTCAGGTATTCCAGGCCTGTAATTGTTTCCAGTTTTGTGAGATCCATAAAGAAACCGTACAACGATGTAGGCGTGTATGTACTGAAGCTCTTATCGAAAACGATGTGCACGATTGTACCATTCCCTATCCCTAAATTCTTATTGATAGTAGCCACCGTCATCTTATCTTTCACAACAACACTATTGCTAGGAAGGGTTTCACCCACATTTTCCTTGAAAGTCAAAGTTTGGGTAGAGGATTCATACGTTGCTATATACTTAGAACTGGAAGCTGCCTTCTGCGCCACCATGCCGGCTGGCAGAAGCAACAACATGAGCAACATCAATGGGAACAGAGCGAATCTACGGATTATCGCCCCCCCATTGTACATACGGCCGGCTTGCGACCCATTGGATAGATTTGTAAATCTTTTCATCATAAATATTATGTTTTGTTATTATTTTTTGTCAAGAAATTACTGAATACTGATTGCCATCAGACTGACTACCAGACACACGAACGTGATAAACACTACGCCGAGAATGAGGCAGATATAGAAACGCCCTCTCCTGATGAAATCACCCAGGCTGAAATGATACCTCGGGTAATCATCAAGATAGGTCCTATATTCCCTCACCATGACATTAATCATGATGCCAACATAAATGAGGAGAAACAGAGCTACTATCAGGATAGCCTGTTCTTCTTTGGCTAATGATTCTATTATACTTTTCATGGTGCAAATATAGTGTTTTTCTTTGAAACAAGGTGTCGCATTCCCCCACATAGGTGTCGCATTCCTACAAAAAAGGTGTCTCATTCGTGAGGAATGCGACACCTAATACATACTTTTTAACAGTTTTTCTCTCTCCAAGCCGTAGGAGAGCAGCCTTCTTTCTCTTTGAACATACGGTAGAGATGGGTACGGGAAGAGAAGCCACACTCGGCAGAAATGATGTCATTACCGAAGTCGGGGTTATCCAACATCATCTTCTTGGCAGCCTCAAAACGCACCTCGGCAAGCCAGGGGCGGAAGGTGGTATTGAGACAGGATGAGAGGTAGCGCGACAACTCGTATCTGCTGATATTCAACGAACGTGACAGGGTAATCATATTCAGCGACGTATCCCTATAGCCCTTGGCGGCACACCATTCATCCAACTTCTCACGGACGATCTTCTTCCGTCTTTCTGAACGCAGTGATTGTAAAGTTTCTTTCTTATCATCAAGTTCTTCATCCTGCAGTTCTAAACAGGCATTGTCTTCCACACTTTCCATGGCAGCCCCCTCTTCTTCCTCCTTATCCAAGAGTTCTTCGGTAGGCACGTAATTATAGCCCAAAGCCATGAAACTGAGCGTGAAGAAAAAGACAGCAAGCAGTCCCAGAGGTCCGATTACATATAGAGATTTGGTGGAAAGAACTGCAAAAGGCAGGGCTATTGCAGGGAAAAAGACCATGAATACACTGGCTCGCGCATATCTCACATAAGGCAGGATATCATAACCAGCCATCACCTCCAGCATCCTTCTGCGCTTTCTGATTTCCACTATTATCATATAAATGCAATAGGCTACGTTGATGCCGAACAGGACTATCATCACATAAATCCAGCTGCCGATATGGAAGTTTCCGCTCTGGATAAAGCCGATGCAGAAGGCAGCCAATATGGCGGCATAAATACTGGTGCAGACGATGTTCATCTTCCGGCGGTTGGCATGCGTTGCCTCGATATTGTAAATGCCAATAGAGATGAGCGAGAAGCAAGGGGGATAGGCCAGCATGTTGAAAACGGCTCCCACAGCAGCGTCTTGAGCTCGGAAGCCCAGAAGCATCTGCATGAGAAATTGTATAGCCAGTCCTACCATGGCTCCGATAATCAGCCATCGTGACACTTCATATCGCCGGTTCATCCACTTCATGTGCAGTCGGGTAAGACCCAGGATGAGGATATTGATGAACATAAATAGAAAACAGGCGAACTGCAGTAAATATAATGTATCCATTTCGTTCTTATTTTTGTATTTGGCATCTGCCAAGATTATCGTTAACACGTTAATACGCATGCAAAAGTACAAATTTTATTTTTAAATGGAGGGGAGAAATGGGGAAAAAGTGAATAAAAGGACGAAAAAAATGGTTTTATTTATCGGGAACAGCAAACTGGCGAAACTAGAACAGCAGACTGGAGAAACAAGAACAGCTGACTGGAGAAACTAGAACAGCAGACTAGCGATAGGCAGAACAGTGGGCTGTCTGAGCCAAACAGCGAATGAAAACCGGTTTGCCAGTTTTTTAAATAACCGATAGAACTTTCGCAAGTTTTGCCCCACACGCCCTGAAAGGGCAGAAGCTCCTAGCCCAGGGCATCGCCCTGGGTATAATAGCAGTCAGCAAGGCGCCCTGTAAGGGCAAAAGCTTTGTTAATTGCCTGGTATTTGAAAGCTTTTGCCCTTACAGGGCGACAGGTTTGCGCCCATAATAACCCAGGGCGATGCCCTGGGCTAGGAGCTTCTGCCCTTTCAGGGCGTGTGGGGGCATACAGGGCGTGTGGGGGCATACAGGGCGTGTGGGGCATACAGGGCGTGTGGAGCTTACTTGTGAAAATTCAATAACCAAAATATCACACCGGTTCCAGCTGATATCAGAAAAGAAGACGAAAAATTGATTTTACTCTTCACTCTTCACCCAATCGCTGGGAATGCCTTTATATAAAGGGGATTCGAGAGGTGAAGAGTGGGTGAAGAGAGGTGAAGAGTTACAAAAAACTCTTCACCCTCCGCAACACCTTTATATAAAGGGGATTCGAGCTATCGGGTGAAGAGTGAAGAGTTTTTATCTATTCCATTGCCTCATATCCTTTATTCTGAACCAACTTACCATTGAAGGCAAGGCTTCGCTGAGGTATCGGGAAGACGATGGAACAGGACGAGAGAGCGGACTGAACAGAACGGCGAAGATGCGATGACTTGAGGAACTTACCGAAACGGATAAGGTCCTGACGGTGGCAGGTCTCGCCCGCCAGCACAACCTGACGGTCTTCCAGAATATTGGCAAGCGAAGACTTGCGCGCAGGCAAACCGGCATGCGCACGAACCATATTATACTCTGCCCTGCCATCCCCATCGTTGCGCTCCATCGCCTCAGCCTTCATCAGCAAAACATCGGTATAGCGGAAACGGAAAAGAGGTTTGGCTGGCCGGGAATGCTGAACAGAATCAGCCTCATCCATCAGCAGCGCAGCTTCCGGCATCTGATAACGCACCGAACTGTTGAAGATTTCATCCTCCTCTAAACTGCAGCCCTCATCAGCCAGTCTGTTGCAATAGAAGATACAGGTTTCCCAAGCATTCAATATCTTGCTGCGGTTCTCACTCGCCTTGCCGCCCGTAATGAGCGAGGCGCCATCGGCAGTACGCACCATAAATTCCAGGTCCCTACCCTTCGGACGTTTCCTGTAACCCTGCGCCCAATCGTTGTACATATAGATTTCAGCATTCAGCGCCAGTTTAGCCAGCAGGAAGTTAACCACAGGCTGCGTGATGCGCCCATAATGAGAGCCTTCCTCCAAACTGGACGTCTGAGGAAGATAAGGCAACACCTGCTGTAATTCGCTGAAGATGAAATGTAAGATTTCGCTCCGTTCGCTCTGAACCGACAGCTTTTCATCGGTAACCGAAGAGCCAGAAGCCGGTTCATAGATGAGAGATTCTGCCGCAGACAGGAGTACCGGAATCCTGCCATACAAATCCATCGCCTCATAATACATCATAGCTCTGATGGCACGCACCTCAGCCTTGAACTGCGCCTTCTGGTTATCGGTAAGGCGTACGGACTGTAAATCAATCATATCCAGCGACTTGTTGCACATGCCGATAGCCCGATAAAGATATTGCCAGGAAGAATAAAGCTGTTCATCATCAGGAGAAAGAGAAAGCAGACTGTCCAGACGCTGAATATCGCGGATGCCTTCCCCCTCTATCGCTCCACCCATAAAATCATATAAAGGAGCTATGGTCGTATCGAATATTTCAGACGCAGAACCATTGCTGCCACCCCCATCGAGCTGTTCCTTAGGATGCTCATTCAAGCACGATGAGAATGCCAACAGGGTCAGGAAAGAGATGACCCAAGTGAACAAATGTGAAATATATCGTCTCATAACCATATCACATGAAGTTTAGGTTTCAAACTGTAAGGACTGCGAATAACAGCAATCCGACTGCAAATATAAGAAAAAAGAATGATAAAAGGACACAAATATAGTAAAAATCTACGCAAATTTTGCGGTTATCAAATTTATTTGTACCTTTGCACCCGGTTAGCAGAGAGCTAACTAAGGGGTGCTACCGCCGGAAAAGAGAAAAAAGCGGATGCTGAGAATATACCCATCGACCTGAACCAGGTAATGCTGGCGTAGGAAAATAAGGCAAATTCCCCCTTATATGATGTTTTTAATTTAAATAAATGAAAAGATTCAACGGGATCGCACTCAGTGTAGCGTTTTGCTCTTTGGCAAGCCAGGCTGCACTGGCACAGACAAAAATCGACACCTTGAAGGTGCAGAATTTGAATGAAGTGATTGTAAAAGGCGTACGTGCCACAAAGGAAGCTCCATACGCCGTGGCTAACATCAGGAAACCAGAACTCAAACAATTCTCTTGCTCAGGTCAGGAATTGCCATTTCTCCTTTCTCGTACACCGGGCATCCTCGCCTGGAGTGAGAACGGTATCGGCACCGGTACTACCTATATGCGCATTCGTGGCGCTGCCGGAAGCCGCATCAATGTAACACTCGACGGAGTGGCTCTCAACTCACCGGAAGACCAGACCGTTTTCTGGGCTAACATGAACAGTTATTCTTCGCTTCTGGGCAGCATCCAGGTACAGCGCGGCGTAGGCTCTTCTACCAATGGCGACGGTGCCTTCGGTGGAAGTATCTCTATGGCTACAGCTGCTCCTTCGCTCACTCCTACTGCAGAAGTTACCGGTTCTTTCGGTTCTTACAATACCTATCATACAGGCGCCAGCTTCTCTACAGGTCTGCTCGGCAAGCATCTGATTTTTGACGGTGCTTATCACGAGACAGCTACCGACGGTTATGTAGACGGCACAGCAGGCCGCTCAGGTTCTTACTATGGCGGACTGACCTGGCTGGGCGACAACTTCAAGATAAGCTACAAGAACATCGGCAACTTCGAGAAGACCGGACAGGCTTGGAACGGTGTGCTGGGCGGAGATTACAACTCTAACTTCACCCTCCTTGATGATGGCATCCGCACTTATAAAGATATGTATAAGGCAGGTCTGGATAAGTTTAACGTGCTGACAGGTGATTTGGTTCGCAACGACAAGGGCGATTATACCATCACTCCTTATACCCTGCGCGACGGAAGCAAATGGGACAAGACTACTGATAACTTCTATCAGAACCACAACATCCTTTCGGCTACCTGGACACCTGGCAGCCACTGGAGCCACAGCCTCTCACTGCATTACACCTATGGCTACGGCTACTACAAGGAGTTCAAGAACAACGCCAAGTTTGAGAAGTTCGGACTCATCTACAAGGATGCAGAGGGCAACAAGGTCAAGAAGTCTGACTTCATCCGCAAGAAGGGACTCACCCAGCATACCTACGGCATGGTATACAATACCAACTACAAGGATGAGCACTGGGATGTTATCGGCGGATTGAACCTGCAGCAGTTCCGCGGCAACCACTGGGGATACCTTACTTATATCGCCAACCAGGATGCCGAGAAGAAATTCTTCGGCAGCAACGGAAAGTATAAGTACTATGATTCTGATGCCCACAAGTATGACTACAGCGCCTTCGTCAAGGCAAGCTATCGCTTTGCAGACTACTGGAATGCCTTCGCTGACCTGCAGTATCGCCGTGTAGAATACAAGACCGACGGTATTAACGACAAGTTTATCGCCCAGGCAGATGGCAGCTACAAGAACCAGGAGCTGAACATCAACGAGAAGTACAACTTCTTCAACCCTAAGGCAGGTATCAGTTTCAACAAGGATGGCCACAAGGCATACGCATCTGTAGCCTACAGCAACCGCGAGCCAGAGCGCAACAACTTTACCGACAACTTCAACTATCCATTCCCTAAAGAGGAGAAGTTGCTCGATGTAGAGTTCGGCTATCAGTATCAGGGCGACAACTGGCATGCAGGCGCCAACTTCTACTATATGGATTATGACAACCAGCTGGCTCAGACCGGACAGTTGAGTGACATCGGCGAGGCGCTGACCACCAACATCAAGGATTCTTACCGTATGGGCGTAGAGCTGACAGCCGGCTGGGCACCATTGTCATGGTTGTCTGTAGAAGGAAATGCCGCTTTGAGCAAGAACAAGATCAAGGACTTTGATGAGTATGTAAGCAACTGGGAAGATGATAAGAAGCCAGGCGTAGTACATTACGACAACTCAACCCTGTCTTATTCTCCATCAGCCATCCTGAACGGATTCATCGATATCCACTATGCCGGTTTCTCAGCTACCTGGCACACCAACTTTGTAAGTCGCCAGTATATTACCAACACAGAAGACCGCGACTTCTCACTGCCATGCTATTCACAGAGCGACCTGAGCCTGAACTACAGCGCTAAGCTAACCAAGGCACTCGGCATCAAGGAGGTAAGCTTCGGTGTGGACATCAACAATATCTTCAACCGCCACTATGCAGCCAGCGCATTCACCTGGGGCAATGCTATCGGTTACGGATATACATTGGACAAACGATTCAAGCAGATAGCCTACATCCCGATGGCAGATACCACCTGGATGACGCATCTTACATTGAAGTTCTAATCAGAAATCATCATGATGGATTATATTGCATCACATGGTTTAGACATCTTTACCACGGTACTCGGACTGGTTTATATCCTGTTGGAGTACCGTGCCAGTATCTGGCTCTGGCTGGTAGGCATCATCATGCCCGCCCTGGACGTATGGCTCTATTGGAGTCATGGTCTTTACGGCGATGCGGGTATGGCGGTCTACTATACGATAGCCGGTATATATGGTTATGCCGTATGGAAATATGGCAAGAAGCACAACCAGAAGGAGAAAGAAGAACTCCCGATTACCTATATGAAGAAGTCGCTCTATCTCCCTACTCTTCTGTTCTTTCTGGCAGCCTGGGGCATCACCTATTATATACTGATAACTTTCACTAACTCTACGGTTCCTCTGCAAGACAGTTTCACCAATGCCCTGAGCTTTGTGGGTCTCTGGGCGCTGGCACGCAAATATATCGAGCAGTGGTTCTTTTGGATTATAGTAGATGCCGTTTGCTTCTATCTCTATATCGTCAAAGGCATCCCTTTCAAGGCTGGACTTTACGGTCTCTATGTCATCATCGCCGTAGCCGGATACTTTAAATGGAAGAAGATGATGATGAAAAAGAGTTGATAGTTTACAGTTAACAGTTTATAGACGGAAAAAGGAAGCCAAGGCAAATACAAACTTGCCAGGCTTCCTTTTATTTCATTTATATAAACAAGAACCACTATACCAAGGTTCCGCGTTTAAACTTATCCAATCAGCGAAAAGCACATCCTTTATGCCCTTTTCACCTTTAATCCGTTTTCAATACTAACCAGTTCATCGCTGAAACCGGAATCAATCTTCAGCCTTTCTTCCACTTTTGTACAACTGTGGATAACTGTGCTATGATCGCGATTACCAACGAGTTTGCCGATTCTCGAAGCAGGCATTTTGGTATATTTCTGTGCCAGATACATCGTTACCTGTCTTGCCACGACATAATCACGCTTACGGCTCTTGCTGTTCACGGCAGTAACCGTTACATTATAATGATGGCAAACCGTTTCAACAATATCATCGATGGTGAGCGGCTTATCATCCAACTTCACGGCACGCTTGATGACGCGCTCGGCAAGACGGATATCAATGCTGCTGTTATAAACGATGCTGTAAGCCAGAAGACCATTGATGGCTCCCTGCAAATCGCGCACACTTCCGTTACAGGTCTGGGCGATGAAAGAGATGACATCTACCGGAATCTTCAAACCGTCACGACGAATCTTATTGCTCAGGATATCCACACACAACTGGATATTCGGCTTCTCCAACTCGCAGACCAGACCACAAGAGAAACGGGTGAGCAAACGGTCTGGCATATCCTTCAACTCTACCGGAGGGCGGTCGCTCGCCAGGATAATACGCTTTCCGTTGCGGAAAAGGTGGTTGAAGATATGGAAGAAGGTATTCAGCGTCTTCGCCTTACCAGCCCACTCCTGGATATCATCCACAATCAGCATATCGATAGACTGATAGAAGTTGATGAAATCATTGCTCGCATTATGGAGCACGGCATCGGTATACTGGGTCTGGAAAAGACGGGCACTCACATAGAGCACACGCTTCTGAGGATACATCTGCTTCGCTTTCAGGCCGATGGCATTCACCAGATGCGTCTTACCGCTACCCGAAGGTCCGTAAATGAACATTGGGTTAAACTGGGTGGTGTTGGGATGCTCGGCAATAGACAATCCTACAGAACGAGGCAGCTTATTGCTGTCACCCTCCATATAATTGTTGAAAGTAAGCTTCGGGTCTAACTGTGTATCAATGTCTTCCTGCTGCTGGGGAGCAACAGGCTGGGCAGCCGGCTGCTGGGCACGCTCACGAGTTTGCTTTGCCAGATCTGCATCGTCAGGATCCGCCTCGATATCCTGAGAAAGCTTATGCTCCTTATCGGTTACAACACGATAAGTGAGACGGATTCCTTCCCCAAAATTACGATGCAGCACCTTACTTAACAAGTCAACGAAGTTCTGTTCCAAGTACTCGTATACGAACGGACTCGGAACCTGCACCAACAAAGTCTTTGTCGACGGCTTGTACGATTCAAAGACGATTGGCTTGAACCATGTGTTATATTGCTGCTCTGTTACACTGTCCTTTATGAGCAAAAGACTGTTGTCCCAGAGGGCTTTTGGACTTGCTAACATTGATTACTAATATTATTAATACTTTAATTCACAAATGATGGGACGCACCGAAAGATGCGAAATCACGTGCAAAGTTACAAAAAAAATAGGAGAAATGCAAATCCCCTTATTTAAAACATTTTAATAGACAGTCTTTAATTTACTGAATATCAAATACTTATCGAAACGTTAATATAGTAGACTGAATTTCAGTGAAACAATAATGTAACGTCCCCGAAACGGCTAACAAACAAACAGTTTGCGAGTCAATTCGGGGCGTGAAACATTCTGAATCTTATTTAGACTAAATTTATTTAGCTTTGGCTCTTTTTACTTGTCTTTTCTACCGAAAACAGAGAAATGGACATAGCGTTTCGGATGTGCCTTCAAGTCGATAACCAGAGAGTCGGCATGACTCATGGTTGACGTCAGATTGTCGTACAACTTGGTATCGTTCATCAGCAATCCGAGGCTTCCCTGGTTGCTGTTCAGCTTCTCAGTAAACTGATGAGCACTCTCCAAAGTCTGGTTCACCTTGTTCAATGTACCCTGCACATCAAGACTTGCCAGATTAGCGGTCAGACGGTTGGTATTATCCAGCACGCCATTCGCCTTTCTTACCATACCCGGCACCTGCTTGTTGAGACCCGCCATCAGCGTATTCAACTCACGTGTAGAAACGGTGAGGTTGCTTGTGATGGTTTCCACATTATGCAGCGAAGCAGCCAGAGCCGGGTCAGCCAGCAGCGCATTCACGCTGGTAAGGATAGAATCCAGCTTAGGCAACATCTTTTCCACTACCGGAATCAGGTTGGCAGCCTTATCCATCATGCCTCCGTTTACAGCACCCGGAATAACACCACCCGGTTCTACTCTTTCGCGCGGATTATTTGCCAGAAGCAGATTCACCTGCAGGTTACCCATCAGGTCTTTTACTATTTCGGCTTTACTGCCCTGCGGGATTCTCAAATCCTTGTTAATATCCACCTTTACTTTGATAGGACCATTCTCCTTGTAATCATATTCCATACCATCCACGGTACCTACCTTATAGCCATCCGCATAAATAGGCGTAGAGGCACCCAGTCCCTGGATGTCATCAAACGTCATATAATAGGCGTTGTTGGTAGAGAACAGATTCATGCCTTTCAGAAAATTGATTCCGAAATACATAACCAAAATACCGACAATAGCTACAAGAGCTATCTTGATTTCTTTTGTTAGCTTCATATTTATCTCTTTATATATTCGTGCTTATATCTTATCCTTACTCAGGTCAATCAGCGGTTTCTGTTCTGCTTAAACTCACGTATTGCCTGATTCACATCATATTTCTTTCCATTCTTGAAAGCTATGATGAAAGCTTCCGGGAACTTCTCGGCAAGCGTCTTGCGCAAACGGTAAATCTCATTATAATTGGTAGAGGCTCCCATCGTATATTTCACCATATTGCCTTCCTGAAAACTGTCGTAACCGGTTTCGCCCTTGAAATGGGCATCGCCCTTGCGGAGCATGCGGTTGCTGACAAATATCTGAAGCTTGAAGACAGGCGCATCGGCTACATTGGCTTTCTGCAGAACCGGCTTGTTCTGAGCTACAGTTCTGTTCTGCTGGTTCTGTCTGTTCTGCTGCGTCTGTCTGCGCTGCTGAGTCGGTTTATCCTGCTGGTTCTGTCTTCTGTTCTGTTGAACCGTTCTAGCCTTTTCCGCTCTGGTTTCCACATGCTTCACCGTTCTTCTCGGAGCAGTATCCACTTCCTCTGCACGGCGCTCATCCTGCTCCTGCTTCGTATCAGAAACGATCTTGGCAACCGACACCGATTCGGTATCTGCAGCACGATAAGGAATCGAGATGGATTTATCGTATTTATTGCGATATTGCGCAAAACCTTCGTAGATGCCTCGGGCGATATCATCCACCCTGCTGGCATCGTTGAGCAGTTTTTCTTCGTCAGCAGTAGTGATGAAACCGAGCTCTATCAGACAGCTAGGCATCGAAGTTTCTCTGAGAACCAGGAATCCAGCCTGATGCACGCCCTTATCCGGACGGTTGGCACTGTTGCATACCTTTCGCTGGATATTGCGCGCCAGTTCTACGCTTCTTTCCATATTCTTACCCTGTATGAACTCGAAGATGATGTAGCTCTCAGAAGATCTTGGGTCGAAACCCTGATAGGTCTGCTGATAGCCCTTCTCCATCGAGATAACGGAGTTCTCTCGCATAGCCACATCGAGATTATCCTTGGCACGGTGCATACCGAGCGTATAGGTTTCAAAACCGCGGGCTATCTTACCGGCTGGCAGCGCATTGGTATGTACCGAGATAAACAGGTCGGCATTGGCGCGGTTGGCGATGTTGGCACGTTCCTTCAGAGAAACGAAGACATCCGTCTTGCGGGTATAGATGACTCTCACATCCGGCATATTGCGCTCAACATATTTGCCAAACTGCAATGCCACAGAGAGATTGATATTCTTTTCTTTGGAAATAGCACCAAGTGCACCCGCATCATGACCGCCATGACCTGGGTCGATAACGAGCGTGAAACGGCGGTTGGCGCCTGTCGCTGTCAGCACCAACATACACAATAGGGTCAATATGAGTGTTATTTTCTTCAACATATCTTTCTGATGATTTTGCAAAATTACTACTTTTGTATCAGAAAACCTAAATCTACTATAAAGTTTTATCATTTGTTAATACAACTTCTACCCCTGCACCGTCACAGTCTGCTCCAAAAGGAGGATTAACTTTGGTAATGGCGAGTTGGATTTCCTGAATAGCCGGATATTCTGCAAAGAGCCGTTTTCCTATTCTTCCGGCTACATGTTCCAGCAGTTTGCCAGGTATCTCCATCTCCTGTTTCACGAGTTCATAGAGTTCTGCATAGTTGAGGGTTCCAGCCAGTTCATCGGTTTCCATGGCTCTGGAGAAATCATAGCTCACATCCAGATTCACCACATAGTCGTTGCCCACCTGGGTCTCCTGAGGCAGAACGCCGTGATATGCATGGAAACGGACATTCTTCAAGTATATCTTACTACGGAAAAGCATAGTTTATATCAGTTTTCTATCTTGGGAATTAGGATTCGGAATCGCTATCATCGTAAAGTTTCATCAGGCTACCATCCTTCAGATATCTCTTCAGGGCTGTCACAACACCTTTCTTCCAGGTATTGATGTTATCCGAAGTAAGCTGGAGCTGATAAACGAGTTTGATGACATGTTCTATAGGCATACGGTAGCGCAGCACACCGGAAATCAGCTTGGCATAGTTCCAGTATTCAGGATTAAACTTCTCGCTCAAGCCCTCAACCGTAATCTTATAGCCTCGCTTGTTCACAAACTGGAAGTCGTATCGCTTCAAGCCTCCATCCAGAATGGTCTTCACAATTTTACCTTTGCTTACAGATTTAGGCAGCATGATACCCTCGTCCTCATCCTGTAAACCCGTGAAGATTTCGTATGGATGACCGTCGAGCAGTCCTACCAGAGCCACCCATTTCTCCTTATTATTCTGGAATCGCACCACATCGCATTCCAGTTCTCTAGGTCGCACCTCCATTACTTCTGGAGAGAAAACAGGAAGATGAGTTTCCGCAGAAACAACATTGGCTATCTGATCATAGAGTTTATTCCAATCAGACTGTTCTACATGATAATTCTGATGAAGTGTTGCCAGATTAGCATTCAATTCATCTATAAGAGCCTTGGAAGCCTCTTCAAAAGTCATATTTTCAGTATATTTCATATCAAACGTTTCATATTTAGGTGCAAAATTAAACTTTTATTTCTAAAATCTGAAACGTTTTGGCATATATTTCACTAAAAAAAGTGAAAGAAAGACAACTTTTTGGGAAACTTTCACTAACTTTGCAGCAAAAATAGGGTTCTGAAATGGAACAGAACTCCTATATATAATAAGGTATAATGATAAATTAAAAAAAAAATGGAATCGATTAAGAACAGAACAAGCATCAGGAAATATGCAGAGAAGGAAGTTTCTGAAGAACTCCTGAACCGCCTTTTGGAAGAGGCAGAGCGCACTCCGACAATGGGAAACCTGCAGCTTTACAGCGTTGTAGTAACAAGAAGCGAAGAAGGAAAGAAGGCGCTGGCGCCAGCCCACTTCAACCAGCCGACGGTAACAGGAGCCCCTGTTGTCCTCACCATCTGTGCTGATTATCGCCGCACAACCCTCTGGGCAGAGAACCGCAAGGGAACCCCGGGCTATGACAACATTCTCTCTTTTATGAATGCAGCTACCGATGCCCTTCTCTTTACCCAGACCTTCACCAATCTGGCAGAAGAGGCTGGCTTGGGTACTTGCTTCCTGGGAACTACGGTTTACATGCCAAAGATGATCATCGACACGCTGAAGCTCCCTAAGCTCGTAATGCCAGTAGCCACATTGACCATCGGCTGGCCTGCAGAGCATCCAGCCCTAAGCGACCGTCTCCCTCTGCGCAGCATCATCCACCACGAGCATTTCGAGGATTATACCCCAGAAAAGATAGATGACTTCTATGCAGAGAAGGAAGCTCTTGAAGAAAACAAGGAGTTCGTTCGCATCAACAACGTAGAGACCCTAGCCCAGGTTTTCACCGACATTCGCTATACCAAGAAAGATTGCGAGGCGATGAGCCAAGGTTTCCTAGAAGCCCTCAAGCAGCAAGGATTTATTTAAAGGTAAAAAGGTAAAAAAGTAAAAAGGTACTTTTTTACCTTTTTACTTTTTTACCTTTTTACCTTTAAAAGTGCTTTTTCTTTATTCTACAACGATTGGCTTGTACTTAGGAACCAATGCCTTCATGATGCACCAGCCTACGAGATAAGCAACACTACAGATGCAGAATACAATCATGTAGGCAGCTGGCTTGCCATCGAAGCCCATGAAGCTGAAGGCTGAACCCTGACCCTCGGCATAGGTGAAGAGCATACCGGAACCCTTGTTGATCAGGAAGGAACCGATACCACCTGCCATCGCACCAATACCGGTGATGGTAGCTACAGTAGACTTAGGGAACATATCACCGATGGTAGAATAGAGGTTAGCTGACCAAGCCTGATGACCTGCACCGAGCAAACCGATGATGATAGCTGGCCACCATGCACTGTACTCACCCATAGGCTGGGCAATCAGACCGAGCAATGGGAAGCAAGCGAAAATCAACATCGCACGCATTCTGCCGATATATGGATTCATACCCTTCTTGTCTACAAAGTATGTTGGCAAGTAACCACCACCAATACTCAATACGGTTACAATAGCATAGAGAGTGAAGATGAGGGCGATACCCATACCAGAATCTGAAGAATAACCATACTGGTCAGAGAAATAAGCTGGTGCCCAGAAGAGGAAGAACCACCAAACACCATCAGTCATCAACTTACCAACGATGAATGACCAGGTCTGACGGTAGCTGAAGCACTTCAGGAAACCGATAGTTTTCTCCTCAGCAGCAGTTTCTGTCTCTTTCTCAGCCTCAACATTATCGAGGTTCTCATCCTGCTCAATATAAGTAAGCTCAGCCTTGTTTACATGCTTGCTGTTAGATGGTTTGTCATAGAGCCATACCCAGAGGCCCATCCATATATAACCGAGCACACCGATGATGATGAAAGCCCACTCCCAGCCCATGCTGCGAGCCAACAATGGAATGGTAGCTGGAGCTGCCAAAGCACCTACAGAAGCACCACTGTTGAAGATGGCGGTAGAGAAAGCACGGTCTTTCTTAGGGAAATACTCTGCTGTTACCTTGATGGCAGCAGGGAAGTTACCAGCCTCACCCACAGCAAGAATCAAACGGCAAGAGAGGAACAGCCATACACTGATTGTAGCAATCGCTACGGCTGCATCACTACCAGCCTGTACCATGCGGAGCGCCTCGATAGAATCATATCCTTCCATCTGCATAGCTACCCAACCGCAACCGGCGTGCATCACAGCACCTGTTGACCATACGAAGATAGCGATGAGATAACCTTTCTTGGTGCCCATCCAATCCACGAACTTACCTGCGAAGAGGTTAGCGATGGCATAGAAGATTGAGAAAAGACCGGTGATGGTACCATAGTGGTCATCTGTCCAGTGGAATTCTGGAGCAATGAAGTCTTTCCATGTTAAAGAGAGAACCTGACGGTCCATGTAATTGACAGTGGTTGCGATGAAGAGCAGCGCACAGATTACCCAACGGAAGTTGGACATTTTACTTGTTGTAATAGGACTCATTTTGCAAAAAGCTTTTAAGCGTTATACTTATTTTTATTTTAGATTATTATTTAGACGGCAAAGCCCGGCTTATGTCATCATAAGCCAGGTTGCCTTTTATCTTTTTTCTTTATTCCAATGTAGGAATCTTCACTACCTGCATATCGTTATAGATCAGATTCTCGCCTGCCATACCCCAGATAAAGGTATAGTTGCTGGTACCTGCTGCACAGTGGATAGACCACTCTGGAGCAATCACAGCCTGCTCGTTGTTCAACCAGATAGGACGTGTCTCCTGTGGCTCACCCATTACGTGGAGAATCTTCTGACCCTCTGGTACATTATAATAGAGGTAAGTCTCCATACGGCGGAGGTGAGTATGAGCTGGCATGGTGTTCCATACAGAACCCTCCTTCAACTCAGTAACACCCATCTGCAACTGGCAGGTACGAACACCGGCTACACCGTCGATAATCAACTGGTGGATTACGCGGTCGTTGCTCTCCTTCAGGCTACCAGCCTTGATGTTGTTGGCATCCTTCAGGGTAACCTTCTTGGTAGGATATGTCTGATGAGCACAAGCGCTGTTCATATAGAACTTAGCTGGCTTAGCTGCATTCTTGCTGCTTACTTCGATGTTCTTGGCACCACGACCTACGTAGAGAGCCTCCTGGAAACCGAGTGTATACTTCTTGCCGTCAACGGTAACAGTACCCTCGCCACCGATGTTGATGATACCCAACTCGCGGTTGTCGAGCAGATTCTTCTGATCGTTTGGCTTGTCTGTATAGAGAGGAGCGATAGAAGTCAGCTTCAGAGGAGCGGTTGTTGGCTCAGCACCACCGATGAGGAAGCGGTCGAACATGGTGTATGTCCAGTTTACCTCGCCTGGAGCGAACACCTTCTCGATAGCGAACTCACCGCGAAGACGGTCTGTTGTATAGTGCTTTGCATCCATCGGATTGCTAGCATAACGAACGTTGTAGTTAGTATAGGCATTTTCTGCCTTCACTTCATAACCACATTTTCCACACTGGCCAAAAGCCTGACTTGCTGTTAATACCATTGCTGCTAATATTAATGTTAATTTCTTCATTGTTATCTTGTTTATTATTGATATTTTATCTTTAGGGGACCAGCGATGGAATCGCTGGGAACGGGGCGCAAAGAGGGAGGAAGGGGTTAAGGTTCTTTTTACCCTTTTACCTTTTTACCTTTTTACTTTTTTCCTCCTTCACGATGCGCTGACGGTTGATAACCATCATGGCTACTGTGATGACTGCGAGAACACCCATACCTACGTATGAAAGTTTCACACCGCGATAGATAACCCATCCGAAGAGAGAGGATGCGAAATCGAGCGCACCGCCTGAGAATCCGTCAGGGATATGAGCGGCATTATCGCCTGTAGCTGCATAAACCTGGTTGGCTGCCAGCGTAAAGTCTGGTGCCATATCGGTAACGAAGTAGAGACCGATGACGAGGGTTACCAGACCGATGATAAGCGTCTTCACCACATTACCTCTTGTAAACGGCAGAATCATTGGGAAGAGGTAGAACATACCTGCCAACGATGCCAAAGGCAAGAACTGGTTGCCTGGCAGGAAGACTGCGATAGCAAGGATAACCGGAATCAGAATCACAGATGCTACCAGGGTAGTAGGATGGCCGATTACCAGGGCAGGACTCATACCGATATGAACCTTCTTGCCGTTAAACTTGGTCTTCACCAACTCCTGTGTCTTCTCTGAGATAGGCTTCAAACCGTCGATAAACAGGGATGTAATACGAGGAATCAGCTCCATCACAGCACCCATCGTTACACCCAGGAAGAGAATCTTCTTGATATCGAGCTGGGCTGCCCAACCAATCAGGGCACCTACGATAACGCCGAGTACCAGTGGCTCGCCGAGCACACCGAACTTCTTCTTCAAGCCCTCTGCATCGATGTCGAGCTTAGAGAAGCCCGGAATCATATCGAAGAGCTTGTTAAAGACGATAGCGAATGGCATGAAACTCTGGCAGAATGGCTGCGGAATTGAGATACCATCCAAATCATAATATTTCTGGAATCTGTCGGCTGTCAGGTCTGCACAAACCAGCGTGTTGATGTAGCAGACGATAGCTGCGAAATAGCCCCAGAGCAAACTCTGGCCCATCACAAAGTAAGCCACCGCACCGATAAAGGCGAAGTGCCAGTAGTTCCAGAGGTCGATATTTACGGTACGTGTTGTCTTGGTAATCAACATCAGGAAGTTGACACCCAGACAGATTGGGATAATCAATGCTCCCACTGCTGTATTGTAAGCTACAGCTGCAGCTGCAGGCCATCCCATGTCAAAAACGTTTAACTGTAGGTGGTAGATGTCAGAAATAGCCTTCAATGGGTCGTTGAAGTTGGTAGTCAGCAATGCTGTTACCACGCCCAAGCCTACGAAACCCACGCCTACGAAGAGTCCCGACTTCAGAGCCTTTCCGAATTTCATGCCAATACACAGACCGATGACCGTGAAGATGATAGGCATCATCACGCTCGCACCGAGACTGATAATATAGCTAAATACTTGTTCCATTTTAATTTTTTGAATTGTTTAATTGTTAGAAAATACCCGACAAGGAGCACCCTCTTTTGTCTTTAGATGATTTGTTGTGTGCAAAGATACACTTTTTTCTTTAATTACAATACGTTTTGAAGGAAAAAATTACGCAAAAAAAATCCTATCAGAACATTTTCTGATAGGATTTCTCTATTTTTATACGTTTTTAAATGATTTTTTACCGAATCGGTCTTCATTCTTCCCTCTTCACTTCCTAGTCCTGGAAGTAAACTCTCTTCACACGGTTGCTGATGGTGGTCAGCACCTCGTAAGGGATGGTCTCGAGGATATCGCTCAGTGTCTGGACAGGCAGATGCTCGCCGAAGATTTCTACCGGATCTCCTTCCTTGCAAGCGATGTCGGTCACGTCTATCATTGCCACATCCATACAGATGTTGCCCACATAATCTGCCTTCTGACCGTTCACCAGACAGTAGGCATGACGGTTGCCCAGACGGCGGTTCAGTCCGTCAGCATATCCGATAGGGATGGCTGCGATGACGCTGTCTCTGTCGAGAATTGTCTTGCGGCTGTAGCCCACACTGTCACCTGCCTTCACGTTGTGCATCTGCAGAATGGTTGTCTTCAGGGTGCTCACGCAGTTGATGGTCTTGTTGTTGCGCGAATTGATGCCATAGAGTCCGAGTCCCAGACGGCACATATCCAGCTGGCGCTCCGGGAAGTGCTCGATACCTGCCGAATTGCAGATATGGCGCAATATCTTATGGTCGAAGGCTGCCTGTAACTGCTTGCTGCCCTTGTCGAAGAGTTCAAACTGATGAGCTGAGAAATCATCGAAGCTGTCGTCATCGCTGCCCACGAAATGAGAGAACACAGAACGTGGGATGATGGCATTCTGGTGCTTCAGCTTGCCGATGAGTTCCTCCATATCGTTCTCCGGGTCGAAGCCCATGCGGTGCATGCCGGTATCCAGTTTGATATGGACAGGGAAACCGGTTACGCCCTCTTTCTCGGCTGCCTTGATGAGCGCATCGAGCAGACGGAAAGAATAAACCTCCGGCTCCAGGTCGTAATCGAACATGGTCTTGAAGGCGGTCATCTCCGGATTCATGATCATGATGTTGCTGGTGATGCCGTTCTTGCGCAGCGTAACACCCTCATCGGCTACAGCCACAGCCAGATAGTCTACACGATGATCCTGCAGGGTCTTGGCTATCTCCACGGCACCTGCACCGTAGCCGTCTGCCTTGATCATGCATACCAGCTTGGTTTCCGGCTTCATAAACGCACGGTAGTAGTTCAGATTGGCTACCACGGCGTTCAGATTCACCTCCAGTGTAGTCTCGTGTACCTTCTGTACCAGCAGTTCGGTGAGCTGGTCGAAACCAAACTGGCGGGCGCCCTTCAGCAGAATCACCTCATCGCGCAGGGAAGCAAACACCTCGCTGGCGATGAATTCTTCTACATTCGGGAAGAAGAACTTCTCTGAAATCTGAATCTCATCGTGCTGCTTACAGAGCTCAGGACCGATACCGATGAACTTTACCACGCCACGCTTGCGGGCTAAATCGCTTACCTCTTTATATAAAGCCTCCGGTTCCTGACCGCTCTGGTAGATGTCGCTCAATATCAGTGTATGGCGACGGCCGCGATGGTCTGGACGGCGGTTCATGAAGTCAAGAGCGATATCGAGCGAGTTGATATCACTGTTGTAACTGTCGTTGATCAGCGTACATCCGTGCTGTCCTACCTTCACCTCCAGTCTCATTGCCACAGGTTCGAGCTGTGCCATGCGCTTGTCGATATCTTCAGCCGAAAGACCGAGTTTCGATGCCACGACGGCAGAGATGATGGCATTCTGTACAGATGCATCGTCGATGAACGGGATAGAGAAGCTGTCTTCCTCACCTTTATATATATAGGTAATCACGCTCACGCTCTGCTGCTTCTCGATGTTCTTCACATAGAAAGGAGCCTCCGGGTTCTTGAGCGACCAGAAGAGTTTCTCGCCTTTATAGTCGGGATATTCGGCTATCACCTTGTTGATAACCTCGTCATCGCCATCATAGATTACGGTCTCTGCGTCATGGAAGAGGATGAGTTTCTCCCGGCATTTCTCCTCCAAGGAAGAGAAGTTCTCCTGATGCGCAGCACCCAGATTGGTCAGTACGGCGATGGTTGGCTGGATGATGTCACGCAGGGCAAGCATTTCACCAGGCATACTGATACCTGCCTCGAAAACGCCCACCTGGGTCTGCTCGTTCATCAGCCATACCGACAATGGCACACCTATCTGAGAGTTGTAACTGCGCGGACTGCGGGTAACAAACATGCTTGGCGAGAGCAGCTGGTAGAGCCACTCCTTGACCATGGTCTTGCCGTTTGAACCCGTGATGCCTACGATAGGGATGTTAAACTCGTCACGGTGGCGCTCAGCCAGACGCTGGAGAGCCTCGAGCGTGTTTACTACCTTCAGGAAGTTGGCTCCCGGATAATCAGAAGCATAGCCCTTAGGCACATTCGTTACAACAAAGTTTTTTACACCTCTGCGATACAGCTCAGGGATGTAGTTATGACCATCATTACGCTCCGACTTGAGCGCAAAGAACAGAGTTTCCTCTGGGAAACAAAGTGAACGACTATCGGTCAGGATAAAACCGATGTTGGTATCATTGTCTCCATAGCGACGCGCACCTATCAGTGTGGTTACCTTTTCAATAGTATATGTCATTGTCTTGTTATTTAAATATTCTTTATTTTATAAGAGATGATATTTCTCCTCAAATTGTCTTTTCTTCTCTTCCGTCCTGGCGATGAACTTCTGATGTTCCTCGCTCTCGGGATGGAAGGGCTTATGGCCGAGTGCTTCGCGGATAGGCCGCCAGTCTTCCAGAAACTGCTCGGCTGCCTTGCCGAAGTAGGTTGCCCGAAACCGTTCCCAGATATATTCCACAGCCTGTTCGCTCGGGTGCAGCATATCTTCCTTGTAGAAGCGGTAGTCACGGAGTTCATCGTTTATGATCTCGTAAGCCGGAAAATAGCTCACTACCCCCGGATTCTCCTTCACCAGCTTATCGGCTGCCAGCAGGAGCGTAGCCTTCGAAAGCTGACTCCCGTGATAGCCGTATTTCGCATAGCGGATAGGGCTTACCGTGATGATTACCTTCAGAGAGCCTTCACTGCCATCAGATGCTGCGGTCTGCGATTTCAGCAGACTGATAGCCTTCTGCAGATAGCCGGCACATTCGTCCACGCTCAGTTCCCGCTCTTCGAAGAGGCGCTGCGGGCGCTTCTGGCAGTTGTCCACTATCTCGCCCGTCTCCTTCAGGATATACACATGGTTGGTACCCAGCGTAAAGACAGCCACACGGGGACGCACCTCGGAACATTTCTCTACCGTATGGAGAATGCTTGCCGGATTATACATCACCCCGAAGGGATTCACCATAGCCCGGAAGCGGTTCTCCACAAACCGCCTACCCAGATTGTCGGCAAAGCAACTGCCCACAAAGAGCATCCGCTCTGCCGCCCCTATCTCGAAGTCGGCCTTCGGAATATCTATTTTTGTTCTAAATCGCATCATCAGAATTTTCAATCTGTTGAACTTTCGCAAGTAAGCTCCACACGCCCTGAAAGGGCAGAAGCTCCTAGCCCAGGGCAACGCCCTGGGTTATTACGGGCGCTAGCCTATCGCCCTGTAAGGGCAAAAGCTTTTAAAAAACTCAGTCTAAGGGGATTTGTAATCCCCGCTATTCCTTCTTGCGTTTTCTCACCTCAACCACTACACCTATTATAATAAGGAGAGCCAGAACGCCATAGCCGATATAAGCCACGGTCTCGGTATTCTTGAGCGACTGAGGATGGAAATCGAGCACTACCTTATGGCTGCCAGCCTTCACGTTCAGCGCACGCAGGATATAGTTTACCCTACCCAGCTCAGCCGGCTGTCCGTCAACCGTAGCCGTCCAGCCCGGATAGTAAATCTCAGAGAATACGATTACACCGCCCTTGTTCGACTTCACCTCGTAAGTCAGGTTGTTCGGCTTATACTGAATCATCTTCACCACCGAAGTATCATCCTGCTTCACGCTCTGCGCCAGCTGTTCCTTGAATTTGGCATCAGCCACAGCCACATGTCGGAGGTTCACCTTGCCCACGCCATCGATTTCCTCGTTGGCATTGTTCACATACTTCACCTCGTCTACGAACCATGCATTGCCGTAGGCATACGGATTCTGAACCGGAACGGTCTGTCCGCCCTGCAACGGCATGATGAAGTATTTGGTGTTCAGCATGTTCAATACCGGATAGATACTGTCGCCGTTCACCTTGGTCATATCGCCGCCCGCAGCAGCAACAGCCTGCATCGTCTTCTGCATCTCCGGAGCGATGTGAGCATCAATCATCTCCTGGTAGCGACGGAGCTTGGCTGGATGATAACCGCCGATGCTCTTGTGGTAGTAAGAGGTCTCGTTCTCATTGAATGTATTCGATGCCAGATTCAGCACGCGGTAGTCGAGTGCCTTGTCACGGCAGATAATCTTGTCGGTCTCGGTCATCTGCTGCGGTGTATCGCGCTGCGCCTTGTCTACGAACATATCATCGTAGAGATAGCGCTTGTTCACCATCCACATATCCACCAGACAGAGCACGGCGATACCGGCAATCATATATTCCTTGCCCAGCTTCTTCATCTTGAAGAGCATCAGCAGTGCCGAACCGATGAGGATAATCCAGAACGAACGCCAGCAGTCGGATGTGAAGATGCCCTTGCGGATATCCGTCAGATTGCTCATGATTGGAGAGATATACTCCTGAGGCAACTGCTGCAGCGCCTGTGTCTCCTGTACCGATACGTAATCAGGGAAGAATACGCCCGGCATGATGGCAAAGAGCAGACAGAAGCCTGCTGTCAGACCGAAACTGGCATATACATATTTTATCTTCTCTGTCAGAATCTCCGGCTCATCCACAATCTTCTTCAGCGCCATCATCGCCAGGAGCGGGATGGTGAATTCTGCGATAACCAGGATAGATGCCACCGTTCGGAACTTGGCATACATCGGCACATAATCGAGGAAGAAATTGGTAAACGGCATGAAGTTTCTACCCCAGGCGAGCAGGATGCTCAGGATGGTGGCAGCAAGCAGCGCCCACTTCATCGGACCCTTCACGATAAACAGACCGAGGATAAAGAGCATGCAGACGAAGGCGCCTACATATACCGGTCCGCTCGTTCCCGGCTGGTTGCCCCAGTACTGTCCCAGCTGCTGGTAAATCTGCACAAAGTTAGGATCTGCCTTCTCCATCGCCTGCTGGTTCTGTGCCAACGGAACTGAAGCACCGCCCTTGGCATCCGGAATCATCAGCGTCCAGGTTTCGTCGATACCGTAACTCCACTGTGTGATATAGTCTCTATCCAGACCGCTGCTGGTCTGGTTAGCCACATTTTTCTTTACAAGTTCACTCTTTCCTCGCATGGTTTCCTGACCATACTGCCAGGTATGATAAAGGTTCGAGAGGTTGAGCGAGATACCGATGAGGGCACCCACCACGCATACCGCCGTAGCCTTTCCGAAGCGTGCGAGTTCACCTTTTCTGATGGCATCCACCAGAAAGGCTATCACCATGAAGAAGATGATAAAGAGATAGTAATAAGTCATCTGCACGTGGTTAGCCTGCACCTCGAAAGCCGAGAAGATGGCAGTAAGGAGCAGTCCCTTGAGATACTTGCCCCGATAGGCAAGCACCACGCCCGCAATCATCGGCGGCAGATAAGCCAGCGCCCATACCTTCCAGATATGTCCGGCTGCGATGATGATAAAAAAGTAGGACGAGAATGCCCAGATGATACTTCCCAGCGCTGCCAGCGACTGTCTGAAGTCGAAGGCACGCAGCATGATATAGAAGCCCAGAAGATATACGAAAACATACCATACATAGTCTGGCAACCACAGATGATATGCCTTCACAATCTGGCTGAGCACCTGATTACTGTCATACGAAGGCGACATCTGATAGGTAGGCATACCGCCAAACACCGAGTTCGTCCATCGTGTAGTCTCTCCAGTCTGCTGCTGGAAGAGTTCCTTTTCATGTCCCAGTCCCTTTCCAGCCGCCGCATCATGTCGGAAGAGGATTCGTCCGTCCATATCGGCTGGCATAAAGTAGACGAAGGAGATGATTGCAAATGCAATAACTACCAGAATATCCAGTAGATACTTCTTCAAAAATTTCATATTTCTATATAAACGTTTATAATTTGAAGGCAAAGATAGCACAAATTGGAGACAAAAACAAAAAATATAGCAAAAATTTATATTTTTTTTGTTGAGAAAGTTGTGTTAGGTCAGAAATAGGGGTTTCCCCTCTATCATTTAGGGAAACACTCGCTGCCGTTTCGTTTTTTATTCGTACCTTTGCACCGTAAAACAAGTTTCTTCAAACAGAATATATTAATGTATAAAAGAATAAGAATTATGAAAAGACTAGCATTCATCATGATGTCATTGCTCCTGGCTCTGATGCCGGCAGCAGCACAGAATTATCGTGACAGCAGATATTATAACAAGCAGACGGGTCATCTCGACTACCGTTTCAACAACAACTACGGCAGTCCGTATTACGGATTCCGCATCGGTCCAGCCTTCACCTTTGTCAATTCCGACGATTCCCGTCTGGATGGTGGCGACTGGCAGACCGGTCTGAATGTGGGCGTAGTAGCCGGCATCCCATTGACCGACAGTGCCCCTCTCTATCTCGAAACCGGACTTTCATATATAGAGAAAGGTGGCAAGAAGGATCTTCCTGAAGGCAAGAAGATGACCTACGATCTCAACTATCTTGAGATTCCAGCCGTACTGAAGTACAAGTACGAGGTAGACGACCACTTCTCCATCCAGCCTCAGGTAGGCGGCTATTTTGCCGTTGGTGTAGGAGGCAAGATCAAGAACTTTGCCGAGCGTGAAGCAGAGAGCTCATTCAAGGATGCAAACTTCCGCCGCTGCGATGGTGGTATCCGCATCGGCTGCGGCATCGGCTACGACATGTTCTATGCCGATCTCACCTACGACATCGGTCTTGCCAACATCTGCCACGACAGTTTCGACAAATCCCACAATGGAGCCCTCCAGCTCAATTTCGGTGTTAACTTTTAAAGGTAAAAAAGGGCTTTTAAAGGTAAAAAGGTAAAAAGGTAAAAAGGTAAAAAAGGCCTACCCCCCGTTCGTCCCCGTTCCCAGCGATTCCATCGCTGGTCCCCATAAAGTTAAAAGCCCCTGATGCAAAAACACCAGGGGTTATTTTTCAAGACTTGAGGGGACCAGCGATGGAATCGCTGGGAACAGAGGCACAAAGGGGTTAAGCCTCTTTTTACCTTTTTACCTTTTTACTTTTTTATCTTTCAATGAGTTCCCAATATCGATGGGCAAGGTCATGGATGAACTTTCGTCCTCGTTCGGTCCATACGAGATAGGTATGTGTGTAGGCTCTGCCCATCTTCTCCAGTCTGCCATCGCTCTTCGGGTCGAGGAAGGCGCTGTAGCGGGTACGGCTCATTGCCAAACCCATGTGGGCGTAATCGGCATAAAGAAGATACTGACCGCTCTGGTAATACTGGATATGCAGAGCACAGAGCGAGCGGTTCAGTTCCTGGGCAGTGATACCGAGTTCCTTCGCAATCTGCGTGGTGGTGAAGCAAGAAACAGAATCGAGCACGTTATCGCTATAGAGCGCCTTCGGCAGAAGATTACCCACCTGATTCTCCAACTGGATGATGTTATCTCCACTCTTAGCAATGCGAACCACCTGCTCATCCACCACATCATTCAAGCGGCGGATTTCTGTATCCTGTTCGCCGATAAGCTTCTTCTGCTGTTCAATCTGCAGACGCTGCTTCTTCAGCAGATTCTCCTTCTCCTTGAGCGTAGCACGGAGGATTTCTTCTGCATGTCGGATTGTCTCCTCATCGCTCTCGCCCTGCTGTACCGGGATATAACCGCCCGTCTTGCGAATCTGCGGCAGCACATCAGCCGTAACCCAGTTTTTGAACTTCACGGCAGTAGAAAGCTTAGAGCCGAGAACCAAAGCATAGAAACCGCTCTCGTTAACGAAGATCATCTGTTGGGAACGTACTGTTCGGCTTCCATCTTTACGCAAACGCCCCGAAAGTTTGACGTTGTGTTTCGCAACGTCAAATGTATTAACTAACTGACGCACAGCACATCTTGCAATCTTATACCCCAGCACATCACAGACATCCTTTGCGCAGAACAAAGGTTCTCCGTTCTCATCGGTCAAGGTACGAATCTTACCGAATTCAGGATTTTCAAACACGACAGCAATTGCTACCTTCTTATCAATTTCTACTTTATTTGTATTAACTGACTTTACCATAATAATTCGTTTTTAAAATAATCACTAATAAATAATCACTACATCACCGTAATCCAAACGCTCTCCTCCCGTTCCCTTGCTGCGGTAATGGCATTGATAAGCCGATGCAACCAGATGCGGGAATTAAAGACGGCACCCTGTAATTTATTTTCACCTACCAGAATGCAGCCCTGCGTATCATCAGGATAATTACCGGCATGGATGCGGATGCCCTCAAAATCAGGAACACCCTGCACCAGCGGAAGCCACTTCTTAAACCTTGGCGATTTCGAGATAACCACAGGATACGAGCCTTCCGGTATCGCAGTATGCCCCGGTATCTTGCGGGCTTTCTTACCCGACACCCTACTGTAACGTCCATCCTCCTCTTCCGGTTTCAGTTCGATACCCAGGAGATTTCTCCACGTAGGCTCCAAGGTATCACAGAAGTAATGCTCCTTGTCCAACTTCGCCTTATCAAAGCTGTGCTCAAAGATACGCTTGTCGCCTATTTTTACCCCTGAACGCCAGGTACGTTTCACATCCTTATCGCTCAAAATATAAAGATGACCTATCGTATAAGTCTTCTTTTTTGCTATTCTTTTTACTACTATTTCCATAACTCAAACTCCATTAAGATTCTAATATTTTTACCTCTTTACCATCCTTGCGGTTACGTAGCTTTTCAAAACTGAATAACTGAATACTGATTACGTCACCCGTTACACCCTTAGGCGGAATCTTCCGGATATAGTTTCGGTTCACCCAATTACGCAACATAGAAGGAGTGCCCTTCTTGTCCATGCCCAACTGCGAGCGGAGATATTCTGCCTGCTGGAAATTAAAGACATCAGGCAACTGCTGCAACAGATTTGCCGGTCCACGCTTGCTTGATTTCTCGTTCGAAAAGTTCGCCCTCTTGATGGCATCACCAAAGAATCGCATCTTGCAGTAGAGGTCATAACGCTCGCTCCAGCGGATGAACTCGTCAATCTCCGGTTCCCATTTGCAACCATTCGCCACATACAGCACACACGCCTTCAGGTAGGCGATGACGTTAGCACGAAAGGAAAGATTCTCGTAAACCCGGTCCTGAGAGAGACGCGAGAACTCAGCATTCTCATCCTTCAGTTTGAGGGCAAGCTGGAATGCCTCAGGACAGTCAATCAGTCCCCTGGCGTTGTTCAGATTCTCGATATAAGGTTTCAGTGCCTCACGGTAAGCATCATCGTAATCGCCAAAGACAGGCATTTCATCACCGATTTCACGCTCCGGAATGGTACAGAAATTGATGCGGCTTATCGGACCATCTGTCAAAACTTTTGAGAAGTAACGCTGTCCTTTCTGGATAGTGGTAGATGCGTTCCAGTTGAATCGGATGGTTACACGCTCCGTAACGCTCGATATGCCCACGCGAGTCTGGCCGTACTGGTTGTCGCTATCTGAGGCAAGACACATGATACGGAAATGCTGGTTTCCGGTACCCTTCAGAGCATCAAACTGATCCAGCTCATTGAGCGAAGTGTAAAGAAATCGTCCCTGTGCTTCAGCGGTACGCATCACGAATGCCGGATTGGTCATATCAGCATCAATCTCCTGGATAACGAGGTTGTCCGGTCGCTTGCGTTTGTCCTTATTGGCACCCTTGCGTATCATCTCCTCCTTCCATTCCTTCTCACGTTTCAGATTCTCGGCATCCCGTTTTCGAATATCCTCCATAATATAGTTAATCGGCTTATTAACAGATGATTTACCTGCACCCGTACCGGCAAGCAAACACGTAGACAATGTAGCCTCATGTACTACATTATCAATGTATCGGAAGCTCGTCTGCCAGAGATGCGTAGCCAACGGAGGGAAGATAGCATGCGCCACTGCCGGCTTATAAACCTCCGGTGTTCGAGATATCAGCAGTTCCACCAGTTTCGGCAGTTTCTCCGGCATCGCTGGCGGTTCCGGATAATCCTCCTCGCTACTTTGAACTTGTATCATTGAACCTTGAACTGCATGATTACCATCTGCCCTATTAACATTCAACTGTAAACTATTAACTTGCCGACTGGCCTGTTCGGCAGTAGCATTGATGCGGATAACATCACGTGAGAAAGGTTTCGAACTGTCACCATATTTCGCATAGAAATCATGGATAAGTTGGTGGCAATCCGGCTCCTGATAATAGCTCGGCATTTTCTCAGCCACCACCTTCATCAGTTCCTCCTCGCTCATCACCCTCGAAGCGCCGACACTCATGATGGCCAGCAGGGAGGAATGTCTTGATCCTACGGAATCAATCGTCATCCCCTTCAGTCCCGCTGATTCCTGAAACAAATCAAAGGCTATCAGATTCTTCTCGCTGGCTTCCCCCAGCTCACCAGTGCCATAATTGCCCGAAAGTCTATTGCTTTGAACATTGTCATTTCTATTGCTATTAACTGTAAACTGTAAACTATTAACTTTTGCATCCCCTCTTCCGTCCACGGTCAACCCACGGTCGAGAAACGCCTGCCTGCGCTTCATAATCTCTTCATTACTCAGCACCGCGCACCACATTTTAGACCGGTAGATTTCCGAATCCTTATCCGTCAGGAAAATCATCCTCTCAGGTGTGATGCAGCTCTCATCATAAGGCACGCCCAGTGCCTCACAATACGCCTTCTGCGTCTCCTCGATGGTCATCCCAATCGGCATTCTAATCCCGATATGCAGCTTCTTCCTGGCGCTATAGCAGAGATGCAGCAACGAGCCGTTCCATATCCCCGAAGAGCAGTTCAGCTCGCGCGCCTTCTCGATCGCCTTCTCCACATACTCCTTATCATCCACATCGATAATCGTCTGGAAGAGAAAGCTTTCCGGCATCGCATTCTCCTGTCTGCGCACATTATTCCTGAACATACCGTAGTGCGGACAGAAGAAAGGCAGCTCGCTCTTCAGCCTCTCCTGCGCCTTCTTCACCGCCTGCGCATCGTTCAAATCCACTCCGTCAATCGGCAATTCACCCCGAATCTGCTGAATCATCTTCTTGATTTCCTCCGACCCGATGACCTTATCATAAGTATCGATATTGTAAGAAAACACTTTCCCCTTATTTCCCTTACGATAAGGATTAATTGCCACTACATGTACTATTTCCATTTTACCTCCATATTTTTCAATTAATCGAACACTTCGCTGTTAATCATGATATACCCTGAGCCATAGCTTACATTGATAGGCAGAATCAGCGAGTTATCCGAAATTTCGTCGACCCCATTCGCCTCGAAGAGCGAAGCATTCTCAGCATCATCCAGTCTGCTCTTAACGAAGCCTATTACCCATTTTGCCGCAATTTTCTCGGCAGCAACACGCCTGTCTACGAGGTCCTTCACCAGCTGTTCATCACAGAAGTTGATATCCGCATTCACGTTCTCAGCCTCCGCTTCTTCCTTCCCCATTTCCTGGTTCTCGAAGAAGAGGTTATACTTGATTTTCATATTCTTCATCATCACGATGTTCAGATTTTTCAGTTCCCCCTCCGAGTCAGCAATCGTCTCATAGAGTTTCTGTACCGACTTCTTGAAGATGTTCTTCACGTCCATCAGACAGTAATAGATTTTGCCTCCAATCACCACCACCCTCAGTTTTCCGTACTGCGGATGAGTAAAATAAAAAGGTTTCATTGCTTTCATCTTATAAATTCCTTTTAAAACAGTTGGGCGCTCCCACAACGGTTGATGTGCCTATACACAAAAGCCCCCGAAACCCAGACCATATCGGTTCTGAATTCCGGGGGCAAAGGTACAACAAGATGCTGAAACCTACCTGGTACGTACCTGGTACGCGTACCTGGTACGAATTAATTTGCGAAACGTTATTTACGTTATATAACAGACTAGCTAACAGATATTTATCGATTTTGCAGTTTCTCCGATAAATCCAGACATCTGTTGCTGGTCCATCCCTTTATTATAGGCAGAGCGAAGATTCTCCTTGTCAATATTCCAAAAGGTACCGAACACTACCCATACATTCTGTATGCCGAGTTTGGTAGAAATCTGGAATGCGAGAACTGCAGTTTTAGTTACAGAGAGTCCCTTAGGCTGGAAATGCTCATCAAGAAAGCCATGTATCGCCAAACTGGAGAGCACCATTAACCCCTGAGGATTAGCAAGAGATTCTGGCAGCGGACGGAATTTCTCTTCTGCCTTTGCCTTTTCTTCCTTCTTCTTAGGTCCATCACCATAATTTTCAATATACGTTGCATTATCGTGCAATTCGATTGTTCTATTATCACTCATGATTACTATGCTTTTAGATTCCATATAATTAACAATAAACTCACTGTCCAGACTTAAATAGACATCTGTTATAAAAATATATAGTGCCTTTATCCTCGACAGACTACGCTTGATTCGCGTACTTAAGTTTTTCTTCATATTGCATTATTATTGTAGTTGTTTTAAGTTTCTTGCCTCATTATAGCAGAGTATGAGTGTTTGCGCTAACAATTTATGAGGGCGTAAGCAGGCTGGAGTGCTGGTGATCGCCTCTTATCGTGAGGTGTGGGACCAATTCTACGTCATTTTTCCTTTTGTTGAATATTTAAGTTAATAAAATGACCGAAAGATGCGTTTTTCAGTATCTAAGGCCGGTTAATTCTATCCTCCTCCCATTTTTCGAGATGCAAATATATAAAAAATATTAATACATACGCAAGCTAAGCTTAATATTAACACGATTTTAACACAATTAGTAACAGAAAGCAAGTTCCAAACACAAGTATAGTATAAGTTAAACACAAAATCATCATCAGAAGTCGATATCGAATAGGAAGAAAACACTTATCATAGGCATTTATATCTCCTATTTCGTGTCTGCAACATTTCTGTTGTGCAAGAAACATGTGCATATAATGTATAGATATAGAACCATATAAAGGAATATCAAATTGGCTGTTCAATCAGATTGAACACTTAATATTTATCAGGCAACAAAAAAACAAATCTCAATGAAGGTGATTACAATATTTGGATTCTTTTCGTCTTTATGATAATCTTATTTGTTTGTAGTAGTATACTAACATCACGACACAGATGATTGGGAACAGACTATTTATGAAGTTAGATTAAAACATAAAAAACAAACCTAAAAGAATCAATTATGAAGAAATTGAAAAATCCTGGCGCTATCTCAGGAATTACCTCTAAGGTAATGTTGGTTTCTACTATCTTGTTGACTCCAACAACTATGATGGCAGGTAAAATTCAAGGAGGAATTCAAACACCTCTTTCTGTAGTGCAGCAGTCAAACTCCATCAATGGTACTATTGTTGATGAGACTGGTGAGCCGATGATTGGTGTAACCATCAAAAAGAAAGGCAGTGGTGTCGGTGCCATTACTGACATGGATGGCAAGTTTTCTGTAAATGTACCTGCTGGTACAGTCTTGGAAATCAGTTACACAGGTTATAAAACTCTTACTGTTTCTGCCAAGCAAAATATGGGAATCAAGATGGAGCCTGATGCTATAGGTCTTGAGGAGTTGGTTGTTGTAGGTTACGGTACACAGAAAAAACGTGACTTGACAGGCTCAGTAGTATCCGTTAAGAATGAAGATGTAGTAGTTGCTCCTACCTCCAACGTAATGGAGGCTTTGCAAGGTAAAATCGCAGGTCTTGATATTACAAAATCCAGTGGTCAGGTTGGTGGCGGAGTTAATATTTTGCTTCGCGGTTCTCGTTCTATCTATGGCGATAACAGTCCTTTGTTTATTATCGACGGTCTGCCTGGAAGCTATGATGACATAAGCCCTAACGATATAGAGAGCATCGATGTATTGAAGGATGCTTCATCTACCGCTATCTATGGTTCAGCAGGTGCCAATGGTGTCATCATTATAACAACCAAGCGTGGAGCGAAAAATTCCAAGACAAAGGTTAATTTTGACGCTTTCTATGGTTGGAGTGGTTCTCCAGAGTACAAGAGTGGCATGACTGGTGATGAATGGGTTAATTATTATACAGAGGCGTATAAATATAAAAATGGCGTAGCTCCAGCGAGCGTTTCAGACCTCTTCGGTGGTAACCAGGATTATGTAGATGCTTATAATGCAGGAAAATGGATAGACTGGGTAGATCAGGCTATGAATAATAGAGCTACGACTCAAAAATATTCACTTTCCATCCAGGGTGGAACTGACAAGACAAATGTATACGCTTCATTGGTGTATAACCGTGACCAAGGATTACTGTCTAATGAGAAACTCAACAAATATTCTGTACGTTTGAACATCGATCAAAAGGTATTTGACTGGTTTAAAGCAGGTGTGTCGACCAATCTCAACTATAGCATCCGTAATCGCGGCGACAACAAGACATTCACAGGAGCATTGAGGGCTTTTCCTCTTGGTGATGTCTTTGATGAATTTGGTGAGTATAACTCTGAGTATATCAATAACCAATACTCTCCTATGGGCGATTATATCAAGAATCAGTATGACAATAATAATAGATATACCTATATCAATGCAATTGGTTATGCAGAGATTACTCCTTTCAAGGGTTTGTCTTACCGTACTCAACTTAATGGTTCGTTAGGTCATGGCCGCCAAGGTACATATTGGGGCAATTTGTGTCATGCCAACAGACCTACATATGCAGGTTCACCTCACGCACAGATACAGAACTCAGACAGTTATAGTTATACATGGGAGAATATTCTTTCATACAACTTCAGCATTGCTAATGACCATAACTTTGGTGTTACAGGCGTTACTTCTTGGCAGAAGAATTCTAATGAATATACAAATGCAGACGGTAGTGGCCAGGATTTGGACATATGGAAGTATTGGCGTTTGTTGGCAGCCAATAGCCAACGTATAGAGTCAGGACTGACAACCACCCAAAAAATGTCATACGCCTTGCGATTTAATTATTCCTATAAAGGTAAGTACCTCTTCACTTTCTCAAATCGCTGGGATGGTGTGTCATTCTTCTCTCCAGGTAAGAAATGGGATTCATTCCCTGCAGGAGCATTAGCTTGGCGCGTGTCAGACGAAAGCTTCATGAAAAGCTCAGAAAAGTGGCTTGACAACTTGAAACTCAGAGTGGGTGCAGGTATTACAGGTAATTCTGGTGGCGTAGGTGCTTATTCAACACAAACAAATGCCTATAAATACACTTCTGCCGGCATCACTATAAATGGCAACATAGTGCCGTTCACTCAATATACCGGTACCTATGGTAGTCCTTCTTTGGGATGGGAAAAATCTTATAATTGGAACTTCGGTATAGATATGACTGTACTCAAAGGACGTCTTGATGGCAGTTTGGATTTCTTCACCACTAAAACACGCGGTTTGCTCTTCAAGCGTACTATGCCTGTAACAAGTGGAAGCACTGGTTGGGGCTCACCTTTGGCTAGCTGGGAAAATATTGCCAAGACTAGCAACAAGGGTGTGGAATTTACCATCAACAGCCGTAATATCGTTACCAAAGACTTCAAATGGAATACCACATTGACAGGAACTTGGAGCAAGGAAAAGATCGAGAGTTTACCTAATGGTGACTTGATTTCAGAGAATCTTTTCGTGGGTAAGCCTATTCATGCTATATACGATTACAAGTATGCTGGTATCTGGGGTACTGATGCTTCACAGGAAGAACTTGATAAGTATGGCGTGAAACCTGGATGGGTAAAGGTTGAGACGATTGAGAAATTTGACGAAAATGGCAATGGTGACGGAGGTGCGCATAAGTACAGCCAGGATGACCGTCAGGTATTGGGACACGAGAATCCTAACTGGATTATTGGTCTTAACAATACTTTCGTATATAAGGACTTCGACTTGACTGTCTATGCAATGGGACGTTTCGGTCAGACTATCTATAGCAAAATGCTCGGTTCATATACAGCAAAGTCTGGAATTGGTACAAATCAAATTTCAGGTATAGACTATTGGACAGAAGAAAACCAAGGTGCTTATTATCCACGCCCTGGTAGTGGTGATGACCAAACGATTGGTAATACAGCCATCAATGTATATGATGGTTCTTTCATCAAGATAAAGAACATCACATTGGGTTATACACTTCCAAAGAGCATCTCTAAGCATGCGCTTATGGAGAAGTGCCGTTTCTATTTTACTGCCTACAATCCTTGGATTTTTGCTATGGACAGTAAGTTGAAAGGTACAGATCCAGAAATGGGTGGCTCGGATACATTCCCAACTTACAAGCAGTTTGTTTTTGGTATAAATATCACATTCTAAACAATTAAGAAAAATGAAAAAGATGAATTTTAAGAATATATTGTTCTCTGCAGCTCTCGCTGCTGGTGCGATGTCTTTAGCTTCGTGCTCTTTGGAAGAAGAAAACCCTGGTGGTTTTACTATGGAGAACATGGCAGCGAACTCGGTAGAGTCTTACCAGACTTTGCTTAATCAGTGCTATTTTGGTATGGAACGTTTCTTGTATGGTACGGATGGTTTCATGGAATTGACAGAAGGTGATACAGACCTCTGGACTTACCAGGGAAATCAGAATACTTCCTATACTCAGTATTTTTGGTTCTTCGCAGGTGCAGCACCTAACACCACCTATATAAATGGTATCTGGAACTCTCTCTATGATGGTATTGGCAGTTGCAATATGGCTATCAGTTTGGCAAATAAAGCCCCTTTTAAAACTGAGGCTGAGAAAAATGCCAAAGTTGCAGAAGCAAGATTCTTGCGTGCTATCTATTATTTCAATGCTGTAGAGCAGTTTGGTGGGGTTACCATGATTACTGAACCGGCTAGCTCAATGAATTTTGCTCCTACACGCACAGAACCTCTAACGATTTATAAGGACATCATCATTCCTGACTTGGAATTTGCGGTGGAATGGCTGGATAAAGGCAATGACGCAACTACTACACAGCCTACCAAAAAAGCTGCACTTGGAATGTTGGCAAAAGTTTGTCTGCAGACCAAAGAGTATGCTACGGACGAGTATATACCTAAGGCGCTTGATGCAGCTAAAAAGCTGATAACTGACTGTGAGTCGGGTGGCTCTACATATGGTGCTTACATGTACCCTACGTATGAGGAGGTTTTTGCTGAGAAAAATAATAAAGAAAATAAGGAGGCTCTATGGAAGCATCGCTGGTATGCTGGCAGCGATGGACATGGTTCTAGTAATGGTAACTTCAAATTGAATCGTAACAATGAGAAGTTCCTCTGTAATATCAATAAGTTTGGTGCTCGTGAAGACAATCAGACTAGCCGTCTAACATGGGAAGGCAGCCAGGCAGGCATCTTCATGCCAACTCAGTATTTGCTCAATCTATATGTACAACAGGATGGAACACTAGACCCACGTTTTCATAAGTCTTTCACTACTCAGTGGAACGCAAACAGGAATTATGAGTGGGACGAAAGTTCAAAGAACAACTTTGGTAAGGAAGATGCCATTGTTGGCAAGAAGCTGAATACAGGCGACTTGGCCATCAAAATCGTGATGCCTCAGGATGCAGATTATGCAGCGGAAGTAAGTAAGAAAGCTACAGCCAACTACTTAGTAGTAGATTATAAGGATGTATATGATGATGCAAATAAGAATGTGATAAACGAGCGTGGCGCAGGTGAAAACATGTTCCGCTACTTCTATCCATCTCTTAACAAGCATAATAGCAGCAACTATTATGTTGCTAATACCAACAAAAAACGTAATGGAAACTTGAATGCTACGTTCATCATACGCATGGCTGAGATTTACCTCATTGCAGCAGAGGCTGATATCTACCTAAATGGCGGATCTAAAGCTATGGGCTATATTAATAAGGTTCGCCAACGTGCAGGAGCTACCCCTCTCACTGGTTCCGCTTCTGTTCGTACAGTATTGGATGAACGTGGTCGTGAGTTATGTGGTGAATACTGCCGCTTCTATGATTTGAAGCGCACAGGTATGTTCAAGGACAATTCATATCTACAGGCTACACATCCAGACTTAGCTAGGTATTTCAAACCAGAGTATGCTCTTCGTCCAATTTCAACAACCTTTACAAATGGTATTATTAATGGCGCAGAATACCAGAATCCTGGTTATTAATTTTTTTAGATTTAACTAATATATACTCGAGTAGGAGGTGAATGCTGATAATAGGTGTTTATCTCCTACAATCTTATGATTCCCAACACAGCCAGAGCAATCTTCAGTTTTACAATAAATTTAGTCATATATCTTCTCCATTTAAGATAGACTAAATTTACTTCCTCAATCTTGAAAGAAGAGGTGGTATACGATTTTTTTAATGATTCTCAGAAAAATATACAAAAAAAGGGAAAAAGTGAGCAATTTACGTTACTCGCCTTCTTCCCCTTACTTTTATAATTTTACGGTAGGTGCATCGCTCTGCACAATCCTTATTTCATTGCAATCTTGATAGAATCCTTACCCACTTTGGCGATAACCAAAGACTCGGATACAGCATAAGAGGCAGCACCGTTGGCTGCAACCGTAGAGCCGAGATACTTGCCGTCAGCAGCGAAGAACTTCACCACCTCGCATAAGAGATAATTATTCTTTCGTATCTACATTAACTTCCACCAAATACTTAATCGGTTTGATGTTCACTTTACATGGTTCACTAACAAAAGGATTTCCCATATCCCATATACGAGGGTTTTGCGCAACGTCAAATACCATAACTATAGAATAAGCACTACCATATTTTCTAGCATGGTCTAATTCGTTTTGCGTGAGAACAAACGACAAACTGTTGCTTGAAGCCTTGGTTGTCTTTACCTCTATATAATGTTCCCTTCCATTTTGGTCAAAGGAGAGTATATCAAAACCATAATCATCGCTTTCCAACGAGACTCTTCTTATTTGAGAGACCAAATCTTCTGACAGCCCCCATTTTCTGGCTTTTTCGATTTCATTTGCAAGAACTAATTTCTCGCCAATATCTCCTGTTTCCTGGTTTCTCTTCTGTTGGTCACTATAATCAATACCATCTTTAGAGCGGATTCTATCTTTTCTCTCCTTAGCATCAATAGGATCTTCTGGCTTGGAAACCATGTCAAGATGCACTTCTTTGGCAGGAACATCACTATGATTTTCAGATTCACTTATTTTTGAAATAAGTTTGTCTTTTTTGGCTCTGTCATCAACCTTATCACTAGAATATTCTTTATGTCGAGCATTATTCAACATTATTTTTCTAGAGTCATTGGTATCTCTGTAATATTGTATAGCTGCATAAATCAACGTCTTACACATATCTTTTTGTTCTTCTGGTAATGTATAGGCATAATCTATGATGCTGTCAATATTGAATTCAAAAAAATAATCACAGATAAACTGTTGATAGAAGGGGATTTCTGATTTTGCCTTTACACATGCAATAACTCCTTTATCAAATGACTCCGAGAACACACCATCCGGTAATCTTCTATTGTCAAATTCGTTTAACAGATAATCATAATTACTATGAATTTTCAGCTTATAAGCTTCAGCTCTTTTCTTATTGAAAAGCTCTTTGCTTAATATATTCAGAACTTTCCATTTATCTTGCGATATATTTTCTTGGGCATAAAGATGCCTAGCTATCTCTTCTGGGCTATAGCCTTTCAGGAAAGACAGCTTCTTGAATCTCTTATACGACAGAATATCTTCGTATGTAACATCCTTATATATACCACTAAAAGACTTTTCTTTACTCATAGTGTTTCTTTTTAGCTAAAACTGATATTTATACAGACCTTAATTACCTTAAAACTATTTGAGCAAACTATCGTAACAATGTGAATTTCCTCTAAAATTATCTTTCCTCCATACTTGCATGCAAGAGCCATCAGCTGTTACATGAATATTTATTTTGCTATCAGCATTATAATGATCTGCACCATCAGCCTTAGTTAGATTCTTATGCACAAACCAACTAGGTGTATAATCATCATCACCGCTACTACAAGAAACAACGGATGCCCCAGCGAGTATCATTATTGCAAAACATAACTTCTTCATAATCTCATTATTTTAATATATAAAAATAAAGTCAATAATAATTCTATGTATAATTTTTCATTCATGACACTCAAAACTATTATTCTTCCTTTGCAAGGACAATTTGAGCACATTGATGTTGTCCTAATAAATACACATATAATAACCTTCTATCAGTAATGTGACAAACGACTATAATATTACTAATCTTTTATTCCACACACGTGTTTTACTATGTATGCAAAACCAATGAGTGCAACAGATGACACGAAAGAGGCAATACCAATGAGTACTCTTTCCATTGCAGCCCCAACCCTGAAGTCAGAACCAAATAAAGCTGTATACAGATTGCCTAGTACAATCAGTATTGATATGACTGTGGCAATATGCCCAGCTATCATAAGAATCTTTACTACTAATTTATCACTCATATCGTTCTCGCTTAACCGTGTTGCGTAGGGCTTTTATTATTACTATAGGAGCCGAAGTTCCCAGTTTTGGCTAATCGGAGCCATTTTTAAAATCCCCTCCTACCCTCACGGGCAAGAGAGGACGCTCATTTAAACAAAATCTAGTATGATTACTAGAAATATATTATTTTCCGCACTTGATAACTTCGAACACACGATGCTCTCTGTCGTCGGAAAGTCTATTACCTTCTTCATCGCATATGTGGCCATCTTCGTTGACCCATAGCTTCTGGTTGAACATCTCTTCGCACATTCCCAGGATTTTAAGATATTCCTGTGCCTCGAAGATGACGTTCTTGCCATCACGCTCTGCCATCTTGAAGTTCTCGATAAGATCTGGATTCAGGTCAGGTGCAGTGATATCGTACTCATCCATTTCATCGTGATAGTGGATGTTGAGTATCTCCAACTCTTCCACCATTGCGGAGTTCGTACCAATCTCGCCAGTCAGAGCCTTCATAACGGTCTCCTTTTCTAGCTTTTCGTACTTCTTCCGACACTCATTGATGAGTTTATTCAACTCTTCTGCTGTATAATCTTCTACCATATTCGTTATATTTTAATTGGTTGATAATAGACAATAAGTTCTTCCCTTGTCATACCTTTAAGAAGTTCCTTATAAGCTACTGCATCTTCCCGACTTATATGATTTTATGCTAGATGCACGCTCTGCACAATCCTTATTTCATTGCAATCTTGATAGAATCCTTACCCACCTTGGCGATAACCAAAGACTCGGAAACGGCATAAGAGGCAGCACCGTTGGCTGCAACCGTAGAGCCGAGATACTTGCCGTCAGCAGCGAAGTTACTCCTCGCACATTACAGGATTAATTAAAGTATCCATCATCGCCAAGAGTTTTCTTCTGTTTTTGTTGCGTGGTAGCTTTCTTCGTATGGATACCATTCATTATCTCAGAATAATCTGAGACAATCTTCTTCATGAGATAGTGAACGACAGGAACAGCCTTGGAAATGCCGGGGTCATGTGTTACCGAAAATGCAGCCACGGAGATCATTCGTTTCTCCAGGCAGTTCCTTATCCTTTCAGCTGCAGTAACTGGCTCTCCGACATTCCTGTTATTTCCATCACCGTGGCAGCATCCATACCATTCGCCAGCATCTTTCTGGCAATTTCCAGGTTTCGCTTGTTCATGCCCTTTTCCATGCCTTCAGCCAAGCCCTTTTCCATGCCTTCAGCCAAGCCCTTTTCCATGCCTTCAGCCAGGCCCTTCTCCATTCCTTCAGCCAGGCCCTCTTCTTTACCTTCTCGCTTGGCGGTATCTATCGAATTCTTGATATCACGATATGCCATCTTGCTGGCTTCATACTCCCGCTGCTCCTGTGGAGTGAATTTTGCAATCTCGGCTTCTTCGAATAGGCGGTCGAAGACCTTGTCGCATAACGCCTTAGGGCGCTGGGTAAGCTTGTAGAGATTCTTCAGGGCATAGAGCCACTTGTCGTAGAGCGTTTCCAACTCATCAAGCGACTTGTTGAACTTGGCGATTTCCACGTAGATAAACTCCAGCTTATCGTAAAAAATCTTGTGCGTGGCAGTATCGCACAACTGCACATGATGGCGGATTTCTTCCTTATTGAAGGCTTCCTCGTTCATATTGAAGTTGAGCAGGGCAATGGTGTAGATATGGTTGAGTTTGAAATCCCATTCATTACCCTTGGGAGCCTGCTCACGGATAGGGAAGGTGGAATAGAACAGGGCACGGTCCTTGAAGTATGTCTGGTATGCATTCTGCATTTCCACGATAAATTTCTCGCCGTTTTCTCCTTCGCAATATACGTCGAAGATGGCCTTGCGGTCGGTATATACATCTCCCACGTGCTCCGGGTTCAGATACCGCACGTCCTTAACAACCTGTCTTCCGTTGAACAAGCTGTTGAGGAAACAGATCAGCAAATCCTTGTTGGGAGCTGATCCGAAAATTCGCTTGAAACCGAAATCGGTCAACAAACTGATATATCTTTCTTCTACCTGCTTCATAATCCCAATGTTATTAATATTTCTATTGCATCAGCAAAGTTACGATTTTATTTTCATATCTGCAAGAGTTTTCTGATAAAAATTGAGAAAATGTTTATAAGTGCGCAAAAATATAAGAACAATCCTTTCTGCAATTGCCTTGTTCCGTATTCAGTATTCAGTTATTCAGTTTTTTTTTAACCCTTACATGGATGAAGGGGTTGAAAACCCGGAAGAAAGGAATTGGTTATTTTGTAATGTATTTTTTATTATTATATTATATATATATATAGATAGTATATAAACTTTACTTTTTAAGGGGGTAAAAAGTAACCCCTTTTAAAAAAACTGAATAACTGAATACTGAATAAGCTGCTATGTTTTCTTCTCTTTAACTCTATGTTTTCTCTTCTAAAAAAGTATGAGTTGCGGGGCGCAAAACAGCGAGTTAGATTGTTTAACAGGTTTCGGATTGAAAGTGTGCTGAAAATCGCGCCTTATCACACGCTGATATTTGGTGGTATCGGGAAATTGCAGTATCTTTGCACTGTCGTTCGAAGAAAGGCTGCACTCGACAAAGCGCACCCCACAAAGTTAACAATCAACATTTTATTAACCCTTTAAAAATTTAAGATCATGGAAGTAAAAGGAACATTGAAATATCGTAAAGTACAGCGCACACCTCAGACTGGTGAAAACGCAGGTAAGAAGAAGTGGTATGCGACTGCAGTAACTGACCGCGAAGTGGACTTCGAGGGATTCGTAACGCATATCTCTGACCACGGCTCGCCTTACTCTCGTGGTACCATCCACGGTGTGCTGATGGATGCACTAGACCATCTGCAGGAGCTGATTCTCGATGGCAAGAGTGTGCGTCTCTCTGACCTCGGTTTGTTCTCCATCGGCATGAGCTCCAAGGCGGAGGATACCAAGGAGAAGGTGACGGCTGCCAGCGTGGACGGTGTACATCTTATTGTACGTAATACGAAAAGCTGGAGTAATGCTGAGCTTCGCAAGAAGTGCAAGGTTCAGGAGTACGGTGGTTATACCGGCACCGATGAAGAGGGCGGTGGTACCACCGGTGGTGGTACTAACCAGGGCGGCGGCTCTGATATTAACCAAGGCGGCTCGGGTACTACCGGTGGCGGAACCCAGGAGGGCGGTGGCTCTCAGGAGGGCGGCGGAACCGAAGGCGACGCCGGAAACATGGGCTAAGCCAAGTAATCAAAATTCATTAACCTCAAAACACTAAAATTATGATGAAAGCAAATACCTGGAAGACGATTTTGCAGATTGCAATCTCCTTCCTTACAGCCATCGCTACTACGCTCGGAGTTACCAGCTGTAGCGCATAAAAAGAGAGACTTATTCTATATATCAAAAGCCCCCGGTGCTGCACGCATCGGGGGCTTTTTTTGAGAATGGGGGGATGTGGAATCACCCCATCCTCAGCTTATTTGTCGATATATGATGCTACAAAATAGACAATTTTTATAAAGCTGCCAATTCCGGGGTAATCCGAATTATTTTCTCATTAATGCTAAGGCATAGAGAGGGAGGATGGAGACGTGTCTGATGGCATTGTCATCCTTTTTGTCTATGTATTCAAACTCCCCGAAGTTTTCCAATGAACAGCGGAATGCTTCGGTGAGATGTTTTTCTCTCATAAATAGCCAAAGACTCTTCATGCCTCCTTGGGTACCCGATTTGATCTCTATAGGAGTAATCTTGAGATGATGAATCTCAAGATAGTCGATTTCGGCAATGCTATTGCCTGTCTTCTCCCAATAGAACATTTTTTGGCGTTGGATGCAAGGTTTGTTGCGCAAGATTTCCAATCCTGCAACCATCTCGGTCATGCCTCCTTTGTTGACCAGTTCCTGAGGAGTTCCTGTCATAATCAGCTCTATCAACTGCTGTGATAAATCGCCTTCCAGTTGAAGAACTGCCAACAGCAAACCTGGGTCGAGGAAAAGAATCTTCATGCTTTTCTCGTTAGCTTCTGCGTCAAGTGGAATGCCATTGCCTGAAGTGGCAACCACTGGCGTTACAATACCTGCGAGAGTCAGCAATCGGATGGCTTCTCTAATTTGTGAACTTCTGTAATCTTTAGAAATGGTAGTGAATGAGAGCTTTTCGCCTGCTTGATGGCAAATGCCACGCATGGTGGTGCGAAGTAAATCGGGATTGACACGCTTTTTATATTTACCGAAGTCATCTTCGTAGGTCAAGATGATGTCTTCTTGTATGTTTCTGCAACGATTGAAATCGTGCGTCTTGATCCATGCAAGTACACTCTCTGGCATGCCACCAACCAACAGATAGATACGGAAGTACTCGATGAGTTTCTCATGGAAAGCTGTATCCAAAGGATGTTGGCTGTCGGATTCATTGCGCATGCTGATAAGTCCCTCTTCCTTGTTGGCTACAAGAAATTCATCAAATGTCATTGGATACATGAATAGGGAATGGATTCTACCGACTCCGAATGTTGGAAGTTCTTCGAGAGTAAATTCCAGTAATGACCCTGCGGCTATCACATGAAGTTCAGGATACTCTTCCTTGAAAAATCGTAATGCCATGATGGCTTCAGGACATTCTTGTATCTCGTCAAAGAAGAGCAAGGTTTCGCCAGCAATCATAGGAACCTTGATATAGTTGCTGATTTTTTGTGCTATCATGTGAACGTCGATATCTCCTTGAAAGAAGGTCTTGATAGCCTTGTGACGTTCAAAGTTGACCTCTGCAAAATACTTGAATTCTTTTCCAAAGTGTCTGACGGCAGATGATTTTCCTACCTGTCTAGCACCTCGGAGCAAGAGTGGTTTGCGCATGGAATCATCTTTCCAAGCGATGAGTTCTTTGTCGATATTTCTACTGATATATTCTTGCATCTTCTTAATTATTTGATTATCAGCTGCAAAAATAATAAAAAATATCGAAATCCGACAAATAAATTGCACTAAAATGCTAAATTCCGACAAATAAATTGCGCTAAAATGCTAAATTCCGACAAATAATCAGTATTCACCACTATTCTTGTCTACATTTTGTCTTATACGTGAAAAAGTTGTCACCTTTAGGATGGTTAAACTAAATATGTTAC